>Ga0164292_10001358_pt1 | contig 19647 bp, 30 predicted proteins | sample GEODES117metaG_FD_111486 | JGI IMG/M metagenome (GOLD analysis project Ga0164292, IMG submission 111486) | Eutrophic lake water microbial communities from Lake Mendota, Wisconsin, USA - GEODES117 metaG | ecosystem: Environmental > Aquatic > Freshwater > Lake | place: USA: Lake Mendota...
ATCAGATAGAACAAAAATGGATATGAATGTTGAATTAAGAGATGCTGGATATGATGTTGATGAATCTTCAGTGACAAGAACAAAGTGGGGCTTAGGAAGAAAATTATATCAAGAAATGAAAAAGTTTCTTCAAAATCACAAACCTCATATCAAATATATTTCTGGGGATGTTCATTCTAAAGATGCTTTTGAAGCTAGAAATTCAGTCTTTGGTCTGCCTGTGGAATCTTACGACCCTTCTGAATCTTTTGGTTATAAAATTGATGAAAAAACTCCAAGAAGTGAAAGAGAAGAATTATCAAAAAAAATGCCAAATGAATTGTTACCCGCAAGATTTGATGCGGCGGGGAGTGGTGATATTCCTCCTGATAGTTTTATGGTTAAACATCGCTTAAGAAGACTTCCATTCAATAAGACGCAGAAATATATGGATTCTATTAAAAATATACCTATATCTTATGGTACCAGTTCAACGGAGGACAGTTCAGATGTGGTATAGAGAAGCAGCTTTCGGCACAATAGATTTACCAAAATATACTTCTGAAAAATTGGGAGATGATTTTGATTTTGAAAAAGAATTATATGCACTTTTGTCCATAGGAATTAATCCAAATGGCACAATAAATTTTGATGCCTTAAATGACAATCTTCCTAAATCAAAATTAAGCGAATATATATCATATTTTAGACTTTCAAATAATCCTGAAGCTTTAGCCTCTTATAACAGACGCACTAAGGAAACTAAATTAAGTAATCTTAAACCAAGTCAAACAATAGATGATCTTGCACAAAATTTGCGACACGAACTAAGACACGCTGTAGATAAAGGTTATGAATATAGGCCAAAATGGATTAGCAATTTTGAAATAAGTTTGGTCACTAAATTTTTCTATAAGTTTAAAAATATATTAATTGATTCTGTAACGGGTGAATTAAAATACGATCAAAATAAACTGATTTTTCTTATGGTTTATGACTTTTTAAGATCAGCTAAACCTGGTTTTGATAATTTGCCTGAAATTGTTCAAAATCATCTTATTTCAACAACTACAAATGACAATATAAAAAGACCCGATCAAATTCTTGAAGTTGTAAAAAGACTTTCTGAAGGTGAAAGTCATAAAGATTTAGCATCTGAGTATTACATCAACAACCCACAAGAATACACAACTCTTCTTTCTGATTTGGACGATTTGTTTTCTCCTCAAGCATTTACAAGATATGTCAGTCAATTTGATTTTATGGAAAAACAAAAATTAGTTGACACATTAAGATATGCATTGTCTAAAATGTCTACTAGTTCAGTTTATGCAGTATTAAATGATATCAACGCTGAAGCTGCAAATTTATTAGTACACATTCTTAGATTTACAAAAAATGAAAATATGCGAAGAAATGTTTACAGAGTTATAAACGAGAATTTTCAAGAATTTTTATTAGAATATCTCAAAGAAGAATCAACACAGCCCGATCAATTCAAAGAAGCAAAGAAAGGATATAACGCTCCTAGAACTGGCAAAATGAAAAAGAGATGGTCTGTAAAACACAAAAAAAGTATAGACTGTAATAATCCCAAGGGCTTTAGTCAAAAAAATTATTGCAAACGAAAAAGACGTGGTGGAAAATACAAAACGGAGGGATAAACCCTCCGTTTTTTAGTATGCAGTCAAATAGTAAGACCAATACTCATCTTCTCTATCAATTGGTCTATTTAGTAGGTAATTAAAGGTGTATCTTGGCACTTTTGGTTTGGATAATAATTTCATCCCAGATAGTTCTAATTTCTTGCCACCTTTTTTATGGTTGCAGTCAGAACAACAAGTAACTAGATTTTCCCAAACATGTTCTCCACCTAAATGTCTTGGATGTACGTGGTCAAGAGTAAGGTTCTGTTTTCTACTTCCACAATATTGACAAGTGAAATTGTCTCTGCTGAAAACTCCCATTCTGCTAACTTTGTAAACAGGATTTCCCTTTTTCTTTATGTTATATTTTAAACGGATGACAGATGGAACTTGAATTTTTTGCCCAGCTCCTGTAAAAAAATAACTGTCATCTTTGAAATGTAGAGTTTCAGCTTTATTCATTATCAAAAGCTTCATTGCTCTAGATAAGGAACATACATATAATGGTTCATAATTTAAATTTAGCAGTAAAATTCTGTTCATTTCAATGCAAATTATACCGTACAGGATTATAGCTGCAAAGTTTATAGGATAAAAAAAATGAAGTTAGATTCAACAAATTTTTATGATAGTATTAGCGATGGTAAAGTTTTAGTAAAGTTCGAAGCTGCTTGGTGTGGCCCTTGTAAAGCTTATGCTCCAACTTTCAAACAGTTTTCAGAAGAGAATGATACTGTAAAGTGTTTTTCTTTAGATTGTCAAGTTGCTCCAGAAATTGCTGAAGACTTTGATGTAAAGAGTATTCCAGTTACAATTCTTTTTAATAATGGAGAAGAAATTGCAAGAAAGCCTGGAAAATTAACTAAAGAACAACTATTAGATTTTATTGATCAAGATTTTTAAGTTATTTCAATTGTTTTTCTAATTGAGATAATCTGTTATCTATTTTTTGTAATTCAGTCTCATCATTTGAAAATTGTTCAACTTGACGCTTACTTTGATGAGACTTGAATGAAAATATAAAATAAACTAAACAACCAATTATATTAATTGAAAAAAATAAAATATCCATAATTATTTTTCCTTCTTTGAGCTTTCACAAGGATCATAAGAAAAATATACTTTTTCTTTATCTTCTACTAAAGTTATTTTAGAATTTTTATTTTCTAAACCGCCAATTTTTATTTTGCTTGATTGAATTTGGTACGAAGAAGAAGTATTTTCTTTTTCAGATAATGTTTTTTTCAATTCCCAAGCACAAGTTGCAAAGTTCATCCAAATTAACATATTGCCAATTAAGATAGGCCAGTTAGTTTTTTTCTCGTCATTCATTTCAAGGTACTCGCAACTATTATTTATAATATTCTTATTAATACTAGAATTATCTTGGGTGAAAAAATGAACGACGAAATTTTAAATAAATTGCATAAAATTGCAATGGCTTTTGAAGACAATGGCAATGAAGAATTAGCAAATGAACTTCACGATGTATTCTTGAAATTATCTGCTAAAAAGAAATCAAAAAAGAAAGGCAACAAGCCCAACGATCCTGCTTTATATTCAAGATGTAAATCAGAAATAAAGCGCAAATTTGATGTTTATCCAAGCGCTTATGCAAATATGGCTTTAGTCAAGCTTTACAAGTCTCGTGGTGGAACATACAGTTCAAAATAGGAAAATAAAATGGCATTTGAATTAGAAACTACACTTTCTACTGGTGTATCTGGAAATTATTGGTATTTAGGTTGGGTTGAGGTTGTTTGCAATGACAGTCCGTTTGTAAATGTTGCAATGGACTTATATCTCAACAGAGAAGCTAAACTAGATGGTAAATCAATTATGGAAAGAAGAAGTACTAATATGTCTTTATATGACATTGATGCTAGTGTTTCTTATGACTTTAGAGCTTGTGTTTATAACGCATTAATGCAAAGACCAGAATGGGCTGGGGCAATAATGATTTATGATGATCCAACTCAAAATCCAAAATGCCAAAATGCTTCATATTCTACTGAAATGGAAACTCCTGTAGCAATTACAGTAGGAGCATATGATCCATATAATGTGCCTTTCACATTCTCAATTGTAGATCAGCCAGCTAATGGATCTGTCTCGATAGAAATGGCTCACGTAGATTTTGGCGCTGGTGATTTATCTAATCCAGTATTTGTATACACTCCTGACCCAAGTTTTGCAGGTATAGACTCATTTACATATACTGCCACAAATGATCAAGGTATTGTTGGAAATACTGCAACAATTACCATAAATGTTCCATCTCAAATTCCAGTTGCTTCATCTTTCAATGTTTCAACTGATATGAATGTTCCTGTAGATTTTACTTTATCTGGATCTGATCCAAATGGTTTACCGTTAACATTGAGTGTAATTTCGGGCACAGTTAATGGATCATATTCAGAAAGCAACAATGTAGTGTCATACACTCCTAATCAAGATTTTGTTGGATCAGATTCATTGCAATATACAGCATCAAATGGAACATACTTAAGTCCGGCAGCTACAATCAATATTGCAGTAAATGCCGTAGAAGCCCCAGAAGGTGAATAAAATGGAAAAGAAAGATCAAAAAGTTGCAGACAATTTACTCCAAGATATCAACACAGTTATCTCTGAATTGGAAGAAGCTGAGATGGAAAAGGAAGCTTCAATACTTCACAAAATATTTATTAAGCTTTCTAAAATAAATAAAATCACTAAGAGATAAAGATGAATTCTAATAAATTACAATCATTAGCAGAATTGGCTGAACTTTTAGAATCTCAAGGCAATATTGTTGAAGCTAATAGAGTTCACGCAATGTTCATCAAGGAAGCTTCAGAATTCAAAAAAGAATATGAAGTTCCATTTCCAATGAATCTTGATGACGCTTTGAATAATTATGATTCTGAAAATTACCAAGTTGACAAAGATGGTAGTTGGGAAGATGCAGAACCTATTTCAGATTTTAGAGAAGAATCTTCAGATGATTTGATGCACAGCCCAGCAGCAATAGATGATAATCACATAATTTTTTATAATGAAGATGAAGATCATATTGAAGTTATGAATATGATTCCTAAACATCATCTCGATTCTTTGCACAAAAATCCAAGTAAGCAAACTAGATTTATCAAGAGAGCAAAAGACTAATGGAAAGAGAAAGCGCTAAAATCAAAATTAGACCTAATACATCTTTGAATGATGCTTCTAGATCACTTGAAGAAAAGAAGATGAATCTTTCTTGTAGTGATGTTATTACTTATGTCAAAGATATAATTTCTATGAAGTTTGGTGCTGATGAACTAAATACATTTTCATTTGAAGTTTCTACAAAAGGGCACTTAAAAATTCAAGATCAAAAAACTAATGAACTTTTTACTGCGTCTTGTCATTTCAAAGGAAAACAAGGGCAATACAATCCAAGTGAAATAAGAAGACTTTTAGTTATGTTGGCAAATTCAATTAAAGCTAGAGAATTAGAACAAACAAACGAACCTAGATTTAGAAAAGTTGAAGCCAAAAGATCTAAAATGCATCCTGGTGGTTTAAAAGACTGGGTTGAGAATGAAAAATGGGTGGATGTAAGAAGACCTAAAAAAGATGGTGGATATGAACCTTGCGGAAGAAATGATACATCCAAAGGTTCAAAACCTGTCTGTGTTCCTTCTAATAAAGCTAAAAGTTTAGATAAGAAAGAATTAGAAAACAGAAAAAGACAAAAATCTAAAAAAGAAAAAGAACCTAATCCAGGCAAAAAACCTAACACCACTACCTATACTGAAGAAGCTGGTGGAAAATCTAACGTTTCTAATAATAACAACATAAGATTCATTGGTAGTATGATTCCTTTGTCAGAATTACGACCAGTTCAACCTAAATTTGTCAAAGTTGCTTTAGATGAAGAAGAGAGCGAAATCCCAACAACACCAATTTCTCATTTATTTGATGAAGATGATTCAAGAGTAGACAGCCTATCTGAAGAATTTTTAAGTATGGCAAGAAATGCTTTTGTAAATAAATTAGATAGTATGATGGGATTGACTGGGCCTGGTGATGATAGAAATTCACGTATGAGCATAATCACTCTTTATAATCGATTTCAATCAGTAAATATGGATGAAATGGATGAAGTTTCAGAAAGACGATTCAACAATATCAGAATGCACGTTTTGGACAAAATTGCTCAATTTGCAACTGATAATGGCAACATGAATTTGTTTATGGTTGCTCACAAGTTGTTAAGCGAAAGAAAAAATCCATTTTCGTATAGTGATGTGAAAGAAGCAGTTAAAGAAGTTTACGATGAAGTTAAGTAATTTATGTGATATTGGATTTAATATGTCAGAAGCAGACTTCTATATTTACGCTAAGGGATCTGAAAAAAGTTTAGGGATGCCCACAACTGACCCTAGCGATTCTAAATACAAAATTGGAATTAAGGTTAAAGAAGAAGCAAAAGATAAATTAGATCCAAAGTATTTATTTTATGTATTTATGCACTTAAATAATTCACAATATTGGCAAACAAATGGATTGGTTTATGGATCTTTGAACTTGAAAAACTTGAGAATAGAAGATGTAAAAAATCTTCAAGTAGGTTAATATTTAGAAATAGTTATATTCTTACCTAAAACTAAATCCCAAATCAGCCTCAATCTTCCCTTAAAAGAGAGGCTGATTTCTTTTTCAATAAATTCTTCTGCTGTTTCAATCAATGCTTCATCTAAATTATTTGAAACTGGAGAATAATCTGAATTTCTACTATCAACTACAAAATTTAGATAATTATTTGCCATTTTATCTAATGGTTGAAATACTTCAATAAATTGCTCGTGATGATAAAGGGCTAGATTATCATTTTCATAAGTAGCCCAGTGTTCAGCATCAACTTCCAAACTCATTTCTGTGCCTGGAATATTTATAAATTCAGATTCAAAGAAATATCTTGCTAATACTTCTCGCCCATATGAATCAACAAAAGAAGAATATAAATAACGATTTTCTAACATAAAATTCCTACAATGAGTTTTCAGCAAAATTCTTTTCACGAAGTTTTTTGATTGACTTGTTTGCTGTGTTGTTTATAGCTTGCCTACTTACATTGTACATAATTGCTACTTCATCATAAGTGTAGCCTTCTATATAAATTAAGTTTATAATTTCTTTTTCCTTATTGTTCAATGAGTCTAATAATTCTTCTAGCTGAATTTTTAAGTCAACTTTTGAATTGTCTAAGAAAGGATGTTCATGATCAGAGCTGTTATCATATAAAAAATCATTGTGAACTAACTCTGGTTTTTGCTTTTGCTCATCTCTCAATACTTTATTTGGAATTTTGATAAGTCCTGTATCAGCTCTAAAATAATGGCTTAAATAAAAGTTAATATAATTATGTAAATGAGTTATTAGTTTTGTATTTTTACTTGGATCGTAATTTCTGTAAGCTCTTATTGCACTGACTTTGGCTTCTTGCAAAATATCTTCAAAAGCATACTTTCTGTTGTAGCGAATATAACTTTTGTTTGCTAGTTTGTAAATTAATTTTTCATAATCACGTAAAACTTTTTCTTCTTTCCGCTTTTCAATAGCTGTCATAATTATCCCTCAGCTATTAGATGTTAATGGATCCTTTTTTGTTCTCGCATAACTCTTCCAAACTTCTAAATCAAAATCTGCAACATTTTTATCATTCTTCTCACACCAATTCAAAAACATATCTTCCCAAAATCTGTAGGTAATTGGAATGACAGGTGTAGATTTAGGCGCTCGGTCATCAATATTTTCTTTGATAAACTTCAAAATATGAGTATCTAATATTGCAATTTTGTCTTTGTAGAATGTGTCTGAATGCAAAAGAAAAAATCTACTAGTTTTCATTCCAACACCAGGAATTTCTTCTAATATTTTTGGTGTCATTCTTTCTAAATTATATTCACGTTCAGAAATATATTTGAATCCAGAAAAGATTTTCTTATATTGACCTAGTTTTGCTAATTTAATTTCTTCAAACAAAATGCCGTGTTGTTCTGCGCTTTTAATTGTTTGAAAAGGCTTCACGTTTTCTGGCATCATCAATCTTTTATTTACAGAATTTAAAAACTGCTCCAATTTATCTGCTTGTATATATGCAGTTTTACCAGCCACTACAATGCAAAACAAGAGGAAAAGCTGGAGCTCTTCCTCTGTTCTGTTAAAATTAGTTATATTGTAAGGGTCAATCTTCATCTTCATCGTCTTCATTTGTAATAATCATATCACCTTTTGATATGAAATCAAATATCGACAATTGCTTTTCCCACTCAGTAATTTTTTTAGTTGCTTTTACAAAATTTTTATTTCTTGTATTTTCTTGTCTATCGGTCTTTACATATTCAGCATATGGAGACAATTGATCCCAAGATAAATTCTCATTTACCCAATCTATTAATAGATTTGTATCCGTTAACACAGGATCATCATCATCAACATCATTTTCATCTTTGTCTAATAAAACATTACGTAAAGATATAATGTCTAATAACTTTACTGCAAATTGAATTTTATCAGGAAATGTAATTATAAAATCTTTACAAAAAATTCTATTTTTCTTAGATTGAAATTCATCAAATTCTGTCATCCATCCATCAAAAAAATCAAAGACTTCAAAATCAGAATTTATTTTTTTACGTAAAAAGTTTGTGATTTCAATCTTTGTTACATCAAAGATCATAGCAAAATCATCTGAATTGTACAAAAGATTATTTTTGTGAATAGTTTGATGCACAAGTGAAGCAATCAAACTTTCAGACTCCATATGAAAAACATTTTTACCAATTTTTACTGGTATTGTTTCAGGAATGTCTACTTCACTCGTCATTTAATGCCTTTGCTACTCTTTCATAATCTAACAAATACATATCATCTTCAACTTCGCCATTGTCAGTTACAAATTTTACTTTTCCAACTCTTAATCCAATATCTTTCATAAATCTTTTTGGATCTTCGCCATTAACTTTAACAACTGGCTTGAAATCAATTGCAGCATCAGCAAAAAAAGATGTCCACATACTCATTTGCTTATCTTTTAAAAACATCCAAACTGCAAAGAACTCTTCTAAGGCTACAGCTTGAGCTTCAGACAAGTTGTCAAATTCAACATTAATTTTCATAAGATACCTCTTGTTTTATTATACTGTTATTTAAGTTTTTCAACATCACTTAATGTTTTCTTCCAATCTACAAATCTGATAGCTTTGTCATCAATGTAAAATAAACATCTTGGTTTTTCAGCTGTAATCTCTGCAAAACAATTTTTTACACCATGTTTATCCAACCACTCCCAAATTAATTCTGCCCCAGTTTTCCCATTTACTAAAGGTCTATCAGGTTTTGCTTTTGCAGTAAATAAAACTAATTTGAATTCTTCAGACAATATTTTAATAGATTCCAAAGAGCCTTCAATTGGATCTCCATATATTGTTCCATCATGCCATCCCAAATGATCGTTGTGAATAACACCATCAAAATCAATTGAAATTGTTTTTTCTTCTTCTTCACTAAAATAAAATTTAGGCTTCATCGTCAAAGAGTCTCCCAGGATCACCAAAAGAAATTCTATCTGGAACTTCATATAATTCTTTTGCTTCAAATTTTGGAAAGAAATCAAGGTCAAAAAGCTGCAAATTCATATCTTCTTGCTTAACAGTTCTTGTAAATCTTATCCCTACTATCAAAGGAATTGCTTTCAAATCAAGTTCAGGCATTTGTTTCCATAATGACGTTGCAATAATTGACCAATAAGTATAATCCAACGAGGCAATAGCAATAGGACTAGTTTTTTTAAAAGTCCCTCTTCTTTTTGTCTCTGTATTACGCCAAGATAAATATATAGATACTCTTTTAGCCCCAATTCTATGTTTATTCAGTCTTTCAAGTCCTTTGAATAGCAAAGCTTCAAAAACTTCAAAACTACCAGAATCATCTCTTTTATTGGGAGGTAGAACGTGAGTGTGTCCAAATGATTTAGGAATTTCATTATTTGATAATCCATAATCGCATTGTAAACTTCCACGAATCATGTGATACCAACGAGCACCAATAATACTTCCCCAAGCTTTTTTCAACTTAAGCTCTTCTGTATTATATAAGTCTGCTATCGTTTTGATTCTTGATTGATTGAGACGTGCTTCCATCTTTTCTGCAATTCCAGGAAGATCAGTCAAGCCCAAAGTCTCCAACTGCTCCTGGGCTTTTTGGCCCAGGGCAGTGAATCCATTGGGCTTGTTCATGTCAGCTGCAACTTTAGACAAAAATACATTTCTAGCTACACCAATTGAACAAGTAATGAATTCACCAAGTTCATCCATCAAATCAAGCTTCAATAAGGCAGCTATCATTTCACATTCAAAATCATCATCTTCTTCAATATCACAAGCCATTTCATCAATAGAAAGAACTTGCACACGATCAAAATGACGAGACAATATTTCAATGATTTTATTATGTATTTCAACATATCTATGAGGCCTTGCCCCACAAACAAAAAGACCTGGAATCTTTTCTTTGGCTACACTTACCCGTGTGCCAGTTTTGACTCCAAGTCTTTTTGCCTGATACGATGCAGCTATAGCACAAGTGTAATCACACACTACAGGAACTACAATTACAGGTTTGCCACGATATTCTTCATTGTCTTGCTGTTCTACACTAGCATAGAATGAATCAAAATCAATAAATAATCGCCTATAAAATGCCATACATACACTATACCATAAATGGCACAGCAAGATTCAATTCAATCAATTTTTTATTTAAACAAACCCAAAGATTATCTTCTTCTTTGTAATACACCCAAGCTAAATATCTACCATACTTTTCTTTGGTATCTTTTTTAGTCAAGATACAAACTTCTTTATTTAAAATTTTATCTTCGACAAACTTTTTAGAAGCTAATCCAGCAGTTCTGGTTTTGCCTCTTGTTTCAGGAGTATTAACTTCTGCCAACCTGAATTCCATTTTTCTTGCACCAAAATTGAAGCCAAGATCAACATCACCATAAATTGTATCTCCATCAACAACTCTGGTTACTGTCATTTTGTAATGATATAAGAATTCTGTCATTTAGTTTTCGGGATAGACAAATAATGCTTCTCCCATCTCCTCTTTTTTATTTTGTTTTCTTAACAAATACAACTGATAAGAAACAGAAGTCAGCGCAATCAAAATTGCGCTGACTGTAAATATTTGACCCTTGGAAAGTTTGATTTTTACTTTATTAATGTCCACTTCAATTACCCCTCAAAACATATCGATATTATACTTGAAAAAGTATACTGGTGATTGAAGTATATTGAAAAAAATTAGAAACTTCCTTCTTGAATTAGGACCTTTTCATTTGTTACTGGCTTGTCTACAATCAAAGCTTCAGTTGTAAGTACAAGACCTGCGATTGACACTGCATTCTGAACTGCTGAGCGGGTGACTTTTGCTGGATCAATAATGCCTTCAAGGATCATATCAACGTATTTTCCAGTCCTTGCATTTAAACCAATTCCGTTCTCTTTTTTACAAACAGTATCAACAACTACATCTGCACTTATTCCAGCGTTGAATGCAATTTGTTTGATTGGTTCCATCAAAGATTTTCTTACAATATCAAAACCAACTTTCTCATCTTCTTCAGTAAGATCGTTCATGGTTTCAAGTTGTTGGGAAATACGTAAAAGAGTAGTGCCACCACCAGGAACGATACCTTCTTCAACAGCTGCACGAGTAGCTGCCAAAGCATCTTCGTAACGATACTTCTTCTCAATCAATTCTGCTTCAGTGCTGGCGCCGACCTTAATGATAGCAACACCGCCAGAAAGCTTTGCAATTCTTTCATTAAGAATTCTAGCTTCATAATCACTCTCGACTTGTGAGAGAGTAACTTTTAATTGAGAAATACGGTCATCAATCTTGGCATCATCACCTTCACCACCAATAATTGTAGTGGTTTCCTTGTTTATGATAATACTTTTTGCTTTGCCTAAATTGTCAATGGTACAGTTTTCAAGAGTTGTTCCCATCTCTGAGGAAATAACATCGGCGCCAGTTAAAGCAGCGATGTCATAGAGATATTCTTTCTTCTGACCAGCAAATCCAGGAGTCTTAACAGCAACCCAAGGCATAGCTCCCTTATGAACATTGATAACAAGCATCTGAAGAGCTGGACCATCAACATTATCAGCTACTATTACAATTGGCTTCTTCTGCTCATTAACTTTGGTAAGAATAGGAAGAATTTCTGCGGAATCTGAAATCTTGCCATCATAAAGAAGAATAAATGGATCTGTATGACGACACTCCATCTTTTCTGCATTATTGACAAAGAAGGCAGAAACATATCCCTTGTCAAATTTCATACCTTCAACAAGTGCCAAAGATGTTTCTCTACCTCTTGATTCTTCAATGGTAATAACTCCATCTTTACCAACTGCTTCCATAGCATCTGCAACAATTTGGCCAACTTCTACTTCATTACCAGAAATAGTAGCAACAAAAGTGATTTGTTCTTTACTTTCAATTGGCTTGGCAAGTCTTTCAATAATTCCTACTACTTTTTCAGCAGCATTTTCCATACCAATCTTGACGCTAATTGGATTTCCACCAGATGAAATATATTTAAGACCAGCAGAGACTAATGCGTTGGCCAAAACTGTTGCAGTAGTAGTTCCATCACCAGCAACATCATTGGTTTTTGCTGAAACTTGCTTGCATAATTGAGCACCAAGATCTTCATATGGATCTTCTAGTTCAATGTGCTTGGCTACTGTGACACCATCTTTAGTTACAATTGGTCCAGAAGGTGATTGTATTACTACATTACGTCCTTTTGGACCCAAGGTTGTGGCTACAGCAGTACCCACGATAGAAACTCCACGTCCCATAGCTTGACGTGCTTCATCATTAAAAGCTAATTGTTTTGCTGGCATATTTACTCCGATTTAACGTTGAGAGACTCAGTTGTGAACCATCCATCTTTTTGCAAATATTGGCATACCTTGATGTAGTTGAGTGCTGGTTCAAGTGTCATCCGTCCCTTTGATGTTATACGTATAAAGGGTCCTTTTTGAATTCTAGTTCTATCACCATCTTTGTATTCAAGCTCGATGTCAGACAGAAGAAAAGGTTCGATTGTACTTATTACAGTGATTTCTTGCTCACCAACGTGATTTGCAAGAGTTTTACTACCCACTGGCGCTTGCTCACGCAATAATTTGACAAGATATTTTCTACTTGTAATGTCTAAACCAATGATTGGATCAATTTTTTCGTACTTAAGCATTTTGTACAAAAGTTTGAAATCCAACATTTCTGGAGTGACTTTTCCAGGTGTTTGCGCTTCAGCAAGTACCATCAAACTGTGCAAAAGATTGTATGCGATTCTAGCTGTACTTCTAGATAACTTTGCCAATTTGTTTGCAATGAAGTGTGGAACACTAATGTCATAAATTCTGTCACCAGCAGTAATTATCATCTTTGTCAAATCTTCTTGTGAATAAGGCTGTAAATAAGCTTTATATCCAAAGCGTGAAATCAAAGCTGAAGTCAAGAGGCCTGAATGTGTAGTGGCTCCAATCAATGTAAATCTAGGAATCTTTACGAGGCGAGGGCGATTCAAATTCTTATCTTCAATAGAATAAGTGAAATCTTCCATGACACCATATAGATGTTCTTGAATTTTCTCAGAAAGAGCATGAATCTCATCAATAAAGACTACATCTCCTTCCTCGATAATTTTGATGATGTTATACAAATCAGTTGGAGTTTTGATGCGAGTTGCCATGATTTGATGAAATGTTACACCCATTTCTTTTGCCATGACATTTGCAAGAGTGGTTTTTCCAAGACCAGAAGGACCAAGAAATAAAGTATGGGATGGGTTTTTACGTGTTTTTTTGAATGCAATGATTTTTTCACGTAAATATTCAACGGTGTCAATTTGCCCAATCACTTGACTAAAGAGTTGTGGACGAAAATCATCTTGTTTCATAGTTTTTGTCGTTTCGTGCATATGGTCAGTATAACTCATTTTTATTACTTTACTTCTATCCCTGTACTTGGTTGGTTTTTCTGGAGCGGCTGGCTTGACGTTTGGTGAATTGCTACTCATCATATGAGAAAGCAAACTGTATAATTTATCTTTAATGGAACTCGTAGCATTCATAGCAAACTCCCAAGACGAACTGGAAAAATTAGCATATCAAACATCTGCCATAAACTATCACAGATATTTTATCATAGTGGGATTTTCCGTCAACAGAGAACATAGAAGTTTGAGAGAAACAGATAGCTTTCTTGAAATTCAATCATTAGATATAAGTAATATTGAAGTTCTAAGAAGGCTCATACTTGTGTACTCTCCTCCTGATTATGAAAACGTTGCACTATATACATCTAATAATATCATCAGTCTTTCAGAGTTGCAAAATTTATTTCACGATTTACTTAATGCAAAACTGACAAAAAATGATTATTTAATTTCAATTTCTAGAATGAATTTTGTTTTTGAAAATATTGAAGTAAAAAAAGAAGATGAAGTAAATCCTCTTGACTATGGGGAAATAATTCAAGATGCAATGATGGAAAAACCAATTTCATTTGAACATTTCAAATTGGCACTAAAAGAACTATTACCTGAATACAACATGTTATTAGATCAGAGTTGTATTCCTTTAAGTAATGATCTTAAAAATATCGTTCTTGAACACAACAAAAAGAATTTCATACCTAAAATTACAACATATTTTAACGAAATCAAAGAACATGATAAATGTATCATGTTCTTTGATGTTGATCCAATGATGACAAACTATTCTACTAAGATAATTTCTATAGAAGGGTATGTAGTTTATTTTAGATTTTAATTACTCAGGCTCAGCACTACCTTCGAAGATAAGCCCTTTGGTATTGGGATATTTTTGATACCACAAATCAAGCATTTTATGACAATGCTCGGCATATTTGTAATGAGCTCCAACGCCAGTCCGCAATTCCATTTCATAAAGAAATTTATCAACTGTTGTAGTGTGCTCAAAGAAATATTTATGCCCCAGAGATGTGAAATAGATGTATTCTGGTGAAGTCTTCATCATTTCTCTTGCTTTTTCTGTAGATTTTTCAAAATTTGAGTAAAGTTGAAATAACTTATCAGTCAAATCAGAAGTTTCATTGTTTGGAATTTCATCAGTTGCGCCATAAAAACCTATAGGAACTAAAGAGCAATATTTTGATCCAGTCCTATGTCGATTTAGGTCTCTAATTTCACCAAAAGTAATACCTTCCCAGCTAAAAGTAACTGGAATTTGAGAAATAGTATGTCCAAATGGAGAATATCTGTTTTGCCTAAATGACAAAGCATTTAAGTCCAATTTTTTATTTGAATGAACTTTAAGATTTGTATCACACTGATTTGCAGATGGTAAAAACTTATTTTTCATCTTGCAATATTGCTTTTCAAAACTCTCTTCATAAGCATATAAACTCTTGATAGCTTCTGTAGGACGACAATGCTTAACTAATCTTGGTGCGCCTATCTTTAGCTTTTCTTCAATTTCTTTTCCTATAAGATTTAATTCTCTTAATTTATGAGATTGAAGATGTGCAGACATATTTGCCCAAGCACGAGCAGATTGAATCATCATTACACCAGTCATAGCAGAAACTGGTAAATATACTCTAGCACGATCAAAAGCAAAATTACGCATCATTCTTGCAACTTGCTTCTTATCCTTGTCTGATGATGAATTGAGTAGAGAAGATGGAATTTTGGTCAATTCTGGATGTAAATTACCCAAGCTAGTCCAATACTCAAGAGCCAGTTCATAAGATTTAAAAGATTTTTCAACGTGTTTCCAATAATCTAATTTTAAATCATCAGAAATACCAAGTAAATCTGGGTCTACAACACTACCAGCATCTAACTTGATATAACGAGTTGAACACTCTTGGCCACCAGCTGTAGGAGCTAAAGTCCAAAGATGATATGCTGCGTAAATTGAAACATCATCAATAAAAAGAGCAATTGGAGCCATATCAGCAATTGAAGCGTGGCCATAATCCACCATCTTAAATATGCCGTCCACAGATTTGTCCGTATTAGAAAAATCAATTTTTGAAACAATTGCATCTAATCCCTCATTGTTGCGAGAGTAACGAGCACCTGTTGCAGCTAATAATTCAGGTGTCAAAGAATAACAGCCTTGATTTTCAGCTGTTGTAGTTGGTGATATTGATACGTATTGGATTTTCATGGCAGTTTAAGTTGTGAGAAACAGAGCGCCCTCCCATTTATATATAGACGATGTTTCTCACAATCTATTTTACATCGTCATTAACTTTGAAACAACAATAGAGGAGATTATTTTTCTTGATCAGAAAAATATTCATTAAGAAGTCTGCTAAAACGGAGTGTCATTTATGAGTGTCATTAATGGTTTATATAATCAACATTTAAGATCATCAGTAGGATTTACAGTTACAGGAACAACAGTTTATGCTACATTACCTTGGCATCCGCAATCTACCATTGATGAAATTAGAGTTACAAATACAGCTGGTATTGCTTTTACAATTACTGCTATCAACATTTTAAATACTGGTGCACACTATAGAAACAGTACTACAGATGGTAAATCACATGTAATTCTTAGAGATGGAACTGACAAAAATGCTACCGCTGCTGAAGCTTATTGGGCAGGATATCAATTTAATCCACCAATATTTCACGATAATTTATATGATAGACCATATTTGAATTTGATTGTTTCTTTTACTGAATCAAGAACAAGTATTCCATTGAGAATTACTGCAATTGGTAAAAAAGCTGTTTCTAATTCCTATCAAAAAGCAGACGCTCAAGGATTAGAAGTACTAAATGATTACAGAGTGTTGATAGGTAAAGCACAAACTGGAACTGGTGGAACAGCTGGAACCATTTATGATGTGACTGGTCTTGCTAAGGGTACTGGCGGAGAAAATGCATCTCAATTTAACCTCTCAGCCACTACAGATTATGTTTATATTGGTTCAAGTAAGAAAATTGATCACTGGGAATTTCAAGTTGGAATTGGCTTAACAGCTCCAGCTAATTTACAAGGCCAATATTGGAACGGAACTGCTTGGACAACATTTACAGCAATTGATGACACTTCAACTGGAAATTCAGACACAATGAAATTCTCTGGTATTGTTGAAGGTTCTGGTTTAGGTAGTTCATCTTGGGTGGCTGTAAAAGCAGATTTCAGTGCAAACACCCTTTTACCTAACGATCCATTAACAGTGCAACAGAATAGAATTATAGCTGGTGGTTATCCTATTGTTGTTCTTCCACCTAACCCTGAAAGATATTGGACAAGATTTAATCTTTCAGCAGTAGCAACAGGAGGAATTGTAACATTCAACAAAATTCTTCCAGTGTCAGAATCTTACGAACAATTCTAATAAAAAAAGCTCCCAAATGGGAGCTTTTTTTATTCTGCTTTTTCAACTTGAGAAAATTGTATTTCTATTGGGGTGTCTCTACCAAATAAAGAAATCATTACTCGTAAAGTTTCTTTTTCTTCGTAGACACTTTCAATTTTACCAGTAAATTCTGAAAACGGTCCTTCAACAATCCTTACAGGCATTTCTTTTTGGAATTTCTTCTTTGGAATAAATCCCTTATCTGGATTAAGTGATTCGAGAATTTCTTTAACTTCAGAGTCTTTTAATGCTACGGGTTTTTTTGCGCTTGAAGAAACAAAATTAGTAACCCCAGGCACTCTTTTTACAAAATTGAATGATTCATCATCCATTTTCATATTGATAAGAACATATCCAGGAAAAACTTTAGTCTTCTTTTCAACTTTCTTTCCCTGAACACGTTTTACTTCAGTGTCTAAAGGAATAATTACTTCGTTTATTTTGTCTTCGAATCCACGTTCTTTTTTTACTTTGTCGATATAGTTTTTTACTTTGTTTTCATATTGAGAAAGTACGTGAATGGCATACCATTGATCTTTTGTCATTACACAGTCTTCTTTCTTGTTCTTCTAGGCTTGACAGCATTTTCAACCCAAACCCAGCAATGAACATATGCGCCAGTCTTTGTTGAGGCTACTAAAGCATCATCATCTACAGAAATTTCTTCATTGGAAACAAGATCTGAATTAATTGTCTTGAATTTTTCAACTGCAAGATTTCTGTAATTATTAAAATTCTTATTCTTAAGATCCCAATAAGTATTCTTGTAGGAGTCAAGTTTCAAGATAAGGCTGTTTGATTCTTCATCTTTGTTCTTTTGCAGTAAATTCTTAATTAAAAGCACTTCAGCTTCGTCCAAGTACAAATATCCACTCTTCATAATTATTTAATCCTTGCCCATTTAAAACCGTGCAAATCATTAACTCCAATTCCCTCATAAAAATTGAGTTTCTTTTTTCGTTCAACAATTCGCCATATAACCTTACCAGAATCCTTAAGATGCTTCAATTCAAGATCTTTGATTGCAAACATTTGATCTAAAGAAGGCCTGATACAAGTTTCCAAATACATTGCTTTATTGTTTGCAATGATAACCTTCATGCAGCCAGAAAAATACATAATATCTAAAGCGGGAGAATTAGAATAACTTAGGTTAGCAAGTTCTCTAGTAATCCTTCTTGCAGATTTATCGTAGTCCTCAAGTTGATCTGAAATTTTTCCATTTCGATATATCCAAAATGCGAAACATTGATGATCACAAGTTTCTGATCCCATAACTTCAAGATAATCTTCAGGAGATAAGGTTTCAAAAAATTCGTCAACAATGTTTTGATTTTTAAAAATAGAACGATTAGGGAAATTTTGAGCCATATATCCATTGGCATTTTCCATCTTTCTATTTAATAAATCGCACAAATCATAATTCATAAGATTATTATACTTACCTTACTAGATAAAAATAAAAAAATTACAAAATATTTTTTAAGGTTAGCAAAGGCAGGAGGAAGTCTATGTTAATCAGCTATATCGCAATGTTTTTTTCTTTATCGGGAATTATATTAAACATAAGAAAAAATATTTTATGTTGGTTTTGTTTTATGATTTCTGACACATTATGGTTTACATATTCATATATAACAGGTCAATGGGCAATTACACTAACGCATACTGTTTTTCTTGTCACTAATTTTATAGGCTTTTATAGCTGGAGTAAATCTAATCATGGCAAGGATGTATCTAAAAAACAGTAGAATAAATTAGTAAATATCAATAATTGATAAGGATTTTATAATGTCAAAGTTTCAAAAGTTAGCTCAAATTAATAAAATTGCAAACGAATGTGTTCAAGAAGGTGATTTTGAATTAGCATCTAAATTTCATAAAGAATTCATGAAAATTGCTCAATTCCAAGGTGATCAACAAGCAATTTTTAAAAGTAGAGTAGCCAAAGGTATGGGACTTGATGCTGGAATTGCTGATGCTGAATTACTTGCAAATATTGTAAGAATTTGCGATTACATTAGACCTGAAAGATTAAGAGACCCATCACAGCCTTCAAGCCCAAACAATGTAATGCTTAGAAGTATGTCAGGTGCTACACCTCAAAACTCATATGCTGATGAATATTGGACAAGTTGTACTAATAGTTTCAACTCTGTAATTTCTGATACTATGAAATCAAATTTCAAGAGCAAATGTGATTTTATCAGAAAAGCTGCAAGATCCGGAAATTTATTAGCAGTGCTAAGTCAGTTTTCAACTGCATAAAAAATCCCCGAAAGGGGATTTTTTTATTTAACAGGAATATTTTTCTTCAGATTTGGTATAATATTTATTGAGCGCAAGTTGCTCAGGTGATCTTTGTGACACCTATTATCAAGCGTACCTTATGGGCGCAAATGGAGAAAAATATGGCTAGTATTGATGATGTATTAAATCTACCTCAGCGTAGAATTTTAATGCCACAACGTAATATGATCATGGATCAACATGAACAGATTATTAATAAGTTTTTTGACGATTTTTTAGGTAATCGTAA
>Ga0164292_10001359_pt1 | contig 19646 bp, 13 predicted proteins | sample GEODES117metaG_FD_111486 | JGI IMG/M metagenome (GOLD analysis project Ga0164292, IMG submission 111486) | Eutrophic lake water microbial communities from Lake Mendota, Wisconsin, USA - GEODES117 metaG | ecosystem: Environmental > Aquatic > Freshwater > Lake | place: USA: Lake Mendota...
CTACACCAGTGATGACATCACAAAATGATCGACGAAATTATAAGATGCCTAAGTGGTTTTAAATGTATCGATCATTTGCGTCTACTCAGATATCGATTGTTGCGATAATATGAAGTCACATGATGCACTGGTTCATTCAATAACTTATTAATATTTGTTTTAATAATTGTTCTGTCATTTTCTGAATAATATATGTCTTCAATTTTGTATCCACGCTTTTTGGGTATATCAATCATATTTTGAATGCACTTTAAACAAGGTTTACTATTAGCTAATGTATATGTCTTTAAGAAGCGTATAACTAACAAATTAATTTTAACCAATTTCTTTTTATTTTTATTTTTTAAACAAGGTAATCGTAAAATAGCGTCATGTTCTGCATGGATGCTGGGCATAGTTCCATCAACGTCGGCATATTTGTTCATCCCAATTGATAATATATTATATTTTCCTTGAAACACACATGATACATGAAAATAATTTCCGCAAATACATTTATTTGCAACCATATTATTACTTTTAAAGTGATCTAAATCTGTATTAGACGGTAAACAAAATCTTTTTAAAAACATGGTTTCCATGATGTTATTCATATATTAAATATATTGTATTACTTGATAAAATATATTTATATTCGTTTATTAGATGTTTTAGATAAAAAAAATTATAATTTATATTTTATATTTGTTAGTTTAATATGATAACATCTTTGAATTTATAATTTATAATTTATAATTTATAATTTATTTAATTATCTTTTTAGTCTTTGCAGCCTTTACTGGTAACTCAATATCAATGGTTTCTTCCACCACTAAATCAACCGCCTTATCTTTCTTTACGGTCTTCTTTACAGAACCAGCCTTCATCTGCACTTTCTTTTTTTTATCTTCACTGCCTTGTAATCGCTCATCTTTATACTTGCTATAAGCTTGCTCCAAATGTTCTAGTTCTGACAACCACATCTGTTGCTCGCTTGTCTCTTTGATTCGTTGCAATTCATCTGATTTATCTTTATGCTCTCTGTTCAGCTTCTCCACATTTTCTTCCGATACACTATCCATGGGCATCTTAATTAGATACTTGTAATCATTATCTTCTTCAATTACGTCGTAACCTTTGCTAAGTAACATCTCTACAATTTCCGTCTTCTTTTTCTTTCGCAAGTCAATTGTGCCATCGAGTAGTTCCTGAATATAACGCGCTTTATTAGATAATACAACCAATTCCTTTTCTAATGCATCAATTAAATACGCTTTTCTGTCGCAATATAGTTTCAATCTTGTTACGAAATAATCGTCAATGATCTCTTCTACTGAGTCATACTTTTTCAATTTATCTTCTGCATCAAACAAATGCATGTTGGTCGTAGATGTAGTTGTATAAAGCTTGAATAACTTTTCTAATGCATTGCAGCCATTATCTGTTTGGATTGCTTCAAGCTCTTCGACCTTGCCTTTTTGCAGAGTGATTGTAAAATCTACTGTAGTGTCTTTGCTCATATCATCATAGTCTTTTACAAGTGGCACAATTTTCTTGCCTTCTTTGTCTACGCCTGGATCTATTAAGCCTTCCAAATGTTCTTTGAAGTTCTCTGTCCAGAAACCAACTGGAAGCTCTGTCACTCGAATTTTATCTGGCCCGACTTTTTCATATCTACCTTTAATCAAGAACTTTTGACCAATCTTTTCTATCTGGCCTTGAAATCCTTCATAGAATGGCACAAAGCTATCATCAACAATAGGAGGGGTTCCGAGCAATTTATTCTTGAGATAACCAATAATTTGCATTGGATTGTAACACAATATTTCCGTGCTAAATCCAGTTCCAATGCCCTTAGATCCATTAATCAAAATCATTGGAATAATCGGAGCATAAAATCTTGGTTCTACTGGGGTGCCATCATCATTCAAATATTCTAAGATCGCATCATCATGTTTTGGAAAGATAGCCCGAGTTATCTGATTTAATAAAGTAAAGATATATCTTTCTGATGCACTATCCTCACCGCCTTTTAATCTTGTTCCAAATTGTCCTGATGGAACTAGTAAGTTAATGTTATTTGAACCGACAAAATTTTGCGCCATGCCAACAATTGCACCATTTAAACTGGCTTCACCATGATGATAACATGCGTGCTCAGATACATAACCGGTAAATTGTGCAACTTTTATCTCTGAAGTTAAGTTCTTTTTAAATGCAGCAAAGAGGATTTTTCTTAAACTGGTTTTAAGTCCATCCATCAAACTAGGAATCGATCGGTCACAATCGTATTTCGAAAAGTGAATCAGCTCTTCACCGATAAATTCTTCATATGTTATACTGGGCTTGTTGGTGTCTAAGTAAAGATCTCTGTCATATTCTTTTAGCCATTCTTTTCTATCATCTGCACGCTTCTTGTTAAAGACCATATCGATCGCTCCAGTGCTTTTAACACCAGTGTGTTCAAAACCAACAATCTTTTTCTGCTCAAAATATTCTTTGAATTCTTTGCCTGTGCTAGTTCCTAAACCTTTATAATATTTTATCTTCCAACTTTTTACATCAGATTCGTTCGCTGTTTTCCATTCTTCGTATTCACCGTCATTGTAAAACATAAGCAATTGTTGTCCCTTTGATGCTTTCAAAATAGGGGTGTTCATGAAACCGATAAAACCAGGAATTTGTGTTAAACTAGGCCACTCACTTTCAAACAAGTTAATACACAAGCCTTTGATATGAGATCCATCTAAATCCTGATCAGTCATAAACAATATACGACTATATCTGAGACTGGTTGCAACTAGTTCTGGATTGTATTCCTTTCCAGTCTCGAGGCCAAGAATTTTTTTGATTTCAGTTATCTCTTTGTTTTCTGAAATGCGTTTAGGCAACTCTCCTCGAACATTTAGCAACTTGCCCTTCAAAGGATATACGCCAATTATATTACGATCTTCTGAAGACAGACCAGAGATAATACCGGCTTTTGCCGAGTCGCCCTCGCAAAAGATAAGAGTGCATTGTCCAGATTTATCGGTTCCAGCCCAGTTCGCATCCGTGAGCTTTGGAATGCCTCTCACAGATTTAGACTTGGAACCATCTGTTTTCTTTGCCGCCTTGTTTTCTTTCACTTCAGTAATTGCACAAGCTGCATCCATCACACCCATCTTTGCTAACTTTTCAATGAATTTATCACTGACATCACATTTAGATCCGAACTTAGATGACGGTGTATTCATGTAGTCCTTTGTCTGGCTATCGAATGCTGGATTTTCAATGTCACATCTGATAAATAATATGAGCTGCTCTTTGATTGCATTTGGATTGACCTTGACTTTCTTCTTCTTCTCAATAAATTCTACCAATTTTCTGGTGATTTGCCCTAGAATATATTCCACATGTTTGCCACCTTTAGAAGTATGGATGCCGTTGACAAAGGAGATTTGAGCAAATTCTGAAGAAGGCGATAATGCAGCTGCATATTCCCAGCGTTCATTAGTTGACTCATAGACACGCGGTTTGTCTGACTTGTCTCCAATATAAAAGCTAATATATTGCTCGAAATTCTTAACAGGAATAAGCTGTGAATTGTATTTGACCTTAAGTGTTTTATCGGTAACTGCAGAAATATCATAAACACGCTTTTTTAGGAGAGCAACTAGATCAGGGCTTAAACCGCTTAACCCTAGTCTCTGATAATCTGGTTTGAATGTAACTTTTGTATATGGTTTTGTTTTCGCCGCTTTTGTAATTTTAGGTGGACAAATCATATCCAAATTGTCTTTGAATTCTTGTGTATATTTTAAACCACGAATATGATCCACAGTTTCAACAGAACCATATGTAGACCATATTAGAACAAGCTTGAAACCGAATCCATTTTTGCCTCCGACAATTTTCTTCTCTTCCTTGTTGTAATTGGTAGAAGTGCGCAGCCGACCAAAGATCAACTCTGGAACCCAGACTCCGTCTTTTTGCGCCACATCGATACCATTACCATCATTAATCATGATAATAGTTCCATCATCTTGAATTGCTACATCAATGTAGGTAACAGGTAATGAGTTTTCTACACCGGACGCGACTTTGGATGCCATTCTGACAACATGGTCTCTGCAATTAACGATGGCCTCGTCAAAGAGCTTGAATAAACCAGGAACATAACTAATATTTTTTTCGATAATTTTATCTGATTCTTCATTGAGGATCCAGAGATCAGCATCAACAGTTTCAACAGATCCAATATAGGTATCCGGATTATCGAGAATATGCTGCTTATCTGTTTTTTCTTCCACATTAAAGAATAATTCATTATTGTTTGAATTTGTAAGGGTATTCATGATAATAGATATAGTATGATATAAGATATCCTTATATGTTTAAATAGATTTCAATTTTATTTAAAATTAGATTTGCTAAGAAATCCAATTTTATTTAAAATTAGATTTGCTACTTTATAGATATAAAATATTAGTTTATAAATTAATAATGATATTATTTACATTATAATATAATGTCATTTGGAAAATATACATATGGAATGCCTAATATATATTGGCAAAATGATAATGCAAAATTAGTGGTAGGAAATTTTTGTTCGATAGCTCAAAATGTATCCGTATATTTAGGAGGAAACCATAGGACAGATTGGATTACAACATATCCATTTGGTCATATACATCAAAATAAATTTAATAATTTTAATGGGAACGGGCATCCTGGAACAAAAGGAGATGTAATTATTGGCAATGATGTATGGATTGGTTCTAATGTAACTATAATGTCAGGTGTAAAAATTGGTGACGGAGTTGTAATCGCAAATAATAGTCATGTTGTTAAAAATGTAGAACCATATAGTTTAGTTGGAGGAAATCCAGCAAAATTAATTAAATATAGATTTACAACTGAGCAAATTGAAAAACTTTTAGAGATTAAATGGTGGAACTGGGATGACGAAAAGATAAACAAATTTACACCATTGTTGTGCAATAATAATATTGATGAATTTATAAAATCAGCAATTTAAAATATATAAATGTTAAAAAATTAATAAATATTAATATACATATTTATTAATGTCATCAAGTCAAAATTTTATGCCGGGCCGAGTGCCAGGAAATAAAAGACATCTAAGGAGATTAATAGAGTATAATAGTAAGATCGCTTTTTTTAATTTGGAATCAAAAATTGTAGGCGGTAATCCGGATTATTTTTGTGAATGTTTTCAAGATAAAGTGAATCGTATGAAGCAAGGATATAATGATCCAATGCAAACAAATTCAGAACGTGTTTCACAACTAACAACGAATTCTTTAGGAGGAAGAACTACGTTTGGTAATTTCAATGTGCCGGCAAAGATAACTTATTTGGGTGGTATTGAGGGACAACCTGGAGGCATTCCTCGACCTCCCAGAAATACATTTTAAATCTATTAATAAAATTATACTACATTACTTCTTAATTTATTATAATATTTTACAACCTCTTTATTTAACACGCCTATGCTAGGATCTTTGCTGCTTTCTAAATTGAGAAATTTAATTAATGGTGAAAAATATGTATCTGGAATAATCCATTTTGTTGAATCATTTCTATCAGGACCAATTGTATCACATTTTTTACTATTAAGAAGATATATCATATTTTTTATGCCATGTTTATTTCTTGGATCATTTGAAAATGAATAATAATCAGATGAAGACATCATCATTTTATCAATAAAACTGCAATTTTGCATATGATATTCATCTATTTTAAATATTCTAATATTTTCTTTTAATAAATTGCAATAATTTAATCCATTATCATTGCCATTTAATGCTATTATTTTTTCTATCATATCTGTAGGACACTGATTATAAGCTTGAGCATATCCATAACCAAAAGCATTTGTAAACAATGTTCGAGCAGATATGCAATGATCATTTAAATTTTTTATTATTTCTTCATTAGTTGGATTTATAATTATATTTATTTCTTCATTAGTTGTGTCTCTCATAATATCCATTATGTAGAAATATCTATTTATATTATTTTTAATAAATAATAATGCATAATTATATTCAAAATTTATTAGATAAATATTTAGTCGAATAATCTTTAGTCGAATAAGAATTTATTCTTAGAAAGAGTTTTTTTCTGGATAATATATATAATGACACACGTTCAAACAATAGGAACCCGAGCTCAAGTATGGCATGGAACTGCCAAAAAGACATCAGGCGGATTAACCAAGTCTGATTTAATGCAGAACAAAGCTGGACGAATTGTTTCGCGAGCGAAGCACAATACCGCCAAGAAAGAAATGCGTTTAGTTAAGCACGGTTACGGAACCAAGAAGGGTAAGTTTGGTTTTGTTAAGTTAGGATCTCATAAGAAATCTCATAAGCGATCTCACAAGAAGAGAGGTATGAGTGGTGGTGCTGGTATGGGTTCTTTGACTCCTGCTGATATCAATTCTGATTACATGATTAAAGATGTTGTGCCTCAACAATTTAGCCCTTTAGATCGTGCTTTGGTTGGTGGTCGAAGCCGCAGCCGTGGTAGAAGCCGTGGTAGAAGCCAACAACAACGAGGTGGATACTACGGTAATGCATTTTCTCCTGCAGATGCCATGGGCCAAGGCATCGATGGTCAAGGCATTACCAATTACAGCGCTTCAGGATCCGTTGGTGTCCAAGAGGCGGCTGGTATGGCTGGTGGCAAAAGACACCGAAGAAAGCACAGATCAATGATGGGTGGAACTGGAAGCAGAGGATATTCCCCTGCTGATCTAGGTTCTGTAGATGTTCAAATGAGAGCTGGTCTAGGAAATTAAATTCTATAAAATAAATACAAAATAATATAATTAATTTTAAAATAAATATATTATTAACCTTTTAATTTAACTTAGAAACCAATCAGAACTAACAAATTTGTCAAATTTAACATATTCAGCCAAATACTGTGATAAAAATTTCTCAAAAAAATGCTTACTAACAATAGGATGAAATAAATTTTCAACTGCATTTTTTGCCTGAATATAAGACTTGTAGTTTTGATATAGTTCATCGAAAGATATTAAGGATATCTCTGGGTGTTGCTGTTGTTTATAATAGGCAAGCATTTCATTAATATCGTCATATTTAGACCATAAATTGCAATTAATATTTGTAATATATTTGTTGTCAATCACCTCTACACCAGGATAAAAATAATGCCAAATCATTTTGATTATCTCTTTATCAGAAATATTAATAGATGATTTGTTAGTTTGTTTGTATAAAGAAGATATTTCATCTACTTCATATTCTTCATCACATAACTTATCAGAAACAAGATCATCTGTTGTAATTGTAATATGTTTGTCCCAAAAAGATAAGAAGCTGCTGACATTTGGTAAAAATTTGCTGGTTACATTTGTAAATACAATATCATTAGTGCTAGTATTTTCTGTAAAAGTTAATTGAGTCTTCAACAAGACCTTTAAATTATTTGAATACATCATATTAGGCACATTTATGTTTGACAAATAAAGCTTCCAAATGTAATGCATATTTTTCCATGATAAATTATATATATTTGTTGAATTAGAATTAGTCAAAGTATTTGTTGATACTTGTTCAATACATTGACTAACAAATTGATCAACAATTTTGTTAGTTGTGTTCATTGAAAAGAACATTGTGTATTCTTTAATTGGATCTTCTTGAGGTAAGTTAATTAAAAATTGATCAGAATTGCTATATCTTTCTGAATAATGTGCAGCTACACTAAGTAAATCGATTCCTATTTTATTTAACACATCTTTAATTAAATCGGTTGCAATAGAATTAAAGTTATCATTGGTTTTTATTAGTCGATATCCTAACAAATTATGAGTCTCGTGATACTTTGATATGAAATTGCTCATGATCGAATTACCAGTTGTAATGTATGCAATAGAATCAATGAAAGATATGAGTTTTTTTATATTTGAATTAATGAAAAACAAGTTGCATTCTGGTCCTACATTTTTCTTTAGAATACAATCTCCGATAACAGTTAAAAAATATTTTGTTTCTGTTTTGGTCTCAAAAATTGTATTTAAAAAACCTAATACATTTTGAATTGTATAAGTTTCTGGCACAGATTTAAAAAGAGATCGATCTTTGATTTGTTTAAGAATATTCTGCTTAGTTTTGTGTTTCCATGCAATTAATTTACCTTCATCTGTAATAGTTGAAAGCAAATGATGATGAATATCATCTTCTTTAACGATTTTATATGTTTTACCGTCATATTCATAGAAAAGATTATTGTATGGCATATAAAAATATTGATGTTTACTTAGAAAGACTTTGTAAAAGTTATCTTGCTCCAAGGTAAGCTCATTAATTCTTGAAACCCGCTCTTCATATCGTTTATTTTCAGTTTCTAATATAGCAGGCAAATTTGTTAGATGCATTTGTAACCTTTGCAAAATATATGGATTGTCTTTGTATTTTTCGAAAAGATCTGAAATATTCATATATTCAGAATTGTTTATATATTGTTTGTCTTCTTTATCTTGCATATATTTTATACTACTTACATTCGTTTTAATACAGTTTTATAATATAATTAATTATAAACTAATATGAATTATTGTATAATTTTTAATATTTAATTTATAATTAATATTAAATATTATTACTTAAAAAAAATAGTAATAATATATTATGCTTGAAATACAATCTATTTGTAAAGAGTGTCGAATTTGTAAAAATTCGCAACTTATTGACGTTATTAATTTAGGAGATCAAGTTATTACTTCTAGATTTCCATTATATGGAGATTATACAACTCCAACAACCCCTATTGTTTTATCATTATGTAGTAATTGTAGTCTTGTTCAATTAAAATATTCTACTAATGCATCTGAATTATATGAACATGAATATGGATATAGATCTGGTATTAGCAACACCATGAGAGATCACTTAAAAACATATCAAGAAGAAATATTATCTAAAATTCATATAGAACCAGGAGATACTATTGTTGATATTGGAAGCAATGATTCAACAATGTTACAATATTATGATAAATCTTTAAAAAGAATTGGGGTAGATCCTACTGGAAAACAATTTAAACAATATTATGGTGATGTAGAATTAATACCAACCTATTTTACATACGATAATTTTAGAAATGTATATAATAATATAAAACCAAAAATTATATCCTCCATTTCTATGTTTTATGATTTACCAGATCCTGTTCAATTTGCCAAAGATATTTATAATGTATTAGATGATGATGGTATTTGGACTTGTGAACAAAGTTATATTATTACTATGTTACGAAGAAACAGCATTGATACTATTTGCCATGAACACCTAGAATATTATTCATTAACAGCAGTTAAACTCATAGCTGATTTGTCAAATTTCAAAATTATTGATATTAAATTTAACGAATGTAATGGAGGAAGCTTTAGAATTTATTTTGCCAAGAAAAACTCAACTGCTTTTGTAGAAACAACTGAATTAATTTCAAAAATATTAGAAGATGAAGCTATGTATGGAATTAAAAATGCACAATTATATAAAGATTTTATTAATAATTGTGATAAAGAAGTTTTAAAATTAAACAAATTTATTGATACTGTAAACTTATGTGATCAAAAAATGTATATTTATGGTGCTTCAACAAAAGGAAACTGTTTATTGCAATATGCGAATATTGGTGAAAACAAAATAAAATATGCAGTTGAAAGAAACTTAAGTAAGGTTGGAAAAATGACATCAACAGGAATTGGAATTATTAGCGAAGAAACCATGCGATCAAAACCACCAGAGTATTTGTTAGTTTTACCATGGCATTTTAGAGATGAAATTATTAAAAGAGAGGATGATTATTTAGAGAAAGGAGGTATGCTTGTATTTCCATTTCCTCATTTTGAAATTTATAGTAAGAAACAAAAAGTGTTAGTTACTGGTTGCAATGGTATGATAGCTAAATATGTTTTAGATGAATATAAAGAAAAACATAATTTATTTGGATTTGCTCATGAAAATAGAACTAGTAACTCTAAACTAACAAGATTTTATTTTGATATTAGAAATGTAGATGAATTAAAAGTAAATTTAAACATAATTAAGCCAGATATTATTGTTCATTTGTCAGGCGTATCAAGTTCAATAGAAGCATTTAAAAATCCTATAAGCACTTTAGAATTAAATGGACTAACGGTTGCACATATTTGTGAAATTATTTATAAAAATCAATGGCCAACAAAATTATTTAATGCTTCAAGTAGTGAAATATATAAAGGACATATTACATATGAGGTAAAAGAAGATGATCATAGTATGTTTCATTGTCATCCTTATTCGATTGCAAAAATAATGGGACACACTATGGTTGAATTTTACAGAGACACTTATAAATTACCTTTTTCAAATGGAACACTATTTACAGTTGAATCAAAACATAAGATTGGCAATTTTTTATTGAGAAAAATAGCAGATCATTCTAAAATTTGGAAACAAACATTTGAACCGATTACCTTAGGCTCATTAGATTCCTATAGAACTATTTTACATGCATCAGATGCAGCAAAAGCGATAAAGCTTATTTTGGATCAACCTGTTGGAGATACTTATGTTGTTTGTGGAAATGAACACACTAAAATTTTAGATTTAGTTTTACAGTTGTATTCTATTTGCGGGATAAATATAGTTGTTAAAGATAATGTTCTATATTCTGATACTGACAATAAAATTGTGGCTATTATTGAAAATGTGAATAATGGAATAGATACAGTTCCTATTGATATCAGAGGAACTGCATCAAAATTACATGGTCTAGGATGGTCACCTAAATTTTCAGTCGATGATATATTAAAAGAAATAATTTGTTAAAATGTAAATTTTAAAATATTGTGTTTATTTATAATGAATAGTAGTATTATAAGTAATTATTTAAATTCTAATACTGAAATATTTATATATGATCGTGGTGAAACAGTTTCTGACGAAATGAGGAGAATAAATAATTTTTTTGAAATAAAATTTTTGGATTTTATAAATAAAAATTATAAAGAACAAAAAGAAATAATAGATATAGGAGCAAACATAGGAAATCATTCTTTATTCTTTTTAAAATTTTTAAACTGTAAAAAAGTGCATTCATTTGAACCGTTTTTAGATAATTTAAAACTTCTAGAAAAAAATACAAGTTCTTTTGGTGAAAAAAGTATTATTTATAAAATAGCACTTAGCAACAAAGATGGCGAAATGCCTTTGTATAATTCTCAAAGAGCTAATAATGGAGGATTTTCATTACATAGTTATTCAAATGGCGTTAGTTATATGGTTAAAGATAGTATTTCAGTAAAAACTCTTGATTCATATAATTTAAATAATATTACTATGATAAAAATTGATGTAGAAAATCATGAAAATGAAGTCTTAGATGGTGCGAGAGAAACAATTTTAAGAAACAAACCTATTATTTTTATTGAAAATTTATTTTATGGATATCCTAATGTTTGTCCAGATCCAAATCCACATCAAAAAATATTAAATGAATTAAATTATAAAAAAATATATTCAAATATAGTGGGTAGTTATATGGATTTATGGATTCCAAATTAATTGTATTTATAAATTATTTTTATAAAATTATTTTTTTTTAAATTCACTATAATCTTTTGATACATAAAATTGATTATAATATATTTGCTTATCTAACTTGTATCCAAAAGTTTCTAAATAATTTTTTATAGTAAGATCATTTGTTACATTTTCAACTACTAAAATAGATGGGTTATATTTTTTTAAATCTAAACCATACAAACAATTTAATTCACCACCTTCAATATCTAGTGAAATTATATCAATTTTTGTTAAATTTTGTATTTCAGTTTCAATAATGGTATTTAGTGTTTTTTGGGGAACTTTAATTTCAGTTATTTTTGGGTTTGCTTTATTAAAATTAAAAATTTTTTTATATTCTTCATTTATAATTAATGCTGAAAATCCTGCTGTCCAGCCACTTGTTAAAACTATATTAAATGTAACTTCATTTTTATCTTCATTACTAATTGCATAATTAAATACATTTTTTCGATGTTCTTTTAATAAAGGAATTCCCTGGGTATTTGCTTCAAAACAGTAACATTCCCAACCATTTCTTTCAAAATGATAAGAATTGCTAATTCTTATTGGTTCAAATGCTCCTATGTCAAAGAAAACACCTTTATAATTATAATCTGGAAAATAATCTCTTAAAACAGAATCAACTGCCTTATTATTATAAATTTCACCATGAAACAATGTATACATATTATTATATATATAATTTATTTTTTTGTTATAAACGCTACAATTTCTTCATGTGTCAAACTAACATCTGATTTTATTTTATTAATAATATCAGGACTAATCAAATCTTTATGCACATACCAATCTTCAAATTTACAATATTTGCCTTCCCAAAAAACTGATACATCTGGGAAAACTAATATGTATCCTCTTTCTTTAAAAATTTGTCTGGAAATATGCTGTGTATTAAAATAATTGCCAGTATATATATCATGTTCAAATGTAACCGTTGCAAATTTATATTTATCAAATACAGTTTTATTCAATAATTCTAAAGTATTTAATGTTGAACGATTATTGACATCTAAATCGATTTGCAAATAATCTATTTCTATTGGAAAATTATTACTATCTAATATTTCTCTGTAATGAACTTTTTGCGCGTCACCTAATACATATATTGATTTTTTTCTGTGAAGTTTATATGCTTGTTCAAAACTCTTATCATATTCAACTAATATTCCTCTATAATTATGCTCACTTTCTAAAATATAACTATTATTGTGAGTAATTGGATCATTCGAACCTATTTCCAAAAATGTGCCATCTTTTTTATTATTTGTTAGAATCCTTACAAATATATCTTGAGATGCTTGACTATTTGTTTTCATTTTATTTAATAATATTTAATATTATATTATTAAATATTAAACTAATATATTAATATATTAATATATAATTAAATATAAATGATAGTTCTATTTTTAAATCATAAAATACAATCTTGTGGAGTTTATCAATATGGTTTACGTATAGCTAATATTTTGCAAAATTCATATACACATGTATATGTATACAAAGAAATAGATAATTATACTGAATACACTTACATTACTAATAAAATTAAACCAAACATAATAATATATAATTATCATAGTGCTACAATGCCATGGTTAAATAATAATAATATTTTAAAAAATATAAAAAATCTAGGAATACCACATGAATCAAATGGAGCTATGTTTGACATTATGTTAAGTATCGATCCAAATGAATCCGAAACTCACAAATTTTTTAATATTCCAAGACCAATTTATGAAAATGTTGATAAAATATGTGATAAATATGACATCACTAATGAAAAAATAAAAGATTTTATAAATTATAGTGAAGGGGAAAATGTTCCTATTTTTGGATCCTTTGGATTTGGATTTTCCAATAAAGGATTTGATAAAATTATAAAAATAGTAAATAATAATTATGATGCAGCAATAATAAAATTAGTAATTACATTTGCTCATTTTGATCCTAATAGAGATGCCAATATTAATCATGTTTTACAAATGTGTAATTCAATTATTAGAAAACCAAATGTTAAATTAATGATATTAACTGATTTTTTAACAAATGAAGAAGTGTTATTATTTTTAAAATTTAATACATGCAATATATTTTTATATGATAAAATGGAAGGAAGAGGAACATCAAGTGTTATAGATTATGCTATATCAGTTAACAAACCATTTGTTATTTCAGATAGTTTTATGTTTCGTCATATTTATTCCGATAAAATATGTGTATATAAAACAAATATAAAAGATGCAATTGAAAATTCAAAAAAAATGTTACCAATTTTACTTAAAAAATATAGTAATAAAAATTTAATTGATAAAATAGATAGTGTTATAAATATTTTAAACAATACAAATAAAATTTTTGACTATAATGTATCAGCTTATTATCATTCAGAAAATTATAAAGAATCTGCCAATGTTACTGATAAGTTATTAGTATTATTTAATAGTTATAAAAATAATAATATGAATACATTTAAAGTTTCAAATGATATTTTTACAGATACATGTATAAATGTAGTCAAGACCCTTTTTATTAATGTAGACATTAACAATAAAAAATTCGAAATAAATTTTAAAGAGCACGAAGAAGTATCATGGAATGATATATTAAACAAAATTAATAAACACTTAGATACAATAAAGGAAAAAAACTTGATTGAAGTATCAATTGGTGAAATTATTGATAAGTATAGTATATTAGAACTTAAACAAAAATACATTTCTGATGCAAATAAATTGCAAGATATTAAGAATGAAATGAATACTTTAAAAGATTACGTAGCAGATATTACAACAACGCATTTTTATAAAATGCTACTCTATATCAATCAACAAATTTGGTTAGATACTGATATTATTAAAGGAATAAACATAAACATAAACATAAATGTAAATGACAAAGATCTTGAAACTATTTGTAAATTAACTGAAATTTATAACAGAATTTTTGATAATAATCAACGAAGATTTAGACTCAAAAATCATTTTAATACTGTAAAAAAATCTTACATTAAAGAACATAAAAGTTATGCGGAAAATAGTTGTCTTATTGTTATTTTAGAAGAAAGTGATATATATGATAAAATTCCAGAAATAAATTATTTATGCATATCTTATGATATCATATATTTCAACCATTCTTACAAAAATATAATTGATAAATTGTTTATTAATACAAATATAAAATTTATAGAAGTTTGCGATGTAGTTATAGATTCAGATCAAAAGACAGCATTAAAAGTATATGATTTACAGTCATTTACAATTAATACTGATACAAAAGATTTTTTTGACTTTATTCCCATAAAATATAAATCTCCTGGTAAATTTGGAGATTTTTTAAATCAGTTATCTGTTATTTGTGAAAATTATTATAAAACTGGAAGAAAAGGAGACCTATATATATATGATTTAGAACATATTGGTGATAAATTTATATTTGGTATTGAAGATACATATGCTGACACATATAATATAATTATGTCTTTAAATTTTATTAAAAATTATAAAATATACAATAATGAAGCTATTGATGTTAATTTATCCATGTGGAGAAATTATTTAAATGTAGCAATTCCAAACAAAGAAAATTGGTTTCATATTTATAGCAAAGTGTATGATATAAATTGGGGAAAACATACATGGCTAAAAAGTCAAATAGATCCTACTTGGAATGATAAAATAATTATAAATATAACACCTTATCGATTTATTTTGCAAAATTGTATAGTTAAATTAATTGACGCAATAAAAGATAGAATCAATGATTGTATATTTATTTCTAACGAAAAAGGACATTATGATTATTTTTGTAAAAATACTGGTTTAAATATAGAATATTATAAACCCCAAAATTTTCAAGAAACAGTAACTATTATAAATTCATGCAAAATAGGATATTTTGGATTATCTTCTATGGCAGTAATCGCAAATGCATTACACAAAAGTCATTATCTTATATGTCAAAATAATATAGATTATGATCTAAATAATATGAAGGATATAATACCACATGTTTTAGATATTTTAGTTTAATTTATAACAAATAAATTCAAATAAATTCAAATAAAATAAAAATAATTTTATTTGAATAAGTATTTAAAGGTTTGCGTTTAAAAATGAATATAATGTCCCAATTTAATAAAAATCCTGTATTGAATGAAGGAAATGTTTTAACCATAAAAACTGTTCAAATAGCTCCTTTTCGAACTTTAATGACTGCTTTAAAAGATATTCTTTTAGAAACAAATATTTCATTTCAACCTGATGGAATTCGCATTATCAATATGGATAAGTCACACACTATTTTAGCTCATTTGTATTTGGCTGCACAGAATTTTGAGTCTTATGAATGCAAACAAGAAAAGATCATCATCGGTGTCAATATGTTTCACTTATTTAAGCTAATCAATTCAATTGATAATGATGATACACTAACAATTTACATCGAGAATGCCGACTATTTTGACGGTATCGTATCTTACTTGGCTTTGAAATTTGAAAACGGAGATATTAAGCAATGTAAGACCCAGAAACTAAAATTGATCGAGCCTGAGCCTGAAGAACTAGAATATCCTGATGTCAAGTTTAGCTCTATTATTAATCTACCTTCTGCCGATTTTCAGAAAATTATTCGTGATCTTTCATGCATTTCCGATAAATTGGAAATCAAGTCGGTTGGTAATGAACTTATATTTAAGTGCAAAGGGCAATTTGCAGAAGCTGAAATTCATCGAGCTGAATCTGATGGATCAATGGGGTTCATTTTAAAGCAAGATTCGTCTAAAATTATTCAGGGTGAGTTTTCACTTAAAAATCTTGGATATTTTATCAAATGCACCAATTTATGTTCTCAAATTGAAATATATTTGGAGAACGATTTACCTCTTGTTGTTAAGTATGATGTGGCGAGTTTGGGTTCCATTCGTTTATGTTTGGCTCAATTGCCTTCTGCATAAATAATATATTACAACAAAGTTTATAATTAATTATATATTTTAAAAATATAATATATAATATGTCTTTCAAAAGTTACAACAATTATTTAGGTGCAAAACGTTGTTGTAATACAACTAGCGTAACCCAAGAGTCTCGGGGAGCACAGGGACCTCCCGGAGTTATTGGTCCAACAGGAACATCTGGAGGAGCAACTGGAGCAACAGGAGCAAGTGGAGTAACAGGAGCAACAGGAGCCACTGGAGCAACAGGACCTCAAGGATTTCAAGGATTTCCAGGTCAAAATTCAGGAACTCTAGGAGTAACAGGAGCAACAGGAGCAACTGGTGTCACAGGAGCAACAGGAGCCCAAGGATTTCAAGGGTCAACCGGATTAACTGGCGCCACTGGTGCTCAAGGTGTCACAGGAGCAACTGGAGCTCAAGGATTTCAAGGCACCCAAGGTGCAACAGGAGCAGCAGGCACCCAAGGTGTCACAGGAGCAACTGGCGCCCAAGGTGTCACAGGCACCCAAGGATTTCAAGGAGAAACTGGAGCTACTGGAGCTCAAGGATTTCAAGGAGAAACTGGAGCTACTGGCACAATAGGAGAAACTGGAGCTACTGGTGAAATTGGACCACAAGGATCTGGTATAAATATTGGACCTGGAACTACTGGTGATGGTAATATGGTTGTTTTTGATACTACTGGATCTACATTTTATTATACAAATTTATTATACACCGATTCGATAAATCAACCATATATATTGCAAGGTGTAACAGGCCCTATAATTTATACAAGTGCACATATAATTCCTACTATAGATAATCATTACTCATTAGGAACAACTGGTGCATGTTTTAGGGATCTTTACATGAGTAGTTCAACTATTTATTTGATTAATTCACAAGGATCAGTTCAACAAGAAGGAACAATAAGTTTGAATAAAAATGGACTTATTTATACTCAATCAGGTTTTGCAACTCCAATTACTACTTTTTTTCAGAATGGAGCTTTTGGTCCTACAGGACCAAGTGGAGCAACTGGGAATTTAGGATGGATAGTAGGAGCTACAGGAAACATATATGATAATACTTTAGATTTAACAGCTCAAGGATTTTTTTCTTCACAACAAACAAATGGATTAGCTGGATTAACTGGATCATTAGGACCTAATTATTCACTAATAAGACCATTAAATGTTGGAACATATGGAGCAATAGGAGCAACATTAAATAATTATATTCAAAATTTATATTTTGATGCAAACCAATTTAAAGTAGATTATATACAAGGATCAACTGGTGTTTCAGGACCTACAGGATATATTCCACCTTATTCAACAGTAATGTCCTTAAAATCCTTAATACAAGGTGCGACAGGTGCAACAGGACCTCAAGGGCCATTATTTGTAATTGATACAATTAATCAAGAAGTTTTTAGTAAAACCTTAAAATTAAATAGTATTTATTATGACAAACAAACAACTATTAAAACAAGTGATGTTATTGCAGAATTAGATAATTTTACAGATAATCAAGAAATATACACATTTGGTCCTACTATTCCTAATCGATGGGTTTCTGTTGGAAATGGTGAATCCATTTCATATTCTTCAGATGGTTTAAGTTGGTTTCCAGTAAATAATTCATTATTTTATAAAAATGCTTTTGGAGTAGAGTGGAATGGAATATTATGGGTAGCTGTAGGAGATAGTAATAATAATTTTAATGCAATTTGTTATTCATATGATGGTATTATTTGGAATCCTGCACAACCTAGTAATGCTTTTATTTTAGGTTATTGCGTAGCATGGAATGGTAGCATGTGGATAGCAGGAGGAGATCAAGGAGGAGGAGGAGGACAATCAAATATGTTGTATTCATATGATGGTATGAATTGGAATGCAATAACTACTCAAACCTTTGTAAATATAGTTTACGATGTTGCATGGAATGGCTATATGTGGATTGCCGTTGGTGATAGTAATTCAATTGCATATTCATATGATGGTTTAAATTGGAACCTGGTGACAACCCCTTCTAATGCATTTGATCCTGCACGCGGAATAGCATGGAATGGTGATATGTGGATTGCTGTAGGAAAATCAAGCAGCCTTGGACAACAAATAGGATATTCATACAATGGACTCAATTGGTTTGGTATAACAAGTCTTTTTACTTCAATTGGATATGATATAAAATGGAATGGAATTATGTGGATTGCTACAGGAGATGGAGCTACTCCAATGTATTATTCATATGATGGATTTTCTTGGAACACTTGTATTATTAATGGAACATCGGGAATATATCTTTCTATTTGTTGGAATGGAACAAGATGGATAGCCATTGATTCGACAAGCGGTAATAATTTAATATACTCGAATAATGGAATAAATTGGATATCTAAACCAAATCCAGGACAAAAATTCGGTTATGGAATTGCTTATAATAGAAAAAGACAGGATACAATAACTTTTCCTAAAAATAGATTAGTTGCAGTAGGCACTAATTATACATTATTCTCAGATGATGGCGGTAATAATTGGAATATAATAACTACTCCGAGTCCATCCTCGTCTCCACCATATATATTTAAAACAGGATATGGAGTCGATTGGAATGGTGAAATGTGGGTTGCTGTTGGAACTTCTGAAACAACATCTACAGCATTTTCATATAATGGATCTGATTGGACAAATGCAACAAATATTTTTGACACAGGTAGAGGTGTAAAATGGAATGGAACAATGTGGGTTGCAGTTGGAATAAAAAATTCATCAACATTTGAAGTTAGTGCGGCATATTCATATGATGGTATTTGTTGGAAACCGTCTATTCAACCTCCATTTAAAGATGCTGGATACTCTGTTGATTGGAATGGAACAATATGGGTTGCTGGTGGGGATATCAATACAAGTCCATCATTATCATATTCATCTGATGGAGATGTTTGGAACCCGGTAACAACAACTATTAGTTTTGAGTGTTTGACAGTTGTTTGGAATGGAACAATATGGGTTGCTGGTGGTAATGATGGTGGTAGTAAGGGAGTTTTATTATATTCATATAATGGATTAGTTTGGAATGCATCAAATATTACA
>Ga0164292_10001360_pt1 | contig 19645 bp, 23 predicted proteins | sample GEODES117metaG_FD_111486 | JGI IMG/M metagenome (GOLD analysis project Ga0164292, IMG submission 111486) | Eutrophic lake water microbial communities from Lake Mendota, Wisconsin, USA - GEODES117 metaG | ecosystem: Environmental > Aquatic > Freshwater > Lake | place: USA: Lake Mendota...
TGGGGGTTAGAGCTGTACCAACAATAAAAATTTTCAAGGAAGGTACAGAAGTATTCTCAAGACCAGGAGTAATGCAACCAGCAGAAGTACTTGAGTTATTAAACTAATCAAAATGAAAGATTTAAATGTTATCGTGTACACAATGCAAGGGTGTCCTTTTTGTACCGACTTCAAAGATATACTAACGAAAGAGGGTATTGAGTTTTTTGATAGAGACATTGATGTCTATAAAGATGAGTATGACACATTCAGTAAAATTACTGAAAATGATATGATTCCTGCATTATTAATTATTGAAGGAGATGGGGATAACTATAAGTCTTTCCTGTATGCTCCTGAAAGAAACTATAACGAACTTACGGAAGCAGTTGATATAATCAACGAACACAGGAAAAACGTAGGGATTCTTTAAAATAGGATTAAATTATTATTCTTCTTTTTAATAAAAGAATATTCTTCAAGTGGATTTGTGAGTTCAATACTCCAATCCACTTTTTTCATTTCTACTTTTAACCAAGACATATCAAAATCGAACACATCAAGAATTGCTGATTTCAATCTATCATCTTCACTGTTCAAGTAAGAGTTGTAAACCGAAAATAAGTTCTCTCCATCTTCGTCTTTCAAAGTGGTTAAATTAAATGTTAACGGATAGTATGGAAAGGTAGATGGAACACTATAGAATAAGTGTTTACCGTAATAATATAATAATCTCCCTTGGTTTAAGGAATACCCATGAGGAAACTCGGATACTGACACCAATTCATTGTCTTCAACTTTTTTAGGTACAAAGTCAAAATTATAAGAACAATCTTCAGATTTAAATAAATCTATTTGTTTTTGAGAATACGAACAGTTATCACTAAAATGGTAGGTGTGAGTTAACTTTTCTTGACGAGGTAACTTACAACCATATTCTATAAGGTCTATCGTATGGGTGACTTTAACATCACCAAGGGTTGTTAAATATTTTTCTTCAAACTCAGAAGTTAATGTTACCAAGTCTAACACATCAGTATAGGTAGTTCTACCTTTAATGATTAAAAAATTAGTACAGTCAACTACTTTAATGATTGACTCTTCAGTGTGAGGTATTTTAGAAAGAATAAAGTCTGCGAATAGATTTGTGGTGTACGTTCTACTCCCTATTTTTTTTAAGTTCATTAATAAAACAAATAATTATTTATTGTTGGTTGAATTATAGTAAATTTTAAAAATAAAACGAATACAAGTTTGAGGTAAATAACAACTTTACATGTATTTATAAAGTAAGAGAAAAAAAACATCCATGGCTAAAGACATATTAATAGTTCCTAAACCCGTAAACAATATCCCGTTCATTGATTTTGAGAATACGGGGGTTATTGAGCTAAGAGTTTTATCAGGAGCAACAATCACGTTTGATGGAACGTCGGTAGGGGTTTTATCCATACAACCATCGAATGCAATTATTTCTGTTGGGGCAATCCTAAACGTACATAACTTTATGTCTGTTGGAGGTACTCAGGTTATTGACGGTACAAATAATTGGGTTGGACCAACAACTAATATTGCTGGTGCTCAAGGAGCCCAAGGTGCTGTAGGATTTCAGGGAGGCCAAGGAGCTCAAGGAGGACAAGGTGCTCAAGGTACTGCGAGTGCTGTTTCAGGAGCACAAGGTGCTGTAGGATTTCAGGGAGGCCAAGGAGCACAAGGTAATACAGGTGCTCAAGGAGGACAAGGTGCTCAAGGAACTCAAGGTAATACAGGAAACACAGGAGCTCAAGGTGCTATAGGTAATAATGGTGCGACAGGTACTACAGGAGCTCAAGGTAACACAGGAGCTCAAGGCGCAACAGGTAACACAGGAGCCCAAGGAGGTGCGGGTAACACAGGACATGCGGGAGCTCAAGGTGCGACAGGATTATTAGGTCCAGGAGGACCTGCAGGTAGTACGGGTGCACAAGGTTCTCAAGGACCCGTAGGAACTACAGGACCAACAGGTGCTCAAGGACCGACAGGTAATGTGGGGCCAACAGGAGCACAAGGTTCAACAGGACCAGGTGGAGCAACAGGAGGACAAGGTGCTCAAGGAGCCCAAGGTTCAACAGGGCCAACAGGAGCTCAAGGTTCTCAAGGTAATACAGGACATGCGGGAGCTCAAGGAGGGACAGGAACCACAGGACCAGGTGGTGCCACAGGAGGACAAGGTGCTCAAGGAGCCCAAGGTTCAACAGGGCCAACAGGGGCCCAAGGACCAACAGGAGCCCAAGGAGGTGTATTTGGAGTAGGTCAAGTTTCATATCAAATATGGTCAGTCAATGGTGGAACAGGAAGTTTGTCACAATATGCGCAATATCCTACTGATGCTAACGATTTTAATAAATGGTTTAACACCGCTTATTCTAACTCAACTTTATATTCATCAGGTAACTCTACACCAGGAGTTATATGGGATTTTATAGCATGGACTACACTTACAAATGCTGGTATAACAATTCCAGCTACATCAGGAGACTATATTGCAGTTCAAACGTTTTCAACTTTTAGACCTACTGAAACAGGGACTTACACATTTACTGCTGAGTCTGATGATTCAGTTGATTTATTTATTGGTAGCACAAATGTTGCTAGTTTTTATGGAGGTAGAGGAACACCAGCGTTAGGTACTACAACTGGAACAATCTCTTTAACGGCAGGAGTTAATTACTCAATGAGAGTAAGAACACAAGAATATGCTGGTGGAGAGGGACTAAGAATATATTGGAAAAAACCATCTCAATCAGCTGGAGGTACATGGTACCAAAATACAGAGGAAGTTGGATTATCAGGTGCTATTGGGCCGTTAGGTTCCCAAGGAGCGACAGGAGCCCAAGGTGCTCAAGGTGGAATACCACCAGCAGGACCAACAGGTGCTCAAGGTGCTCAAGGTAATACAGGACACGCGGGAGCCCAAGGTGCTACAGGACCAACAGGGCCAGGTGGTGCAACAGGAGCCCAAGGTGCTCAAGGTGGAATACCACCAGCAGGACCAACAGGAGCCCAAGGAGCCCAAGGTAGACAAGGACATTTTGGGGCCCAAGGTGCTACAGGACCAACAGGGCCAGGTGGTGCAACAGGAGCTCAAGGTGCTCAAGGAGGAATACCACCTCCAGGACCAACAGGTGCTCAAGGAGCCCAAGGTAGACAAGGACATTTTGGAGCACAAGGAGCTACAGGACCAACAGGGCCAGGTGGTGCAACAGGTGGCCAAGGAGCTCAAGGAGCTCAAGGAGCTGCAAGTGCAGCTGGACCTCAAGGACCAACAGGAGCACCAGGAAATAGAGGTCCGACAGGGCCAGGAGGAGCTACAGGAGCTCAAGGTTCACAAGGTGGAGGTGGTGCAACTGGTGCGCCAGGTTCTTCAGGACCAACAGGTGCAGGTGGTGCCACAGGTGCTCAAGGTGCTACAGGTGCTCAAGGGTCACAAGGTCCGACAGGACCCTCAGCGGCGTCATGTTATGGTCACTATTGGTATCCATCAACAACTTGTTCCGAAGCTTGTAATAGCACAACATATAGTCAATATGTCTACCAACAAGTTCCAAGTTTCGACTTATATGATACTAAATATATATCGTTATCAAACTGTCAAAGTAGTAATTGCGACTATGGTAATAGTTACGCTTATGTAGGTGACGGTGGTTCTTCATGTTTACCTATAAACGGTACCTGTGGAACAGTATCTGGACTTGGATTTCAATGCGGATACTCTGATGTTAGATTAAAAAATGGGATAGAAACACTTAAAAATGTTTTAGACTCAATAATGAAAATAGAGGCAGTTGAATACGATTGGAATGAAAATTTAAATCCAACCTTATTAGATTATTTTAAAAAACAACAAAAACTTCATACCATAGGATTAATTGCACAAAACGTCAGAATGTATTTTCCTGAAGTAGTTAAAATGAACCACGATGGATATTACTCAATAGATTATCGCAAGTTAAATGCAGTATTAGTTGAAGGTATTAAAGAACAACAAATATTTATTGAAGATATTGATAAACAATTAGAATATATCGAATCTAAAATTAAATAATGGCAAATATAATTATATATCCTCAAGGGAATGTAGGTAATACTAATCCACACATTGTATTTGACGATGGGACCAACAAACTACAGTTTAATACAGATAATGGATTTCTTTCATTATCATCTGCGACACAATCAAGTGGAGCTGTAATTGGGCCTACAAACGTAACGGTAACAGGGGCTTCAGTAACTTCTGGTAGTGTTTACGTTGGAGGCACTCAAATGATTAATTCCTCAGCTGTTTGGGTTGGGCCAACTGCAGGAATCAAAGGACCTCAAGGACCAACAGGTGCCCAAGGAGCTCAAGGTGCTGTAGGGTCTCAAGGTGCAGTAGGGTCTCAAGGTGCAGTAGGGTCTCAAGGTCCTCAAGGGGCACAAGGGGCACAAGGACCAACAGGTCCTACAGGAGTAACAGGTTCTCAAGGAGCCGTAGGTTCTCAAGGAGCCGTAGGTTCTCAAGGAGCTCAAGGTGCAAACACAGGTGCTCAAGGTAATACAGGTGCTCAAGGTGCGGTTGGTTCTCAAGGTGCTCAAGGTGCAAACACAGGAGCCCAAGGTGCTCAGGGTGCAACAGGTGATACAGGGGCCCAAGGTTCACAAGGAGCAAACACAGGAGCCCAAGGTAATACAGGACCAACAGGTAACACAGGAGCCCAAGGTGCTCAAGGACCAACAGGAGCGACAGGTAGTCCAGGTGTTCAAGGGGCTCAAGGAGGACAAGGTGCTCAAGGACTTACACAAGGTGCTCAAGGAACTGGCGGACCAACAGGTGCCCAAGGTGCCCAAGGTGGTGGTGGGGCAACTGGTGCTACAGGACCACAAGGTTCACAAGGACCAACAGGAGCTCAGGGTTCACAAGGAGCCAATACAGGGGCCCAAGGTAATATAGGTAACACAGGAGCTCAAGGTGCTCAAGGTGGAGGTGGAGCAACTGGTACCACAGGACCACAAGGCTCACAAGGACCACAAGGTCCACAAGGAGCCCAAGGAACGTCAGCAGGTGCCCAAGGTGGTACAGGTAGTACAGGTGCCCAAGGTGCCCAAGGTGCAGGTGGGGCAACAGGTGCTACAGGACCACAAGGTGCTCAAGGGGCCCAAGGAGGTCAAGGAGCCCAAGGCGCATCTCAAGGAGCCCAAGGTAATATAGGTAACACAGGAGCTCAAGGTTCACAAGGTGCTCAAGGAGCCACAGGACCAACAGGACCACAAGGTGCTCAAGGAGCCCAAGGAGGTCAAGGAGCCCAAGGTTCATCTCAAGGAGCCCAAGGAGCACCAGGTAACACAGGAGCTCAAGGTTCACAAGGTGGAGGTGGTGCGACAGGAGCTCAAGGAGCACAAGGAGGACCAGGACCAACAGGTGCTCAAGGAAATCCAAGTGGAACCGCAGGTGCAACAGGAGCTCAAGGAGCTCAAGGTGGAGGTGGTGCGACAGGACATCAAGGAGGTACAGGAGGTGCAGGACCAACAGGTTCTCAAGGAGGTGCAGGACCAACAGGTTCTCAAGGAGCTCAAGGAGCTACAGGTCCAACAGGACCTCCATCAGATAGAAGGTTAAAAGATAATATTACGCCACTAACAAATGTACTTGAGAAAACCAAGTTATTACAAGGTGTTAGATTTGAATGGGATAGTGAACATGAAAAAATCAAAAATAATAAAACTATTAGATTTCAATCGGCATTCTCAGGAGAATCTATTGGATTTATCGCTCAAGAATTAGAAAAAATTTTCCCCGAGTTTGTCTTCACAGATGAAGATGGATATAAGAGTGTTGAATATGGTCAATTAGTTAGTTTAGGTATTGGAGGTTTACAAGAACAACAAAAAACAATTAATTCAATTAACGAAAGAATAAACAAATTAAAAGAAATAATAGGTGGCTGACAATATAATTATTACCCCTGGTAGTGGAACAATTGATTTCTACGACACAGGTTCAACACTAACTACATTAGTAATTGAATCAGGTGCTTTGAAGTTTAAACGAGCGGGAACAACTTACTTTGAATTAAGTAATACATCTCCTCAATTTAAAGTTAATTCTTCGGATTTAAGACTTGGTTCTTACTTAAGTAACGCGTCAGGTCTTCTTATCAATGGTGGAGGATGGATGGGCGCATTACAACCAACAGGACCAACAGGTGCTCAAGGTACAACAGGTAACCAAGGAGGTACTGGACCTTTTGGGCCACAAGGTGCTCAAGGAACAATAGGACCAACAGGTGCAATTGGAGGACAAGGTGCGACAGGACCTCAAGGCAATATAGGGACTCAAGGTAATTCAGGTAATACAGGCGCTCAAGGTAATACAGGTGCACAAGGAGGACAAGGTGCACAAGGAGGACAAGGTGCTCAAGGTTCACAAGGGCCAACAGGCGCACAAGGAGGACAAGGAGCTCAGGGAGCTCAAGGACCTAAAGGGGCTCAGGGTGCTCAAGGAACAACAGGTGGTCAAGGAGCCCAAGGTGCTCAAGGAGGACAAGGACCTCAAGGTAACCAAGGAAGTACTGGTGGTACAGGTGCTCAAGGTGCTTCACCAACAGGTGCTCAAGGAGCGGTAGGACCAACAGGAGGTACAGGTGCTCAAGGAGCAATAGGACCTCAAGGTTCTCAAGGTGGAGCAGGAGTTACAGGAGCCCAAGGGGCGGTTGGAGCGTCACCGCAAGGTGCAACAGGAGCTCAAGGACCAACTGGAGGACAAGGTGCTCAAGGTGCTCAGGGACCTCAAGGTTCTCAAGGTGGAGCAGGTGTGACAGGGGCTCAAGGAGCCGTTGGAGCGTCACCACAAGGTGCAACAGGACCACAAGGGGCAACAGGAGCCCAAGGAGCCCAAGGACCAACGGGACCACAAGGAGCCCAAGGTGGAACAGGAGCCACAGGAGCCCAAGGTGCAACAAGTCCTTCACCGCAAGGTGCAACAGGAGCTCAAGGACCAACTGGAGGACAAGGTGCTCAAGGTGCACAAGGTGGACAAGGAGCTCAAGGACCAATTGGGGTTTCGGGAGCTCAAGGTGCAACAAGTCCTTCACCACAAGGTGCAACAGGTAATATTGGGCCATCGGGAGGACAAGGTGCTCAAGGTGCACAAGGAGGACAAGGTGCACAAGGTGGACCAGGAGCCACAGGAGCTCAAGGTGCAACAAGTCCTTCACCACAAGGTGCAACAGGTAATATTGGGCCTACGGGAGGACAAGGTGCTCAAGGTGCACAAGGTGGACAAGGAGCTCAAGGTGGTGGAGGAGCTACAGGAGCTCAAGGTGGAACAAGTCCTTCACCGCAAGGTGCAACAGGTAATATTGGGCCATCGGGAGGACAAGGTGCTCAAGGTGCACAAGGTGGACAAGGTTCACAAGGTGGCGGTGGAAGTACAGGAGCCCAAGGAGCTCAAGGACCTTCCATAGGAGGACCTCAAGGTGCTCAAGGACCTACAGGCCCACAAGGGTTCCAAGGTGCTCAAGGTGGTGGAGGAGCCACAGGAGCGCAGGGTTCTCAAGGTGCAGCAGGTAATAATGGGCCACCAGGAGCCCCAGGTGGCGGTGGAAGTACAGGAGCTCAAGGAGCTCAAGGAGCTCAAGGAGCCACAGGACCAACAGGGCCTTCAGATAGTAGATTAAAGAAAAATATACGTGAAATTGAGACACCTCTTGAGAAAATACAAAAAATGAGAGGAGTATCGTTTATATGGAATTCAAACGATGTTAATACTAAACCAAATAAAGATATTGGATTTATTGCTCAAGAAATTGGTCACGTATTCCCTGAATTGGTATTTAAAGCTAATGACAGTGAAGATTCAATGTATATGGTTAAATACCATGATGTTGTTGCGGTATGTTTAGAGGCAATTAAAGAACAATCGGGTATGTTAAATAATAGTCTAACCAAGTTAGAAAGACTTGAAGGATTAGTAACAGAAAAGGGGTATTAACCCCTTTTTTTTATTTAATAACGTTAATAATATCGTCTTTTGTTTTGAATAACATTGTTAAGAACCTTGGCCAAATTTCAGGATTATGTTTCTTAATTAATTCAATGTAATCTAAGAAGTAAGGAATTTCTTTTGTGTCGGTAATTAAGTCACTAACGTTAGGGAACTTACTCTCAATGTCTGATACAAGTTTTGAAAGAACGTTGTCATCAACATGTTCATCGTTGATTCTACGTAGTATGTCTTTTGACTGATTAGTTAAAGGTTCATTCTTACCAAAGTAGTTAAGTATATTCTTTAAAGACTTTAAAAGGGCTTTCTTATCTGAAGGGTCTTGAATTAATTGAGACCTTCTTTCAAACTCAAGAACAAGACCTTCAAGGAATTCATTTGTGATTGCGAAGAATTCAACAGGGTGTCCCCAATACATGTCATCCTTTTCAGAATCGTAAGTGTCCCAATACTTTTCATTATGTTTTGTTGTAAAGTTGGGGTCAATGGCGTGCATCATTTCATGATACAAAGTTAGATAGACATTCTTTTCTGAACCAAACTTCTTAGGGTTTAGTTGCATTACGAAGTCTTTAGGGTCGTATGAGTCTTCAGGGATTGAATCCATTTCAGCGAAGTTGGGATACTTTGGGTTAACAAATATTTTAACCAAACCATCAGTACCATCGGCAGTTTGAAAGTCCAATTGGTCAACCATGGTTTTTTTGGAAAACTTTTTGTTGCGCATCGACCAAAGACTACTTGCTAAATCCTTTAACTTAGAACGAGTCTCAGGATTCATTTGATATCTTTTTTGTTCAGATATTACGTTTGATAATATGGGTAAAAATTTAATCATTAAATATAATCTCTAAACATTTCATTTATATTTTTATCGACTTCTCTAAAGTCAGGATAGTCAGGTGAATGAACACTTAAACAATCGGACCAATCTTCCATCATACCTAAATAACTTCCCCAATATTCTAAAGTACCAGTATTACCATAACCTTTACCATCTTCTAAAAATCCAACAATATCTGATTCAAAATTGGCGATTGGTATTACGAAGTTTTGAACTTGAGTATCTTTCTTATATCTATGAGGTCTCATAACGAACTCACCATTACCTATAAAATAGGTTCCAATCTCACTCATAACACTTTTCCAAACTTCATTTTCGTATGCGGCATTATAAGAGTTACTATGAACTGAATAAAGTTCCGATTTAAGGTCTGCCAATTCATTCTCAAATAAATAATTCATTGTTTCCTCACTACCAATAACTTTACCAACGTTATCATATGTTATACGGGCTTGTGCAGGATTACCCTGTTCCTCGGCAATCTCAGATAGAATATCAGTTTCAGGTTCAATCCACAAACCTTCAAGATTCTCAACAATATATTCTTTAAGACGTTTTAAATTATCCTCATTTAGTTCTTCAACAACATCTCTATAAACATTGTCGGTTGTGTCCCAATAAGGTTCCCAATCACTCTCTCCACTAAGAATACTTTCGATAGTATCTCGTGAGATATCATTCCTACCTCCATCACAAAATAATTTAGATAGTTCACTTCTATCATCAACATCTAAATAATAAACACCATCTTTATAAACAACATCATTCACCAAAGATAAAACCCATTTGGTGAACGCTTCGTTATCATTATGATATAACCATATTAGATATTCGTTTTGCCATTCCTCACCATCAGTTGCATTGTTGGGGTCAATCTCACTCATAAGACCTCGTTTCTTCAATATATTGAAAAATGTTTCGTAGTCGTTAAAGTATTGTTTAACGTCTAAATCTCCATTATTAAATTTTTCTACTAAATCATTGAAGTCCATATGTAATAAATACAAAAAAAGGGGCAATTTTCATCGCCCCTTATTAATTTCGCCAATATTATATTACTTAGTGGTTTTATTGACGTTGTAATACTTCTCAACCGTTTTCTTAATAGCTTGTTTAATGCTCTCAGATTGTTGTTGTTTAACAACTTGAGCAGCTTGAACCTGTTGTTGTGTTTGTGGCTGAGCTTGATTGTTGTTTTTACATCCGCATCCCATATGATTATCGTTTTTAAATTGTTTATTATTATAAATAGTTCTTAGGAACAATAATAGTATACGAAAGATATTTATTAAATAAAAGATTAATGGATTTTTTAAAACTAATACAAGAAGGAAGGACTGACGACTTCAAAGCCAAGTACGGTCAGAAGTTTTCACCTGAAATTATAAATAGAATTATTTCCACAGTAACTCCTAAGTTTCTTCAGTGGACAGGAAAAGTGTTAGACTCAATTAACTTTGAAGATAACTTTTTTAAATTAACAGAAGCCCTTAAGAAATTTGAGAAAATTTCAAGTAACTTACCAAAGACAGATATTAACCAATATCAAACTCTTGCCGAATTAACAAGTACAATTACGGACTACGAGAATAAATCAAGAAGGAATGTTAAAAAAGTTGAAGGTGGTAATGTAGTGTATGATGATGGAAGATTCTTTGTGGTTAATCCATTAAACCATGAGGCATCGTGTTACTACGGTAAAGGTACCAAATGGTGTACTGCGGCAGAAACCGATACTCACTTTAAAAAATACAATGACGACGGTAAATTATTTTACATTATTGATAGGAGTAAAGCAACTAACGATGCAAATTACAAAGTTGCGTTACTTAGAAAGTTTGATGGTGAGAAACTATATTATGATGCTAAAGACGAACAAATTAGGAGTGGATGGGAAATAGGTTCTGAAATTTTAGAAAAGATGTTATCCAACATTACAGGATACCTTCAACAAGAATTTCCTGAACAAATTAAAATCTATGGTGATATTGAGGCTGCGAAGAAAGAAAAACAAAGACTTGAAAGGTTAAGAGAACAACAAAGAGTTCAACAATTAAGAAATGATGCTCAGGAAAGAAGAGACGATAATGAATGGGAATTAGATAATTATACTTCTCGAGAAGGACTAAGAGCACATGCCTTATTGAAGTATTTGGTTGAAAATGGTGACGTTAATGTTCTAAGTAATGAAGACTTAATTAATATTCAAAGAACCAAAGATGATATTGAAAGACTCAATGCAGAATACGATGCAAGTGAAGACCCAAGAGTTGATTTACTAGACGAGATTGAGGTACTTGAGTCAGAATTAGAAGAATATTCAAATTATATTGATGTTTATAATATAATTCCAAGTGGTACCTATTACGACACTGTCGAATTTGAGGTAATTGATAGTCCTGTTGACGGTAATAGGTATGCGGTTGGTAACGAAAAAGAAATGCAAGATAGTGCATACGATTATGTTGATAATCTAATTGATGATATTGGATATGAAGGATTTAATAGTGGATTTGCCAAAGGTTTCATAGACACTGATGCGGTTGTTGATTATGCTGAAGATTTATACAATAACGATGTTAGTGATAGTCCCGAATCTTATTTTGATGAAGACCAAAGGATGTTGTCTAACGCTCAAGAAGAGAATATTGAAATTTTAAGAAGAAGAATTAGTAATATTGAAACTCAAGTAACCTACTTAGAGGGACTTATGGATGGTGAGAATGACGACCAACTCCAAGATAAAATTGACGAGTTAAATGAAGCTTCAACTGAATATGAATCAGAAATTGAAGAAATAGAAGAAAACCCTGATGGTGATTTTCCTGATGAATTAATTGAAGAAAAGGTCGATTCGTTATTAAGTGATGTTAGATACGACCCAGAATCTTTTATATCTGAATTTGGATTAGAATGGAATAATTTTATTGATAAAGATGAATTCATACAAGGAGTAATTGATGCTGATGGATATGGTCACACAATCAATAGTTATGATGGTAGCGCTGACGAAGTATATGTGAATGATGAGTTATTTTATGTAATGAGAATTGATTAATTGTTTCATTAACTATATAATTGATATATGGGTAGAAAGAAAAAAATATCGTTTAAACTAAATCCTGAATGGATGTTCAAGGAACCTTTGGATTTTGAGTACAACAAATATACATTGTTGGATTATTTACAAAAATGTGAAAAAGGTTTTGATAAGATGGAAGTATATCCTGACTTTGTTGAACTATCTCTTCATTTGGCTAATCTACAATCGATAGTAAAAGAAAATACATTACTTTTAACAAATAAGAAATTTGAATCTTGTGACGACGAAATCTTGGTTAAAGAATTAATTGCAAAAAAACCAAGAGAATTATCTAAAGAGGAGGAAAACGAACTAAGTGAGACTATTAAGTTCTCAGGTAGTAAGTTATTTGATGCATTCAATATGGCTAAAGCTATATGGAATATTGCCTATGATAGTGTTGATGTACAAATAAAGAAAAATAAAGCTGGATTAGTTTCAGGTTCAGGTTACATCTTCTACTATCAAAAAGATACCGAATCACTATTTGTGTGGGAGTATCAAATTAAAAAACCAAAAACCGATAATCAAAATAATAAAACTTATATTAATTTGATATACAACGGACCAGTTGACAAACTTACAATGACAAACATTATAGATACGTTCTCAACTTGGAATACAACCGATTTCTATCACAACCTACCAATCTTTGAGATGAAATGTTCTCAGAAATTACCTATGGAACAAACTATTATACCAATTATGAAAAGAAAAGTCATGGCGTATGTTTTCCAAGTGGTAAATTTTGAAAAGATTAATAATAACTTTGACTCTGAATTATAAGTTTCTTATAATTGTTTCATGGGATTCAATAAAAGATGGGTCAAACTCGATAGATGTATCAACGCTCTTAAAGAGGGTAACCTAAAACAATATTACGGTAAAAGTGACATGCTTTATTTCGAAGACGAACTTAGTCCGCTAATCTATGATTTACACTGTAAAGGTAAATCTGATGAAGAAATCCTTATAATAATCAACCAAAATTTAAACACGGAGGAAACAACCAATGAAGTGCATCAAAACAATTAAGAAAACCAACTCAAGAGAGATTGGAGAAGTTATCAGAATCGAAGAAAACGAGGCTGAAAATAAAGTAAAAACGGGTTATTGGGCATATTGTCCAAAAAGTGAGTGGAAATCTCTTACAAGAAGAGTTAAACCTGTTTCAAAAAAAGAAACTGAAGAAGTTTCAGAAGATAGACCATCAACTAAGAGAGGTAAGAAAAGTAATGAGAAATAACACATTTTTTGTATTAATGGGTTTAATGATGGTAGCGTTTGTTACATTGGTATTTTTGTTTACCGACAAACCATCTGTGAATAGAAGAATGGACCGCGATAGAGTTAAGTATCTCAGAGATAGTCTTGAGATGGAGTACTATAAAAAACAGTTGGAGTCGTACCCATACGACCACAGCGAAATAAAAGACACCACAGTAATAAAGTAACAATGGTAAACGAAATGGTAAATCACCCCAACCATTATGGTGGGGAAAACAATCCATACGAAGTAATAAAAGTATGTGAAGCTTGGGGACTTGATAAAGACGCCTACATCTTCAACGTAGTTAAGTATGTTGCAAGAGCGGGGAAGAAAGACCAAGCAAAAGAATTAGAAGACCTTAAGAAGGCGGCTTTCTATTTGGACCGTAAGATTAAAAATTTAGAGTTATGATTTATTGGTTAACAGGACAACCTGGTGCTGGTAAGACTACCATTGCCAAAGAATTATGTAAACTTGGAGGAATGGTCACACCATCTCCATGGTTTAATGTTGACGGAGATGATATCAGAAACATCTTCGATAATAAAGATTACTCCGAACAAGGTAGAAGAAAGAATATAGAACTTGCGCAACAACTATCTCAATACCTTCACAGTAAGGATAATAATGTTGTAGTGTCATTAGTATCACCATATAAAGACCAACGAGAAGCATTCAAAGAAAAGATGGGAGATGACTTAGTTGAGGTTTATGTACATACAAGTGAGACAAGAGGTAGAGAAAACTTCTTTGTAGAAAACTACGAACCACCGACAGAAGATTTTATTAACATCTGTACGGATAATGTAAAAGTGGAAATCTGTGTTGACACAATAATAGCACACTCATTTTAATATGGAAAAAATACACATAGAGGGAGACCCTAAATTAAAGAATAATCCTGGTAAACAGTTCTCAATGTTTATCGGAAGATGGCAACCATGGCACGATGGACACAGGTGGTTGATTGACCAACGACTTGAACAAGGTAAGAATGTTCTAATTTGTATTAGAGACATTGAACCTAACGAACAGAATCCATTTACCGCACAAGAGGTACATGATAATATCACTATTAAATTGTTTAACTTAATCCATGAGGGAAGAGTTATTGTAATGGTAATACCTGATGTTGAATCGGTAAACTTCGGAAGAGGAGTTGGATATGATATCATAGAACATTTACCACCACAAGAGGTAAGTGATATCTCAGCCACTAAAATAAGAGAACAATTAAAACAAGAAGGTAAATTATAATGTTAGAAACAAATAGAATCATTCAAGGAGACTGTATTATTGAAATGGGGAAACTCCCTGAGTCTACTGTTGACTTGGTGGTTACTTCTCCACCGTACAATGTGGGTATCGATTATGATAGTCATGACGATAGAATGACAATGGAAGACTATTGGAAGTTTACTGAACAATGGTTATCCAAGGCATATCGTCTATTAAAGGATGACGGTAGGATTGCGGTTAACATTCCTTATGAAGTTAACGTTCAAGACAGAGGTGGTAGAATTCTATTTATGTCTGAGTTTTGGTCCATAATGAAAAAAGTCGGATTCCAATTCTACGGACTTGTAGACCTTGACGAGAACTCACCACACAGAAGTAAGACTACAGCATGGGGTTCATGGATGTCACCAAGTAGTCCTTACATATACAACCCTAAGGAGTGTGTTATATTAGCCTACAAGAAAGACCGAATCAAAAAAGTTAAGGGTGAACCACAATGGAAGGGAGAGTTGGTTGATTTAGAACAAGAAGACGGTACTATCAAACAGAAAATGATGTATCAGGAAGAAGATAAGAAAGAGTTCATGAGTTTGGTTTACGGACAGTGGGAGTACTTTGCAGATACAAGACAACAAACTAAAGCAACTTTCTCAATGGACATCCCAATGAAAGCAATTAAGATATTAACATATAGAAACGATGTGGTACTTGACCCGTTCGTTGGTAGTGGTACAAGTTTATGTGCAGCTGAGATAAGTGGAAGGAGATGGTTAGGGATAGAATTGAGTGAAAACTATACTAATGTTGCAAAAGAAAGAGTTCAGCACTTTGTAGATAAGAATCGACAAATTGAATTAGATTTATAATAAAAGGGTCATATGACCCTTTTTTTTGTTTCTACGAATATTTATTAAGAAAACTATAAATGGCTCAATTCGTAATCACCGAAGACCAATTAATATTAATCAAACAAAACCTTGTTGCTGAGAAAAAACAGAACAAAGGTAAAGTGATTAATGAAGCTTGGTATAATAACGTGATGGATATTGTTGGTATCGTTGACCCAACACCAATCACAGACACAATTAACGCAATTTCTTACTTTTCACAAGGAGACACACTATTTGGTGTTTTAAGTTTAGTTGCTGCAGTACCATTCTTTGTTGGAGATGCGGTGGCAAAACCTGTAATGGGTGCAATGAAAATTGGTTCAGCTGCGACAAAAGAATTAGATGTTGCGTTAAAACTTGCGAAGACAAATCCAAAGGCAGCTGCAGAAGCGATAAGTAGATTAGCTAAAGACCCAGGACCTGTTGGTAAATTCTTACAGAGCGCAGGAGGTTCAAGTGGATGGGCAAACAAGGTTAATGATTTTTTAAAAGAAATTCCTGTAGGGCCATTCAAAGGTATGAAGAACACTATTATGGATTACTTCACCTTATTAGGTAGAGCGGGGACTAAAAGTAAAGGTGTTAGTGGTTTGGCGAAATCACTTGAGGCGGATTTAAAAATGGGTAAAGCGGGTGTTAAAGATATTCAAGCATTAAAAGATTTAATTAAGACTGAGAAAGTTTTTGACGTTGCAGCATTAAGTAAGCCAGGTTTCTTAAGTCAAACATTCTTTGGAGGAATTCCAAGAATATTTAGAAGTCCTGAAGGTAGAAGATTAAAAATTATGATGCAACAAACTAAATGGTGGTTAGGTTTCTTAGATTACATTGGTATTGGAAACTGGGTTGGAGCCGAGGAAGTTGTTAAAAGATTAGGAGGAGAACAAGCGATGAATCAGGCGATGGAGAATTACCAAAAAACACCTGAGGCTCAACAATATTACAAAGAATCGTTTAAAGGTGAGGAGTCAATGGACCCAATATCATCAACAGCTGATAGTGTAAAACAAAGTATGTCGAGTGACAATGTTGCTGGTGACCCATTAGCAAAATTCTTCAGAGGGTTATTCACAGGACAACTTAACCCAATCCCTGGAATGTAAATTAATATAAAACAAATATAATGGCAAAGAAAATAATTAGACTAACGGAAACCGATTTAACTAATATTGTTAAACGAGTTATCAAGGAACAAAATCAAATGAGTGGACAAGATGTTTTCGAACTTCAAACAGCACTTAACGATTATTTTGAAATGAAAAATGTGAAGGTTAATGGAAAACTATACCAAATACCTGTTGACTCTAAATGGGGTCCAGGTACAATTAACGCACTTAAGATGTTCCAAAAAGCAGAGAAAGTCAATCCTGATGGAATTGCTGGGCCAGACACTTACAAAGCATTACATAAATTAGGATTAAACCAAGATATATTTGATAAGGTAATCAGTTGGTTCACAAAATAAAATCAATGAGAAGAATAATATCGGAAACAGGAATTAGAAATATCAACGCTTTAAAGAATAGATATCAAAAGGCGGAGATTTATTTTCACCAAGATTTAGATGGAGTAACAACCGCAATTGCAATGAAGAAATACCTTGAAGATAATGGTATTGATGTTGTAGGGGCTCACATTATTCAATATGGTGATAAAGAGTTTTCCGTTAAGAAGAACGATGCTGAAGGTGATGTGATGCCAGTCCTTGTTGACTTTGCTCACGGTAAACCAATGTTCGTGATTCATACTGACCACCACGACAAACAAGTTGGAGTTGAGAAAGGAACATCAAAACAATTTAGAGGGGCTCGTTCAAACGTAGAAACAATATCTTAAGTAGTCTCACCAAAAGATTTATTCCCATCATCTGATATATTATTAATTAATACTGTAGACTCCGCAGACTATGCGAAACATGACATTACACCACAAGAGGTTGTTAATTACATTTATAGAGTCGACAAAGATAACTCACTTCAAAAGAATAAAATGTTATTGGGGTTAGTTATTAATAAATTACTTTTGGCGTTTAAAAACAAACCTGGATTTTTAGAAGGGTTAGTTATGGATTCTGAACCATCATTAATGTCTATACTTAATAACATTAAAACTTGGATGACAAGAACAAACGCTGCCAAACCTGAAGATTTACAACAGAATGCACAAGATTATGCAGACAAAATGAAGGGGTACCCAACGGTATCTGACAATATTATTTTCCAATATGGTGGGGGTAGTATGTTTAAACCTGGGTCTTACGACAGATATACACCATTCAGAAATAATCCTGAAGCAGACTTTCTCATCATGGCGTGGCCGATGGGACTTGTTCAAGCTTCTTGTAATCCATTTAAAAAAGAAAGAGAACTTAAAGGTGTTAATCTTGGGGAAATAGCTCAAGAGGTTATCGGTAAGTGGAAAGACCAATTAAAGGAGAGAAAAATACCACTATCAACTATGAAGTGGGTTAGTGAAACAAGTGCAGGACCCGAGAGTGTTGGATTTACATTCAAAGACTTCGACGCACTTTATGGTGGTAAATTTATGTTTATGGATGGTGGTGAAGAAATCTTAGCCAAAATCGAGAACATGATGGAGAAACCATTTAAAGATTTAACTGAAGAAGAAATTTCTTTAATGGATAAAATCGGTATCAATGCTTGGGACCTTATCCAATCTAACTCAGGTGGACACAAATGTATTACTAATATCTCAGGACTTAATTATTTAGGTAGAGGTAAGAGACCACCACAAGGACAGTATAGATATGATTCTGAAAAAGATGATTCACCATCCGTTAAGTTCACAAAGATGATTGCAAACGAATTCCAAAAAGTGTTAAAAGAAAAAATTGAGGAATCTAAAAATTCAACCGAGGATTAAGAAAGGTCATAGGTAATACTATCACCAGCTTCGATATTAAGGATTTCACAAGAACCACCCTCAATTTCTAGTACGATATTACCATTCCCACAATAGGAAGGACAATCAAACTCATCATTACATGGAGGACAATTGTGATGTATATTAACAATCACATTGTTCTTTATGATAATAATATCTAAAGGTATTAAACAATTTTTCATCCAAAAACATTGTTTCTCACCACCCATTAAAAACAACAACCCATCGAATGTGTTGTCAAATGTCTTACCCATCATACCTACCGATTGGGATTCTCTATCAATTAATGTTTTGACTTTAAAGATATTTTGATTAATTTTGACCTTCATACTTAATAAATACTATGAAAAAGATTAAATCAATATTGAAAGAGATTTGGTTAGGGTTTAAATTTTCCGAAGAAAATAGACATAAATCTCAATGGGGGAAGTTTTAAACTTCATACTTAAAGAATATTATGGATAAAGTAAAAAATAGTTATATGATATATGGATTATAAAATTTTTGTTATTTCATTAAAAAGAAGACAGGATAGGAGGGAAAAAATTTCGGAATTATTCGAAAAAAACAATCTAAAGTTTTCTTTTTATGACGCAATTGATGGACGTGATTTAATTGTTACGGATGAGATTGAAGAATTATTTTTAAATAATGAGTTTGAAGAGTGGGGTATAATAAAAGAATGTATCTATGGTAATACCTTAACTCATCTAAAGCTATTGAAAGAATGTTCTGAGCAGAATTTACCGTATTTTATTTTTGAGGATGATGTTAAAATAAAGAAAGATATTAATTTTACGTTTGAGAGTATTGTTGAAAAAAAATTAGATGTTTTTTGGTTAATAGATTTAGAACCTTCGTCGTTAGCATACGTTGTTTGGCCTGAGGGTGCTAAAAAAATACATGATTGGGTAATGAATGTTGGAAAAGCGGATAAAGGAATGGATTGGAAATTATTAGAAATAAAAAACACTAATATCCTAAATTCTGATAAGATATGGGACGAATACTTTTATCAAGTACCTGGAGAAGATTCAGATATTGCCCCCAACGGTTATAATTTAATTCAAAATAAAATTTGATTTTTTAAAAATATTTTTTATCTTTGTAAAACATTTGGGGAATAAGGATATATTTATATAACTCGACCGAAAGGTCAACACCCCCAAAACTCACAATAAAAAAAGATTTGACAGAATGAGAATTCTTTCCTATCTTTGTGAAACAAATCCCATGAGTGTGGAGTTTGAGAAAACTTCTTAATCTTGTGGGATTTTTTATCAGACGTTCTTTAAAATAAAATATACCGTGGGATAGAGCAGTGGTAGCTCGGAAGGCTCATAACCTTTAGGTCGGTGGTTCGAATCCATCTCCCGCAACAACGTGAATTAAATTTCACAAAAAAAAGTTTTACAAA
>Ga0164292_10001362_pt1 | contig 19637 bp, 16 predicted proteins | sample GEODES117metaG_FD_111486 | JGI IMG/M metagenome (GOLD analysis project Ga0164292, IMG submission 111486) | Eutrophic lake water microbial communities from Lake Mendota, Wisconsin, USA - GEODES117 metaG | ecosystem: Environmental > Aquatic > Freshwater > Lake | place: USA: Lake Mendota...
GGAGAGATTTTTGTATTTGATATGGGTAAGCCAGTGGCCATTGCAGATTTAGCACGTAAGATGATTCGTTTATATGGTTTAATTCCAAATATTGATATAAATATTACATACAGCGGTTTACGTCCTGGTGAAAAATTATACGAAGAATTATTAAACGATGCAGAAAATACTACACAGACTTACCATGAAAAGATTTTAATCGCTCAAGTACGTCCAGTGTCATTTGAATTGGTGAAGCAAAACACCTTAGAACTTGAAATCATTTTAAGTACCACCAATGACGAAATGTTGTTGGTAAGTAAAATGAAGGACCTAGTTCCAGAATATATTAGTAACAATAGCATCTATCAACAATTGGATAGCAAAGTGATTTCAATTTCAAAGTAATTTTTTAAATTTTTATTTACTTTTTTACTTATGTTTAAAAAAGTACAATAATTCATTATAAATAATTGAATATCAATTATTTAACACTATTTTCATGTAGGATTCCCCAAAAATGGTTATGTTAGTTATATGATAGTATTACATCAAGCATTTATTACCTTTGCTTGGCAACTATTTATTGTAGGTAACCGTGTGACTTACAATGGCTTTGCCGTGTAAAAATCTAATATTAGCAAAATTATTCAAGTATGAAAAACCTTATTCGATATGTCCTTACCATTTGCCTAACATGTGCCATGGTATCTGCTGTTTTTGCGCAGGAATTACCCATTGATATTGCAAATATTAGTGATCAACAATTGATTCAATTAATTAATAAATACCAATTAAATGGTTTATCTGACGTTGAGTTTGAAATGATGGCAAAGCAAAAAGGTTTATCCAAAGACCAAAGTGCAATTCTCAAAAGAAGGATTGCAGAATTGGACCCTTTATCAAATAAAGCTTCTGAGCCAATTAAATCAAAACAATCTGATGAAAATTATACAGACCGCAATAAAATTGAAATTCAAACTCCTACTATCAAAACACAGCCTGTCCAATTAATACCCGCCTTAAAAGTGTTTGGCGCAGAATTATTTGAAAATGCTGGATTGAGTTTTGAACCAAATATTAGCATAGCCACGCCTAAAAATTATATCATAGGCGCAGGTGATGAAATCATTGTTGATATTTATGGATTAAGCGAAAGCACAAAAAAATTAAAAGTTTCTACAGAAGGCTTTATTCGTTTTCCAAATTTGGGTCCTATTAAAGTAGCTGGTTTGACAATAGAAGATGCACAAGTGAAAATTAAAAATGAAGCAGCTAAGGTCTACACTACAATTGTTGGTGGAGATACGAAGGTATTAATTTCTTTAGGTCAAATGCGTTCTATACGTGTGACTTTAATAGGTGAAGTCAATAAGCCAGGAAGCTATAGTGTAAGCGCTTTATCTACGATTATGAATGCCCTTTATGCATCTGGTGGTCCAAATGCAATAGGGTCTTTTCGAAAAATTGTACTTGTAAGAAGTGGGATACCAATTGTTCAATTTGATTTATATGATTTTTTATTGAAAGGCGACCTTAGTAAAAACAAATTACTACAAGACCAAGATGTTATTAGAGTTGGCGCTTATGAAGGAAGGGTTGCAGTTATAGGTGCAACAAAAAAACAAGCTTTATTTGATATTAAAAAAGGCGAGACAGCGCAAGATGTATTGGCCTTTGCAGGTGGCTTTGCAGACATTGGTTACAAAGAAATGGTTCGTGTAAAACGCATGGGCTTAAAAGGTAAAGAAGTGCTTACAGTTAAAGAAGCAAACCTTGCTAGTTTCAACTTAGTATCTGGAGATACATTAGCGGTTGATGCACTTGCTACAAATTATGTAAATAGAATTAGTATTCAAGGTGCTGTATATTATCCAGGAGAATATGGGGTTACAGCAATCCAAAATTTACAAACGTTGTTAACCACTGCACAAATAAAAGAAAATGCTTTTTTAGAGCGAGGTGTATTGCGACGTTTGAATACAGACATGACGCCAAAATTAATCAGTTTTAATGTCAATGATATTTTATCAGGAAAAGAACAACTCGTATTACAAAAGGAAGACTCTGTATTCATTTATGCCAAAGAAGCTATTCGAGAAAAATATACGATCACTATCAATGGCGAAGTAAACCAGCCAGCTATTTACAGCTATGCAGATAATATGCGTGCTCAGGATTTAATTTTACTGGCTGGGGGATTCAAAGAAGGTGCTTCTTTACAGCGTGTTGAAATTGCGCGTCGTTTAAATGCAAAGGATGCTGCTACTGATCAAACAGCATATTCAATTGTTAAAGCAATTGATATAAGCAACAACAGTAACACGGAAGATCTAAATTTCATCTTGGCACCTTTTGATATTGTTTCTATTCGTAAGGCACCTAATTATAAAGTTCAAATTATGGTTGCTGTAGAGGGTGAAGTCATGTATCCTGGAAAATATACTTTAGCAGGTAATACAGAAAGACTTTCAGATATGATTGCACGTGCAGGCGGATTGAAAACAGCTGCTTATGCTGCAGCTGCCAAGCTTTCTCGTCAAACAAAAACAGGGCAATACAAACCAGTTGGGATTCGTTTATCAGAAGCCCTGAATAAGCCAGGAAGTATAGAAGATGTAATACTAGAACAAGGCGATAGTGTATATATACCCAAATTAACACAAACAGTTCAAACAACTGGTGCTGTAAATGTGCCACGTCAAGTTGCTTTACTACCAGGAATGGGTTTTGCCAAGGCAATTAGGGAATCGGGTGGATTTCAAACAAATGCCAATCGAAAGCGCGCCTATGTTGTGCGTGCGAATGGAGAAATCAAAGTCACGAAACGATTTTTTGTTTTTCACTTTTATCCAACAATTGAACCAGGTGCTGAATTGATTATCCCAGCTAAAAAGTCAAAACCACCTGTTTCGACTGCCGAATTTATTGGCATCAGTTCGGGTATTGCAAGTTTAGCTGGATTGATTATTGCTCTAATAAATACAACAAAATAGAATCCATGGAGTCATCTAAGCAAAATACTGCAGCCTTATCAGATGTTATCAATGCCATTGAAGGATATTTTAAATATGTTGCAGGGCAAAAAGTATTAATAGGAAAAATAATGCTCACTACAGCGCTACTTGCTGTTGTATATGGTTTTATTCAAAGTCCAAAATATGAAGCAACTACTACTTTTGTATTAGAAGAAAAATCTGCTTCTGGGGGTGGACTTGCTGGTTTAGCCTCTCAGTTTGGTTTTGATATGAATAGTATGACAGGCGCCGGAGCGGGATTATTTTCTGGTGATAATATTTTGGATATTGTCAAATCGAGGTTGATTGTTGAAAAAGCGTTATTGACTAAGATTAAAGATGAAAAAACTGGTCAAGAAAAATGCATTGCCGATATCTATCTAGATTTTTCTGGATTAGGAAAAAAATTATCAAATAATAACAACCCAGTTCAATTTTCAACATTAAAAGAAGGACAAACCACAACACCATTGCAGGATAGTGTACTTTTTGCTATGTATGAAAAAATTACCAATGATAACATCACAGTGGACAGGGTCAATAAAAAAGGCTCCATTTTTAAAATTACGACGATTTCGGACAATGCAGTATTCTCTAAATCGATGACTGATAGATTGCTACTTGAAACCACAAAATATTATGTGAATATCAAAACCAATAGTGCAAGTGAAAATGTAAATAGATTGCAACGAAGAGCAGATTCTTTAGCTATAATCTTAAACACAAAGTCATACACTGCGGCGTCTTATCAACTTTTAGATGCAAATATGGCATTTAAATCATTTTCTGTTCCGGGAGAATTATCTCAAAGAGATAAAACTATTGTATACAATATTTATTCAGAGGTAACTAAGAATCTTGAAATGGCTAAAATGTCTTTAGTGAGTCAAACACCCATTATTCAATTATTAGACCAACCTAAATATCCATTAATTGACCAACGTAAATCTTTTATTTTTATAGTAGGGGTTGGTTTATTGATTGGTTTATTCATTGGATTAATGTTATCTGTTTATACTTATACAGATAAATAATGCAAAGAATTTTTTTGCTTCGCGCATATGGTGATTTTATAATTGCTTTGCAGGCAATAATAAAAAGCAATACAAAAATTCATATTGTTGCTTCTGATCATCTAAAGCCGCTTTACAAAGCATTATTGGCAACTAATGCCATTCCAAATCTATCTATTGAATTTATTGCCTTAGGTATTCAACATGGGCAACTTGGTTTTTTTACCAATAAATATTTTTTTTCATTCTCTAGCTACCAATCGTTACAACGTTTAAAATATTATATCCAATCTAATCCAAATACCTCTGGTGTTGATTATGTAGAACAGCATAGAAGGATTGGATTTTTGAATTTTTTAACAGGACATATTTTTAAAGCGGTAGTCCAACGCAATATAAATATTTACCAAGCTTATGCAACTTGGCTTTCAGCTCCATCAATTAAGGAAGTAGCCACGAACACGCCAAAAATGAACGATGTAAATGGTTTAAAAGTGTTGATTATCCCTGATGCCCGATTACAAAAAAGAGTACTACAACCTACACTTTTAAATCAAGTAAAGCAATATGTAATAGATAAAGCAGCTACATATAAAGTTGCTAGAATGAAGCAGGCGTTGGAAGGAACAGATATGGTGTATCATAATTTTGACGAATTAATACATTACATTTTAGCTGCAGATTTTGTAGTATGCTCAGATAGCCTTCCTGCGCATTTGTCTTATCTGTTTAATAAACCACATTATATTTTTTACCCTAAAAATGGCATGACTCAGTTTTTCACCCCATATGCATTATTACATAATTCAGTGGGCCATTTTGAGCAGCCTAATTTTTCATTTTTAAATCAATCTGGTGCAGCCTAAGCTAATTAATGCATTCCTATTGTATGCAGAAAGGGAAAAAGCTAGATTGCCACAAGTGCAATTAATCCAGACGGCTTTTGAGCAAGTTGAAATAATTGAAGCATTGTATCCCGCCCATACACATGTGCCATTTTTGAATCAATTAATTGTAAAGTCAAAGGAAAGAACAGGCAAAGCCTTATTGACAAATGAAATTGGAGTCCTACTTGGACATAGAAAAATTTGGCAACGTATTGTCAAAGCGGCAACTTCCGATAATGAACATTTTTTAGTTTTTGAATCAGATAGTAAAATCAATGAATTGGATTTACTCAAAGCAAATTTTCATGCTTATACCAGCAAATATGATCTATTTTTTTGGGGTGCATGGGATGGTAATGCAAGAATAAAAAAATCAACTATCCAGTTTGTACATGGTGCGTTTAACATAGGAGAGCCCTTAATTAAATCGGTCTATTGTACTTATGGATATTCTTTAAATAAAAAAGCCGCCATTTTTTTACTAAATGCTACAAGAAAAATTGCTTATCCTGTTGATATTTTCAAAAAATATATTCCAGCTGGCGCCTTAAAATTAGGTGCTGTGAGACCTGAAATTGTATCTCCTTGGTATAACACTCCTAGTACAATTAGAATAGAAGGCTGGTCAAAAAAAATAAAAAACTGGTGTATTGTTCAAATATTTGATTGTAGAAACCGCATTCAAGCATATTTCAGTTAAAACAACTTAATTTGTAACATGACTCATTCTGCTAAATCATTAATCGTAGTTACCTGGGATGGGGAAACCACACCATTAAAATACATCTATAGAGATACATTACCCACATTTGATTTACTGGTTTTTGATTACAGTGGCAAAGGCAATAAGTTACTTTTAAATTCTATTGCACCCATTTATTTTTTAAGTGAACAGACCGAATGTAAGGGGCAAATTATCCAAGCATTACACAACTATTTACAATCGATAGATTCAATATCCAAATATCAATATATTGGCATTTTTGATGATGATCAATATATAAGTATGGAGGATATCAATAAATTATTATTCATCGCTGACTTAGAACAGTTAGATGTGTTTCAACCAAGTATCACCCATGACAGTTACTATGACAACCGTCAGTTTATAAATAAGCCGGGCTATCAAATTATTCCATCAAATTGGGTAGAAGTGATGTGTCCTTTTTATCGTATGGATATATTTAATGCTTTTGCACCCCACTGTAAGGATAATATATCTGGAACAGGATTGGATATTTATTTAGTGCCTACCATTCAATACTTATTGGGTAAAACCCATACAGCGGTGGTACATGCAGTCCAGGTAAAACATATGCGTCCTGTGAGAACAGGCAAAAGGATTTTTTCCAATGGAAAGACTTCTATCCAAGAAATTCAAATCATGCAGGCAATGAGTATGACGCTATTGTTACAAAAAAATAAAGTATCCACTGAAAGTCCTGCTTATCAAAAAATTCTAGCAATACTTAATAAAGATAGTAAAGGTGAAATTACGTTATTGGACAAACTAAATCGCATTGTTCCTTTATTTAAAAATCTGTACCGAATGCTAGTGGATTCTAGTTACCGTTAGTACATGCATACTAGTAAAAACATATTTTACAATGTACTTCTGGCTATCTCCCAAGTACTTTTCCCATTAATTACATTCCCTTACCTCGCTAGAACACTTGGTCCTGAAAACATTGGTTTAATCAATTTTTCAGAAAGCTTTGCAAAATATTTTGTTGTTTTAGCTGCCTTAGGAATACCGGTATATGGAGTTCGTGAGATTGCAAAATTTACAAATGATCCACTAAAAAGGTCTAACCTTTTTATAGAAATATGTAGCATCAATTTAGTATGCACCGTATTGTTTAGCTTTATTTTTTATATCTGTATTTTAATTTTTCCAGCACTTCAACAACATACAACTTTGTTTAAATGGGCACTACTATTTTTTGTGCTTCAAGTTTTTAACTTTGAATGGTTTTTTAGTGGCCTTGGGGATTTTAAATTTATTGCATTAAGGTCCTTTTTAATACGATTGTTGTTTATTCTATTTGTTTTCATCTTTATCAAAACTAAATGGGACTATATAAAATATATGCAAATGCAAGTTGGACTTTCATTTATTTTAGGGGGCATTAATTTCGTCAGAATTAATAAGTTGATAAATTTTAAGCAACTGGATTTCGAAAAACTAAATTTTAAAAAACATTTACAACCTTTATTTTATTTGTTTTTGACTATTTTTTCTATTAGTGTCTATTTTTCATTTGACACTATTTTATTAGGATTTCTTGCGGACAATGAAAGTGTTGGGTATTATTCTACTGCGCTAAAATTAAACAGATTGGTTATTGCAATATTGAGTGCAATATCAGCAGCTATGTTCCCATCCATCATGAATTATTTTCAAAATAATAATTTAGTTAAGTTTAATGAATTAATCAAAGACTGCTTTTTTTTATTATTAAGCTTGTCTTTGCCAATTATGGTCATCTTTATGGGGTGCGCTCCAGAAATAATTGAAATCTTGTTTGGTAATAATTTTAATAGAGCTATCATTCCCTTACAGATTACTACACCATTAATATGCATTGTGAGTTTGTCTACGATATTTGGATTTCAAGTTTTAAGTGCACTTGGCAAAGACAAGCAAATTTTATATGCAGCTTTATTTGGCATGACTATTAGTATTGTTTTGTCTTTATTATTGGTTCCTATTTTTAAAGAAGTGGGTACAGCTATGTCGATATTGATTACTGAATTAGTTGTATGTCTTGCATTTATTTACTACTCTTTTAAGTATTATCCCATACCTACTCTTTTTCCTATCTTTATTCAACAAATAAAACAGCTCTTTCCTTACCTGATTATTTTGATCATAGGAAAATATTTGATCAATTTCATCATACTAAGAATGGTCTTTATAGTATTACTGTCTTTAGTATGGTTTTGTGTGTACCACTTATATTTAAGTACCGATAATTTCTATGTAAAAAAAATGCATAAATACCTCCAATTAATTTGATTTTGTTCGTATGATTTCAATTGTAATTTGTGGCAGAGACAAGGAGATATCTCCTAATTTATATAATAATATCAATACGACAATTGGGGTCCCGTATGAATTAGTATATATAGATAACAGTGACAATGCACTTAATCTTTTTTCAGCCTACAATAAAGGTGTTTTAGCCTCTAACTATGAACTTATTTGTTTTATGCATGATGATATCATTTATAAAACAATGCATTGGGGCAGTTTGGTAATCGATAAATTTTCATCATCAGAAGTTGGGGCAATAGGGGTTGCTGGAACACCATATGTTAGCTATTTTCCTGGTCCCTGGTGGGCCTCTAAATTAGTGGCGCAAAATATAATACAAGAAAAAAAGCAAACAACCCTGAATTACACAAGTACACTTCATAATCAACTTATTGCACCTGTTATTTTATTAGATGGTGTATGGATTTGCATACGTAAATCCATATTCAAGGAGATTCATTTTGATGAAATTAACTTCAATGGATTTCACATGTATGATATGGATATTTCAATGCAAACTTTTGACAAAGGGTATAAGCTTTTTTGTATTTATGATATACTAATTGAGCATAAGTCTATTGGGAAGTTAAATAAAAATTGGATCAACAATCGTGTTCAATTTTATAAAAAGTGGAGAAAAAAGTTACCATTATCCATTGTTCCACTTTCCTGGATGGATACAATTAATTTAGAATTTAAAAATTTGTTTTCTTTTTTAAACATACTTTTAAAAAAATGACAAGATTACACTACATAACATTTTTTTTTATTTTTTTATATCAAAATTCTTTTTCCCAAAATCCTATTTCAGTAGGGTTTATTAGTATAGATGAACAAGTTAGAAATTTACAATTGTTAAATAAGTTTGATTCAAATTTATCCTTTTCAAATCGCCCAATCTACACATCGAAACAGACATCATTTGATCAACTATTGAATACAATTGATCCACAATTAAAGTATCAATCAAAACAAATAAATACTTGGAAAGTAAATTTCAGATTATTACCAGTCAGCTTAACTCAAAAAATGAACCCTAACAGACCTTTTGGCTGGAATGATCAAGCATTAGGTTTTACAAAAGGGTATCAATCTCTTTTAACCAGTGGACTTATGGCTGATCTTGGCATTTTCCATGCACAATATCAGCCTGAATTAGTTCATTATGCTACTGGACCTTTTCCTAAAAAAACAAAACTACTACCGGGTCAATCTTTTGTTGGAATCAAATATGCCAAACTAGCTTTAAGTGTTTCTTCTGAAAATCTTTGGTGGGGTCCTGGTAGATATGCATCTCTGTTAATGAGTAATAATGCTCAGGGCTTTGAGCATCTTAGATTGAATACCTATCAACCTATTGATATTGGTATTGGCAAAATTGAATTTTCACTTGTATTAGGTCGGATGACGAGAGATACCACATTTGGTTTTGAGAACAATTCACTTCAAAAAAGAGGATTAAATTACAGTCTTCCATCCACTAGACAGTTCAACGGTGTTAATGTTGTTTACCAGCCAAAAATATTAAAAAATATTTTTATAGGCTTAAGTCGATCATTTCAAAATCATGAACTGTCTAAAGCTGAGTACCAAGCTAATTTTAATGCATATCTACCTGTGTTTAATGATTTATTCAAAAATAATTATTCTGACGATTCCTTAAACAAAGACCAGATATTAAGTCTTTTTACAAGATGGCTTTTCCCTAAATCCAACGCAGAAGTGTATTTTGAATTTGGTTACAATGATGCTAAAACTAACATACGCGATTTATTGATAAATACGACACATTCAAGTGCATATACTTTTGGATTTAAAAAATTACAATTGTTAACCGATACAAAATTTTTAGACCTTGGCTTTGAAGCAACAAAGATGTCACAATCTCCAAGCTATCTTCAAAGATCTGCTGGAAACTGGTATGAACACGGGCAAGTACAAGAGGGATTTACAAATAATAATCAAATTATTGGTGTTGGTGCGGGCCAAGGGAACGATTTACAAACCATTACTTTAAATTTAAGAGAAGGCTTTCATACATTTGGTTTGAAATTTCAACATATTGCCAACAAGCCTTATCTTGAAACCGGAGACAATGCTGTTCAATTAAGGAATACAAAATGGAATGATTATGTATTTGGAATTAATTGGGGACATAGGTACCATAAAATCATTATCAATGCTAATTTAGAATGGGTGAATGCTAAAAATTATAATTGGATTATAGGTTCGCGTCAAGGCGACTTAAATGCCTTTATAAATACAATCTTTTTATGGTAAGATTTTTATTACTTATTTGTTTTTTTATATTATCAATTACCGTAAAAGCACAAATTGCATTATTGGACGAAATCAATCAACTAGATCAGGAGCGTGACAAACAGTTACTTTTTGACAATTATAAAAACACATCCTTCTTACTACGTTCAACTAGCGAATTCCTAAAGTTACAACCAAAAAAACAAGTAAAAATTTGGAAAAAAATTAATTGGGACGGTATTGAAACGACTTATACCATTCAATCAAATAACACCATTCCATCAGGTTTTAACGATGGTAGTTTATTTCCAAGTATAGGTAGTCAAAACAGACTTAGTATCCGTTCAAGATTTACAACAGATAACTTTGAATTGAATATTCAACCTGAATTCGTTTCGGCTCGGAATACCAATCCGCCCGTTTTTTTAGGTCATAAACAAGATGGTAATTATTGGGCTAGATATTACTTACATATTCAAAACAATTTCGACTACTATACGCAATATGGAAGAAAACCGATTACCGCTTTATTTCCTGGTCAATCATTTATTGCGTATAATTTAAAACAACTTTCAGTGGGTATTTCCTCCGAGAATCAATGGTGGGGCCCTGGTGTTAGGAATAGTTTAATGATGACCAATACGGCGTCAGGTTTTTACCATGCATTTTTAAAAACAAATAAACCAATTGAAACTAAGTGGGGTACTTTAGAGGCTAAAGTAATTTATGGCAATTTATTATCGCCTGATATGCCCCCAACAGAAGATAGTATCATGCGTACCATTTGGGATGGAGGGATTGTTCGAAAAAACTTAACTGTTAGAAGGTTGGAAGGTTTTTCTATTAGCTATCAACCTAAATGGATTCCTAATTTATTTATTGGATATAGTTATGTAAGTCAGAGTTATAATTTGAATCGAAACCTAAATGGAAAAAAACTAAGTTTTTTTGATGCAGCAAGACCTAAACAACAATTAGGGGCTTTTGTATTTAGATTTATATTACCTAAAGATCATGCTGAATTCTATGCAGAAATTGGACAACCGAATCAGGCAGTTAGTCCATGGGGTTTCTTTGGTGATTCTGTTAAAACCGGTTTTGTATTAGGTGCACGTAAACTATTTCCTTATGGAAGAAAAGGAAATTTTCTAAAATTATATACTGAATTTACGCAGTTGCAATTGATGAACCCTGCCTTAATAATCAATATTGCTGAACCTTTTGGAGGCCCATTGGTAACAAGTTGGTATACAAGCAATCAAATTCGACAAGGCTACACCCATCAGGGTCAAATGTTAGGTGCTTCTATTGGCCCAGGATCTAATAGTCAAACCGTTGGATTAAGTTGGCATAGAGGCAAAAATAAAATTGGATTGTTTATTGAACGCGTAGCCAATAACAATGATTTTTATACCTATCAATATTATGGAAGTACTTATTATAACAGGTATTACATTAACATCAATAAAGGAATTGAAATTCAATACCAAGTGAATAAAGCACTTTTATTAGCTGGTTCTGCCATCAAAACTAATGCAATGAACTACAGATGGGTTAGGGAAGATATAACAAATGTGTCCTTTTCTGACCCCTCTCCAATATCTGACAAATTAAATTTACTTATTAACTTTTCTTTAAAATACAGTTTAAATGCAGGCCGTTAAGCGAATTTATTTAAATCTCTATTTTTTTGTCATGGCCTGCTATGTTTTTTTTAACAAAGGAGTTGCTTATAGTTTTATGGTGGAGGCATTATGGCTCTTAGGCATAGGTTTAATTTTTTTATCGCGTCGTTCTTATGAATTTGTATGGGACCTTCGTACAAAATTGTTAAGCTTCTTTTTGTTTGTGGGTTTACTTTATATTCCACTTGGCTTAATAGGCTATCCATTTATAGATGTCATTCGGGATAGTTTTGTGTTTCAGTATGGCTGGTTTGTATTTATTATTTTTTTGTTTAAAGAAGAACAAAAACTAGTTTGGCAAAAAATCATTGGTATTTATTCGTGGTTTCCTGTATTTGGTCTACTTAATTTTTTGTTTCAAAATTTTGTATATAATGCCGATCGATTCACCCCATTTGGAGGCATTTCTTTTCTCTTATATAAATATGGAGATATGGGTGTGCACTTGCTTATTAGTTCACTTATACTCCTGGTGTTTCAACAAAAACGTTCTATCCGTTTTCAGGCAGTGATGGCCCTTCTTATTTTGTTCAATCTACTCATTTTAACAGCTTATAGTAGATCAGGTATGCTAGCTTATGTGTTGGGTCTGCTTATTTATATTCTTCTATCTAATGAGGCATATATTAAAATAAGGGTGAAACAATACTCTAAATATCTGCCTTTATTATTAATGATTGTTTTACCTATCTATGCTTCTATTAAAGTGCAGGAGAATTTTCAGGGACGTAAGGTTGGAATTGAACAGGTGACTCAGAATATAGGTTCATTTGTGGGAGCGAGTAAAGATGCTAATTTAGAAGACAATAAAATATGGCGCTTAGTTTGGTGGGCTAAAATTTTGGACTATAGTTTTTCTCCTAGTTATTTTTTGCAAGGTAAAGGCTTAGGTATGAGTTTGTCCGAAACAGATGAAGTTATTTCTGAAGAAGCCGAAGTTCGCTCCCCGCACAATTTTCACTTAACATTAATGGCGCGTTTTGGTGTTCCTATTTTTTGTATTTGGCTCTTTTGGTTGATTATACTTTATAAGCCTATGTTTAAAAAACAGCTTGATGCTAAAACTTTGTTGATTTCAACAGTACTTTTGGCTTTTATGGTAAATGCAACTTTTGATGTATTTTTAGAAGGACCGATGGGTGCATTCCCTTTTTGGACCTGGGTAGGCTTACTTTTTTTGATTCAAGCATTTCCAAATAAAGATTTCAAAGAAAATGAATCAAATGCATCCTAAAGTCAATATACTAGGTACGCATGTTAATTCTATACGCAATGCAGATTTACTAGAGGCATTGGCAAAAGTGATTGTTAAATGGAGAAGTAATATAGAGAAATCTAATGTAACCACTCAAGTTTGTATTACGCCTACCAATTCTATTTTGGCTGCGCGTAAACAATTGAATGTGCAGGCTATATACAATGCTGCTGACTTGGTCATCTGCGATGGCATGCCAGTAAAATGGGCTGCTAGCTTTTTAGGAACACCCATTGCAGAAAGAATTACTGGGTTGGATTTATTGCCAGACATAATTGATTTAGCGCATAAAAAATGCTTTAGTTTATTTTTATTAGGGGCGAGCCCAGGCGTTGGGGAACGATTGAAAAATAAAATAGAAGTTGAATTTCCCAACTGCCAAGTTAAAGGCATTTATGTGCCTCCCTTTATGGCTGTATTTTCAGAAGCAGAAAATAAAAAAATGCTTGATGCCGTCAATCAATCTCAAGCAGATATTTTATTGGTTAGCTTAACAGCACCCAAGCAAGATATTTGGATTGCAGCACATAAACAGCTTTTACAAGTGCCATTGTCTATTGGTATTGGTGGTGCTTTTGAAGTGATGGCTGGCCTAGTGCCGCGTGCACCTAAATGGATGCAAACTGCTGGGCTAGAATGGTTATATCGTTTGATACAAGAGCCTAAACGAATGTATAGGCGTTATTTAATCGAAGCCCCTTTATTTATTCCTTTAATTATTCGCCAGAAACTATTTAAAAAATAGATTCAAATAAGCAGATGCCCTTTTAAGTAAGGATAGCATTTATCTTATTCCGAAACTCAGGCCCAACTGTATCGTTTGCCCACTTTGTAAAGCAGGGTGGGCTTTTTCTTTTTTTAAGCCATACTGTACGGATTCAAAACTACCAAATAAATAAAAATTATTGATCCATTCGTATTTGAATTGAAGAAACCAGTCTTTTCTTTTATTTTGCATATCAAATAAGAAGGGCGGTTGAGGTTCTGCTAAATATTGTTCTGCAATGCCACCCAATCCTCCTTTTCGTATACTTTGAAATCTAGCATACAAATTCAGTTTTGGGATTGGGTTGTATTTTGCAAATAACATAAATCGATCAAAATTATTACCCATCCAATCTCCCATCTCTCGGTCATACTGGGTATAATTTTGTGCGGCTACTAGGTTGGTATATACAAAAGGATTAACCCTAGTGTATTCTGTGCCTAAAGTTAAATAAGGCAGTAGGATATCTGTTACCGATCCGCCTAATGTATAGCCTAATTGATTTCTGCTTTTCGCTTTATTAAATATAGTGGCTATCCGTATTTCGTCTATAAACATAGATCCATACAGATGTGTATTCTTAATTTGATTCCTAGAACTTGCTTGAATAAAAAACTGTCCGTTTGAGCCAGCATTGATATTGTAATTGCTTTTGTTATTGTCATAGATTTTGAAAAAGTTCACAGGAATAAAAAACCCAACATCTGTTTTATCGCTATATACCACCGTTTCTCCAATTGCTATATTCAATCCCTTTGTAGGTGTAAAAACTAAACTATGGGTAGCCATATATTTAGGGATAAACTGTATCCTTTGTTCTCCACTTCCAGCACCTATTCCTGTTGTATACAAGGCATTAGAATCTACGATATTGCTATTGAGCCAAGCATGCGTATAATTAAATTGCATCCATTTGGTAGGACTATAATCCAATCTGATTAATGGATAACTATTGACTTTATTATCTAATACTATTTTTCCGTTTTCACCATATCCCCAGCTTAGATGGTCTTTTCCTAAACTGATAGATCCTTTATTAAAGCTATAACTTATGTTTCCTCTTATCTCACTATAATTTTGAGACGTCGTTGTAGGATTGTATAACTTGATGATGGATTTTTCTGGACTTGTCATTCTAAATGATTCAAATCCGTTCCCGTTCTCTGTATAATCTTTATAATAAAATTGAAAAGCAAATTGCTTAGCCTGTCCCCAAAAATTTAAACCATGACTCATTTGTGTGAAGCTATTGCCGTTGGTACTGATACGCGCTAATGAACCCAATGGATCTACATTCAATGTAAAATCTTTTTGATGCAAGAATAAGCCTCTTAATCTTTTATTCGCATCTTTTTGTATTGCTTTTAAAATTGCTGTATCCGTCTCCTGGATACTTTTATACTCATGTAAATAAAAATTCAATTCTTTTTGCTCAGTAGCGGTTAGGGTTGTATTGCTGAGTGCGACCAATGCTTGCTCTATTTGTTTTCTGGTGATAGGTTGGATGATGTCTTGAAATTCAACCTTGCCTTTTTGCGCCATACGCTGCAGGTAACTCATCACAGGCGTCTCTGAATTTTCCCAAACAGTTTGGGCTTGTAAATTGGATATACCCATTATACACAAGCACACTAGTAGTGTTACTGCCTTAAATCTATTTGTATTTTTTTTAGTATGCATTTTGATCACCTCTTATAAGATTGATGATTGTTTGTAAAATAATCTGACAGTCTAACCAAAAAGTCCAACGATGTATATAGCTTAAATCAAAGTTTACTCGCTCTTGCATCTCTTCGGAAGTTTTAGTTTCTCCTCTACAGCCATTTACCTGTGCCCATCCACTGATGCCTGGCAATACAATATGCCTTAGCATATAATTGTCAACCGTATGCATCGATTCCATATTCAATGGAGTGGGATGCGGCCTTGGCCCTACTATAGACATATTGCCAATGAGTACATTCCAAAATTGTGGCAATTCGTCTAAATTAGTTTTTCTCAATATGCGCCCGATACTTGTAATTCTTGGATCGCCTTTTTGTGCTTGTTGGTATTTCCCATCCTCATCTACATCCTTACTATCTTGATTCATCGTCCTAAACTTATAGCAGATCAATAGTTTATTATTGAGTCCCCATCTTTCTTGCTTGAAGAATACTGGACCTTTAGAACTTAATTTAATGAATAAAGCAATCAGTGGAAACATCCAGATACCGATGGTTAAAAAAAAGAGAAATGAAAATACTACATCAAAACTGCGCTTTAATATTTTATTCTCCAATCTATCCAATGGCAATGCCCCAACGTTAATAACAGGTAGCCTTCCAATATTATTGATATAAGCGCTTGAAGTAGCATACTGTCTTAAGTCTGGAAGGATGCGCACTTTAGTTTTATGAAAATCACAAACGTCGATACATTGTTGAATCAATGCATATTTATCATTAGGTAAAGCGATTACAACTTCGTTGATTGGATTTTTTAATAAAATCTGACCTAGTTGATTGATATTGCCTAAATAATCACAGTCTTTGATATTGCTTGGCGCTTCGTCCACAAAGCCTGTACATTTATAACCGTAGTAATAATATTTTTTGACTGTCTCTATAAAATTTTGGGCTGCAGGTGTTGAGCCTACCAAAATGATGGAGTCGTATAATTTTCCTTGATAAAAAGCAGCATGTCTGTTTTTTCGTAATATGTATTTTGTAACAGTGGCTAGTAAAAAGATATAACTCAGGAAGCAGATAAAGAATCTGAAATTATACGCGTCTCCTAGTTGCAAAAAAAACAAGCTTGAACTTAGGACAATCGCGAATAGGATGACATGGTATAAAATAAAGATGATCTCCTCCGAGAATTTATTGGAACGTCGGTCGGCATATAACTTGGAAAAGTTACTCATCAAATACCAAAAAAACAGGGACAAGACGAGGAAAAAAGGGCTGAAAATAGATGGAAGATACCCAAATAGCGTCAAAAGTGTGGCCAAGTAGGCTATTAAAAGAACACCCGTATCATTGATGTACCTAATATAATTTAAGTTCGTATTAAATGTTTTCATTATATTATCTCACAAATGAGAAAAAACAGGTGAATTGCGAGTAGTTTATGCTTTCAAAGTTAATTAATACTATTGAACTATTTGAAGGTGAAGTGTTTAAATTTAATGAATTCTTTCTTAAAACGGCTGTCTTGCTTTCTTTTAAACTAAAAATGTAGTAAAATGCTAGGTTCACTCGCACAACCTTTATAGGTATTCAACTTACCCAAAGTCTTCACAATAAAAATTTTACATTTTATTGAAGGCTTTTTTGATGCTTAAAAGAAGAGATAAGTTAGAAAGGGCTTAAATGTTTAATTTATATTAATAATAATTATTGAAATATTAAACATTTTAAATGCACTCCATTACAGACATCAAATATTTATTGAAATATCCTGTTTTATTCCATTACTCCAAAGTATAAAAAGAAATTAAAAAGGTACCCTAAAGAGTAATGAATATTATTTTTTTTAATATTCAAGATATTTATATTTGTTTAAGATTTTTATAATAAAGTTTAACAAATTGCTTTCCCCCTCCGCTCTCCCCCTCAGCAAAAGCTAATATTTTATTGTACATCCAATGCTTTATTGTGTGTACTAATGAATGATTAAATTTTTTCAATGGAACACTTGACTAAAGCTGAGCAACTAGTGTACGATATTTTATTAAAAGGCAAATTAGATAAAGAGATAGCAGATCTCTTGTCAATATCCTTGAATACTGTAAAGAAACACAACAAGTCTATCTATAGAAAATTAAAAGTTAGAAATAGGCTTGAGGCAATATTAGTAAATCAACAAATAAATTAAATATGAAACAGAAACCAGATGCTAGTTTATTACCAAGATCTCCTTAAACTCTTCTTAAATCAATTAAATAATTAAACAAAAAAATAAAAATGAAATACTGCAAAATATACTTCTTAATGCTAATGATGCTTTGCCTTGGGGCAAATTTATTAGCACAAAATGCTAAGCCCGATCCGCGTTGGCGTTTTGAGATGAATGCAGGTACTGCCGTAAACTCTTTTACGAATGAACAACCACAAACTGGATTAAACATTGGAGGCGTAGCAAATCTTAGACTTAATTATGCAACATCTAAGCATTTTGGTCTTTATGTTGAAACTGGTTATGCAGGCAATGGAGGTTCGTTACTAAAATTTACTGACATGTCATATTTGGGCTTTGATCCTACTATCACATTTAAAAATGTAAAAAATAGTAGTTATTTATTACATAGCCTTGTGTCAGGTTTAGGTCTTTATTATCAAGCTTATCATGATAATAAATGGTCATTCAAAGTATACGCTGCACCTACTTTTAATGTAATACTTGGTGAAACCGAACAATATCAAAAAACAGGTAATTTATTAGCTGGTGTTGATAATTTCAAAGGTATCATCGCAACTATTAATGGCAATCAATACATAGATAAATTCTCACCTTATTGGGTTGGATATCATTCTGGTTTTCAATTCACTTTCCCATTGAAAAATAAGAATGAATTAAGTATTGACTTTAGATTTAATGGCGGTATTACTCCAGTATTAAAAGATTATTCATATATCGACGTCCCTGGAGTTACTGGTGACATAAGAACAGAATCTGGTCAGGTTACTTTAGGATATAGCTTACCTGTTTTTAAGAAAAAAATAAAAACAAATAATTAAAATTTTATCAAATTAAACACACAATTATGTTACGTAAAAAACTTTTACATGTTGTAACAATCTTTTTTCTAGTAGCTATTACAGCTACTTCTTGTAAAAAAGACTTATTCAACGAAAAAGATGCAATAGCTGCACAAACTGAGTTATTAAATTTAAAATATGCTAAAGATGCAGATCTTATTAAATTAAAATTCAGTAATGATTTAATTTTAAAGAATATTGATGTTCAAATTAAGAACATTGATTTGCAAATTCAAAGAGTGAGCGATAGTGCTCAAATAGCAATGCTTAGATTAGGAACTTCTTTAAGGTTCTCAGCTGATTCTGCTATGGAAAGAATTAAACAAGCAAACGCATTAGCTAATATCTTACAGTCTTATCAAAATCAAAGATTACTTGCTTTACAAGCGGATAGCTTGGCTAGAAATATGGCTACTTTTTATGCCAATAGAGAAAGGACACAACAACTTTTCTATGACAGTTTAAATAAAGCTCGTCGTTTATATGATGATAGTGTAAGCTTAGCGGCAACTAATGCGGCTGCAGCCAAAGCTGCAATTGAAGCAAGTAAGGCAATTTTAAGAGCAATGACGAAAGATTATTCTGTGACTGTAGTAGATAATTTTAATACATTAGTAGTAGGAGCGACAGTATCTGTTTACCCTTATGGCTCTACGACCTTAAGAACTGCTACAACAGATTCACGCGGTGTTGCAAGATTTACAGGAATTATTGTAGATCCAGCGGCACACTTTGCAATTAGTGGAACTGGTTACGCAGGTTATTTATTACAAGAAAGGTATTTTGACAATTTAGGTACAGTCCCAGTGGCAGAAGGCACACTTACTTATGAAAGAACACACAAAGGCGTTAAAGCAATTATGATTGATTTAGTGTCAGAAAATGCGGCAAACGCTCAAATTTTAGCGACAACAAATACAATTAATGGTAGTGTAAAAGGTAATTTAGATTTAACCAATGGTGGTTTATTAGAAGCAGTTGGTGGACAGATGGTGAC
>Ga0164292_10001363_pt1 | contig 19634 bp, 18 predicted proteins | sample GEODES117metaG_FD_111486 | JGI IMG/M metagenome (GOLD analysis project Ga0164292, IMG submission 111486) | Eutrophic lake water microbial communities from Lake Mendota, Wisconsin, USA - GEODES117 metaG | ecosystem: Environmental > Aquatic > Freshwater > Lake | place: USA: Lake Mendota...
ATCAAATTGTATTAATGCATTTATTTCTGCTGCTCCTCCACCATCTTCTCCAGATATTTTATTCAATACTAGTACATTTAGTAATCTATTTGATTATGATGGAATCGGAGCAAAAAAACTACCTACTAAATATTTAAATGGTTTAATATCAGCAGCAAATCGCTGGAATCAATTTATAAAATTTAACCGAGATACTATTAATTTAATTAGAAATGTTTCAACAAATAACAACTGGAATGGGATTGAACTAACAAATGTTACTTATGTTACTCGCTCAATAGAAGCATCAGTTAGAATTACTGTAATAAATTATACAACATTAAATATAAGTTTTACATTGGAAATTAATGATGTTGCTATTGGTGGCTATAATGACTCATCATTAAGCGATATTTTTACACACGAATTAGGTCATACATTAGGATTTTCAAATTGGTCAAGTCGTGTTGATGGAAAAGAAGGTGGTGCAATATTATTACCATATTTAATTACAAATATAGCATTTTATAGTGAACCATGGTGTACTATATATCCACCTTATAAAAATATGAATATTGGATATAATAATTATTGGGGGACAATTGATTGGGAAAATAGAAAGATTGATGGAAAAACAACACCTTTAAATATTGTTGATAATAAAGGAACACATTTATACCCTGGTTATTTTAATTCAATAGAAGAACAACCACAACCACCTACAAATAGTAGATCGGGAAGATATCTTAAAAGAGGATTTGCTAATGAAATAATGTTACCACAATTTGTAAACGGTCGTAAATTTTTTATTAGTCAAGTTAGTTTAGGTTATTTATTAGATTTATTTACAAATTGGAGAGGAACTAATTATTTTAATTATGTTCTTAAAAATGGACAGTCTGAAGTAACATCATTTAACACACCAAGACCTGGTGGCGAGAATGCTGATTTTTATATTTATTTCAACGGAGAAAAAAGTTTTCAATTAGATTCAAATAATATTATTTCAAAAAATATTGAAGAAACAACAACAATAAAAACATTTAATTGTGATTGTTGTGATGTAATTCATTTGAAAATATAAATAATAACATATTAGTTTATTATTAATAATGAAATTTTAAAATAAATATAGATATTATTAAACAATATAAAAATAAAATTGAAATATTAAATAACTGTCTATATGTTATCAAATTTAGTAAAGCCAATCTTAAAGATGAATCAAAATAGTGATAATAAAGAAGTATTTGATATTAATGATGACCAATATATTGAAACTCCATGGAGTATTATTGAAGCTTATTTTAAGGGTCAACACCTTGAAAGACTCGTAAGACATCAACTAGAATCGTATAATAATTTTGTAGGAAATCAAATTACCAAAACAATTGAAATGTTTAATCCTGTTCATATTGCGTCTGAACAGGATTTTAATCCCGCTTTAAAAAAATATTCACTAGAAATTTTTGTAACATTTGAAAATTTTAGCATTTATAGACCACAAATACATGAAAATAATGGTGCTATTAAACTAATGTTTCCTCAAGAAGCACGCCTTAGAAATTTTACGTATGCCTCTGCTATGACTGTTGATATAAATATTAAATATATAGTTAGAAATGGAAAAGAATTAGAAAATGTTCAGACATTTCATAAAACATTACACAAAATTCACATTGGTAAGATGCCAATTATGTTAAAATCAAGCATTTGCGTGTTAAACCAATATAAACATGTTGAACATACACACACAGGTGAATGTAAATTTGATGCAGGTGGATATTTTATCATTAATGGTTCAGAAAAAACAGTTCTAGGCCAGGAACGCGCGGCAGAAAATAATGTATACTGTTTTAATGTCGCTAAAAATAATACAAAATATACTTGGGTTGCTGAAATTAAATCAGTCCCTGATTTCAAGTGCATTTCACCTAAACAAATTAATATGATGATTAGTTCAAAAAATAATGGATTTGGTAATCCTATATGTCTTCAATTACCTCGTGTCAAACAACCTATTCCATTGTTTATAGTTTTCAGAGCGTTGGGCGTTATTTCTGATAAAGAAATTTGTGACAAAATTCTATTAAATATTTATGATTCAGAAGAAACTAACAAAAATATGTTGTCTGCTTTACAAGCATCCATTATCGAATCTAATAAGCATTTAACTCAAGAAGAATGTATTAGATATATTACTAGCTTTGCGATGTTTACTCCTATTAATATGGATAAAGAAACAGGCATCAAAAAGAAACAAGAATTTACAATGGATATATTAAATAATGATTTGTTTCCTCATTGTCAAAATCCAATACAAAAGATTTATTTCTTGGGTTATATGACTAATAGAATATTACAAGCATCATTTGAAATGGTTCCTCAGGATGACCGTGATTCTTATAGTAATAAACGTGTTGATTTAACAGGCAGCCTTTTGAATAATTTATTTAGAAACTATTTTAATAAACTGGTTAAGGATATGGAAAAACAAGTTATAAGAGAAATTAATACCGGTTCTTGGAAATCTACAGATGATTTTGACAGCATTATTAATTTGACAAATATTTATAAAATTATCAAATCTACTACAATTGAAAATGGTATAAAAAGAGCATTAGCTACAGGAGATTTTGGAATTAAGCATTCTAACAGTAACAAAGTTGGTGTTGCCCAAGTGCTTAACAGATTAACTTATGTTTCTAGTTTAAGTCATGCTAGAAGAATTTCAACACCAACTGATAAAAGCGGTAAACTAATTCCTCCTCGTAAGTTACATAACACATCTTGGGGATATTTGTGTCCAGCTGAAACTCCTGAAGGTCAATCAGTTGGTATTGTAAAGAACTTAGCTTATATGACTCATATTACTATTCATTCTGATTCGTTGCCTTTATATGAATATGTAATGCCTAATGTCATACCAATTGATAGTGTTACATCTGAAGATATGTATAAAAAAGTAAAAGTGTTTATTAATGGAGCTTGGGTTGGTATTTCACATAATCCTCAAGAGCTATATTTAATGTTAAAGGATAAAAAATACAAAGGTATAATTAACATATATACCTCTATCATTTTTGATTATAAAATGAAAGAAATTAGAGTTTGTAATGATAGTGGTCGTTTAACAAGACCACTTCTCAGAGTAAAAAATAATAATATTCTTGTTACAAAGTCGCTTATATCAAAAATTACTAATTCTGAGCTAACCTGGGATAATTTATTAACTAGCAGTAAAATCGAAGAATCTATTATCGAGTATGTTGACCCAGACGAACAAAATTGGTCTATGATTGCTACTAACCCAAGAGCTTTATTCAACCAAACTGGTGAAATGTATAATTATACTCATTGTGAAATACATCCTAGCACAATGTTTGGTGTATTAGCGTCGTGTATTCCTTTTCCAGAGCACAATCAATCACCAAGAAACACCTATCAATGTGCTCAGGGAAAGCAAGCAATGGGAGTTTATGTTACAAACTACGAAAATCGTATGGATAAAACAGCGTATGTATTGAATTATCCAGCTAGACCTCTTGTAGACACTAGAATTATGAACATGATTCAATTAAATAAGATTCCGTCTGGATGTAATGTTGTCGTAGCTATTATGACTCACACCGGATACAATCAAGAAGATTCACTGTTATTTAATAAAGGTTCAATCGACAGAGGATTATTCATGACGACAATTTATCATACTGAAAAAGACGAAGACAAACAAAAAATAAATGGAGATGAAGAAATCAGATGTAAGCCAGACCCAGCCAAAACTAAAGGAATGAAAATGGGTAATTATAATAAGGTAAATAGTAAGGGTATTATTCCTGAAAATACTCTTGTTGAAAATCGAGATATTATCATTTCTAAAATAACACCAATTAAAGAAAATAGAAATGACCATACCAAAGTGATTAAATTTGAAGACCAAAGTAAAATTTATAAAACAACGGAAGAAACATATGTTGATAAAAATTATATTGATAGAAATGGGGAAGGTTACAATTTTGCCAAAGTAAGACTTAGAACTGTTAGAAAACCTGTGATTGGAGATAAGTTCTCTAGTCGTCATGGACAAAAAGGTACTATTGGTAATATTATTCCAGAATGTGATATGCCTTTTACCGCATCCGGAGTTAAACCAGATATAATTATTAATCCACATGCTATTCCATCTCGTATGACAATTGGACAACTAAAGGAAACTGTTCTAGGAAAAGTGTTAGTTGAATTAGGATTATTTGGTGATGGAACATCATTTGGTCAGTTTGATGTTAAAGATATTTGTTCAGAATTGCTTAATTTGGGTTATGAAGCACATGGAAATGAATTAATGTGTAATGGATTAACTGGCGAACAATTAGAATGTAGTATATTTATGGGACCAGTATTTTATCAGCGTTTAAAACACATGGTTAATGATAAGTCACACAGCAGGTCGATTGGTCCAATGGTAAATCTAACAAGACAACCAGCTGAAGGTAGGTCACGCGATGGTGGTTTAAGATTTGGTGAGATGGAACGTGATTGTATGGTGTCACATGGAGCTGCTAGATTTACTAGAGGAAGAATATATGATGCTTCTGATAAATATTCGGTATTTACTTGTAAAAAATGTGGATTAATAGCGGCATATAATGATGAAATTCATATCCATCATTGTAAAACGTGTGATAATAGAGTTGATTTCGCATATGTAGAAATTCCTTATTCGTGTAAATTATTATTTCAAGAATTAAATACAATGAATATTGCTCCAAGAATTATGACAGAGCATTAAATCCAGTTTTAAAAAAGTTGAGCAAAAATAAAATATATATTTAAATATATTTAAAAACTATACAGTATAAAATATAAAATATAAAATGCCAATAGATTGCGAAAATAATTATTATGATTTTGAAGAATTATCTTTCGAAAGTGGTTGTGATATTGATAATATTATTAATAATTTTTTTTCTAAATACAATGATGTAATTAAAGGTGACAAAGAATATATTACATATAAAATTAAAAAAACAATAGAACATGATAGAAGGTTTCTTATGAGTATAAATGGTGATGGAAAAGATATTATGAATCGAATTGGTAAAGTTAGTTATGTAAGACACGACGTAATACCAGACCTAAATAATGGTAAAGAATTTTATGTTTATTCAATTCATTCATTTATACCTGTAACACCACCAGTGTTAAGTATTTAGAAAAAATAATAATTTTGGTTTAACCTTTTTGAAAGGTTAATTAAAAAATATTTTTTATTTTATACACTATAGCAGTAGTTAGGCCAAACAACACGGTTCCCCATAATGTATCTATAATAACTGTAAGTACAGACCAATTTTTAAAAAGCGCTAAATTTGTAAGTTCATAAACCGCATAAACAAAAAAACCTAATAATGCGGCTTCTTGAACGCTTCTATTTTTTCTTATTATAAAATAATTTAATCCATAAATTAAAACTACATATGTTAATCCTGTAGCGACAATATTTATTTGAATATCTGAACCTTGAATTGATTTAACTTGTTTATTAAAATATCCTTTAATAAGATTTAGATATGTTCCATCTAAAATAACAAAAACAATAGCCGATATCAAATATTGTAGCATATATATATATACACTTTTAGAAAAAGTGTAACAAAATATAATAATTTATCAGAATTTATTATATTTTATATTTGTATTATATAATATGTCAGTAGGATTCACAAACCCAATTAATGGAAGTGGCGGAATGGCCTCCGTATTTGTTGTAGATAAAAATAGTTCTGGTGGTGCTATCAGAGGTTACATGCCTCAAACCATTCTTAAAACGGACAAAGATTACAAAGAATTTGAACAAATTCGTTTTACTCTAAAGGAAGCGTGGAATACAACTTATCCTAGTCAGCTTAAACGCGCAAATAAAAAAGCTATTATTACACCTTTTCGCGCGGTTACCAATTCTGGCGACCTTTTAAGTCGTGAGTATTATTCGTGTGGTGGTCCTTGTCAATCATTTCAAAGTAGACCAGGAATGTTTGGATTGAAACATCGTTTTGGCGCAAATCAAAACACATGTATTCCAGGTGTTGTGTATAGCACATATCAGTTAGATACTTCAATTCCAGCATCAGCATGTAATGTAAAATGGGTTTATGATAGTTCTGATTATATAACTTATTTGAAACAAAAGGCAATTAATAAAAATTACAATGCTTTATCATATGGTGGTAATGATTCTAATGGCGCGCAATCTGTGTTTAGAGCAATTAGACGATATTAAACCATTTTTTAAAATTATTCTAAATAGTTAAATAATTAAATAATTAAATTATTAAAATATAATTTAATTATATGTTTAGTAGTGCGTCTAGAAGTTTAGGTAAAATGACTAATAATGTTGTAGGAAGCAGTGGTTCGGATATATTTTACAAAGCTCCTGTGCCTAGTTCTGGAATGTCTGGAGCATTAAAGACATCACAAGCAAAAGATTTACAAGAAGCAACCCAAAAAGTAATAGGTCAACAAAACTCAGGAAAAATACCTAAAGGGCAAGTGTCAATTTTAGAAGTTACAAATCCTTTAAATAATAAAAAAGAATGGTTGGCTACAATTACAACTAATAAATTTGGAGGAAAAAGTAGACGACATAAAAAAAGTAGAAGACATAGAAAAACCAGAAGATATTAAATATTTTTTATTTATATGGATATAAATCAAAAAATTCAAATTCGTTTAAAACAATTGAGCAAATTTAATAACGCAAATCAAAATAGTTTACCCCAGATATTTCAATGTAGCAAATGTAGAAAATATAATACTATTATTTTAAAACAAACACTAACACAAAATTGTTATTTTTGTAATAATCCAAACTACATTAATAAAAAAAATTGAATTGTAATAATATTATATTACTTATATTATTATAATTAACAAATACAGTTAAAATGTCTGACATAAAAAGTTTTATTGCGAAGAATAAAAAAAAATTGGTTATTGAAGATAATCCATTAAATGATATTTTAGAGCCATATAAAAAATGTGAATTTATTCCAAATAATATTATAAATACTTTATTATCAATAATTATGCCATCAGCAGAAATATTACATTCTTATTCTGAACTGCATATGATAATAAAAATCAGAGTTTGTGATTTATTGAATGCTCCTATTACAAATTGGAAATATAATCGTCCTCCAGATCAGATTAGATGTGCTGATATAGCAAAATATATATATCTTTCAAAAAAACCATTAGATACTATGTTGTATTTAAGCTTCAATAATATTAATCAAACATTTGATGTTGTTGATGGGATTCATAGATACACTTCTTTAAAAATTTTAAAAGAAAACAATAGCAAAAGTCTAGATTTTATAACTCCGACTGACTATGGAAATAACAATGATGCTGAATGGTTATATCAATCACATATTATATTAAACATTCGTTTTAATGCTATAGAAGGTGAGCTAATAGAATTATTTAAAAATTTAAATAAAAGCAGCCCAATATCAGAGCTATATATTAGAGATTTTGTAAAAGAAAAGAGAGAGATAATTGAAAATGTTGCGAATAATTGGCAAATTAAATATAAATCACATTTCTCGGCAAATAATAAACCGAATAAACCAAATGTTAATCGTGATAGATTTATTGACTTATTACAAGAAATTTATATAAAATATAATATTACTGAAGATAATAAATATCTTTTAGAACAAGTGTTAGATAGAGCAAATTGGAATATATCTGCTAATGTTCCACATAAATTATCAGAAACAATTGTTGAAAAATGTAATTCTACAGGCTGTTGGTTATTTATTTATCCAAATGAAAAATTAATAAAAATGATATAATTCAATTAAATAATTAAATAATTAAATAAATAATTCAATAAACATTTATAATGTATTGTGTATAATATATATTTTTTTCATAATATATAGTAAATGACTACTCCATATGGCGTTTCCACATCAATCGGTTCAGTAAATTATGATAATTATGTAAACTCACGCATTACTGGACCATTAAGCACTAACAGATATCCATGCGCTATACCTTATCATAGTTTTGGAACATTAGTAGGTATTCGACCTAATCCTCCTCTTTTTTACCCATCTCAAGAGCCTGTAGCTGCTGACCAGTTTACAAACTCAAGGCATCAATACTTTAGAACTGCTGAATCTGCGAAGTCTTTAGCAATTCAAAGAGAGAAAGCTATTGCTACAGCAACGGGAAATTCCTTTTATAATTATTCAACTGGAAATCGTTATAATACTTCTGGACATACTAATTATATTCCACCAAAAGATTCTTCATTACATATACAAAAAATGAGAGCTAATGCTGTTGGTAAAAGTTCGTATAAGGTTGGTTTACCTGATTCAGCGCCCTACTCAACTAAAAATTATTATCCTAGCGGTACTAGGTCTTCTCTTAGAAGAGCAAGGTCAGGTGGATGTGTAGCACCAAAAAAGAAAGGAGCTATTGAAAATTATAGTTTAAGAAATGGTCAAGTTTGCGCTTGGGGTTCTATTGTTCGTTCAACATATTAAGAAATTATTAATATTAATTTAAATACTTTATTATTGTGCGTTAATTATTGACAAATAAATAATAATATTTAGTAATTGTATAAATGGCAATTCCAAGTTTAAGTGGTTTAACACCAACATATGGTTTAGGTAGCGGTTCTCGCACAGGTGCTGCTATTCTTATTAGCTCACCTCGCACTAAAATTGGTTCTCAAGGAAGAATCTATGCTTTTCAAAAAAAAAATGGTCAAGGCCAACAATATATATGCTTTTTATTGAAAGCACTTAACGGAAATGTTATTACGCCTTGTGGGTATTAATTTTAATAAAATATATTAAATAATATAAAATATATTTTATATATATAAATGCTTAATAAATATTTAGTAGAATTTTTGGGAACAATGTTTTTGGTTTTTATTATTTTTGCTACAGGTCATTATTTCGCAATTGGTATGGCTTTAGCAGTTATTGCGTTTTTAGGTGGTCCAATTTCTGGAGGCTCTTTTAATCCAGCTGTAACTCTTGCGCTATATAACTCTGGTAAATTAATGAAATCAGATATAGTGCCATATATTGTTGTTGAAATATTAGGTGCTTTAGCCGGTTTTGAGGCTTATAATCGTTTTGTTAATAAAGCTTAAAAAATAAATAATTTTATTATAATTTCTAATACTATATTATAATATGCCAAAAAATAATAGAAGCAAAAGAAATAAAAGACGCGGAGGGGGTATGTTTGATTATTTTACTGGTGAGTCATCAGGAACAGATAGTAGTTCGTCAGGAGTGGGGTCTTCAATAACGGGGTGGTGGGATAAAGCAAAGAAAGCAACAGTAGGCGACTCTACTACTACTTCTACTTATACTCCTCCTCCTCCTCCTCCTGCTCCTGCTCCTGTTACACAAGGAGGCAGAAGACGTCGTAGAATGCGTGGTGGATACTCTGATAATATGTCAACAACAAATTTAGCATCTCATGCGGCACCATTTTCGGGTTCCACCGCTAGAGCACAAGCTTATGTTGGTGGTAGAACAAGACGCCGTTGTCATAAACACAAAGGGTCTCGTAAACGTCATTGTCGTAAATAATTTAAGTATATAAATTTTTATCAATATTTACTTCTTTAGAAATTTTTTTTACTATTTTGTTTGCTTTTTCGGCGTCATTATCACCTGACCCACCCATTGCTTCTATAACAATATGATTATACTGATTGCTCTTTTTGGAATCACTATAAATACAGTCTGGATATTTTGCTTTCCATTCAGGAATAGCACAAATGTTTTTATGAGAAATATATTTAATTGCCTTTTTTATTTTCTTATTTTCTGGGTCTTCTTTTTCCCAAACATTTGCGTCTTTAACATATAAGGATTCTCTTTTTGGGTCACTACAGTGAACTGGTCTCATATTTTCATCCAATGCTTTTAGATTTTTGATAATAAGCTTAGATATTCCATTAACAAAACCTAGTTCACCAATGCTTTCAATATCTGCCAACTGAATTTTAATTGAATCAACAAAATCCATAATATTCATTGCGTTTTTACAAGTTTCATTTAAAAAAAGTTGAAGATTAAATGTTTTATTGTGTGAATTGATATTAGTTGTTCCATTTTTAATTACTTCTAACATTTGTTTTTGAAGTTCGTTATTTTGTTTTTGAAGTTCATGATTTTGTTTATTCTGTTCGATTAGCATATCTTTAAATTCTTGATTTTGTTGTATAACATTCAATATTATTTCAGGTGTTATATTAAATGATTCACAAACATTATTAGTTTCATTATTTTCTATTTTTTCACATTTTTTTTTATGTCTCCATAATCCAGTTCTATCTTTAAATATTTTTTTACAGTTTAGACACGTAAATATATTTTCAGACTTTTCAGACTGTTCAGATTTTTCTGTTGAATTTTGTAGTTTTTTATGTTTTGATGTTAATACATGTTTACCAAAATCATATTTTCTATAGCATATATAATCACAACTTTCACAATGAAATTTTATATCAGATTTTTCAGACTTTTCTGTTGCCATTTTTGTTGTATATATTGTTAATATTAAAATTCCTAAATACTTTTTTTTAAAAAATAATAAAAATTTATGCTAACAAACTGAAAAAAAAATAAATTGGCTTGAGACCTTAAAATTATTTTATGCAGTCAAATTACATTTTTTACAAAAGTCCTAAGCCACTTTTCAAAAATGGACATTTATAAATGTCCATTTTCATTTTTTATCCCGGACTTTTCCGACAGTTTTTTACATATTTACAATATATATTTCCAAAGTAACTTAAAGAAACTATTTTATAATGCCATTAAGAAAGTTTTAAATTCTTCTAATTTATTGCGAAACAACAATTGGGTTAGTATTGCGCTTGAAATATCATTTAATAATCCATAGTGTGGGTTACATACATGCGTATTTGAGTCAAATTTATCATTTATTAAATTTAATAACTCACTTTTGAAATACTCAATTGCGTGTTCAATGCCTTCACTTAAATATGTTAATGTTGAATTATTGGACTCATTTATAGCACATTTTATTATTGTATTGAAATTATAAGCAGCCTGTTTTACTATTTTGTTATCAGAATTTGTAAATGGTATTACTTTTTTTAATAACTCTTTGTACTCATCTTTTTTATTCATAATAATAGCAGTAGTTTCGTTATCTTGTGACATTTGTATTTAGTAATAATGACATGTATTACGTAACCGTATTTATTTCAATTTTTTTTATAATTAAAATAAAATTAAGTTTTCTAAAATATTATTTAGATTTTTGCATAAGCTTATATAATATATAAATTCCAAGACCACCTAACCCAGCAAAATATGCTTGGTCAAAAATATCATCGGGAAAAGGAAATTCCTCACTTTCATTTAAATTATATGATGTAAAAGTTTCTTTACATTTTTTACCAGATTGTGGATTTGTTTTATCGGTAAAACTACAAGGGTCCATATTTTCAATATCAACTAATGTAACATAATGGGTTTCAGATGACTTATTATTATTAACATCAACTGTTTCCATAGTTATTTCTTGACATGGAGGAGTGCCTCCAGAGAGAAAAGACTGTAAAATATTAAAAGGATTTAAAACATTTAAATTGCTCATTGCTCCTGGGATTAGACCTTTAAATTCAGAGAAATTTACTCCTAGCCCATCAGAAATAAATGGAATATTTCCTTGAGGAATATTATTTACATAAATATATCTTGTAACTTGTTCATCAGTTGCAGTATCAACACATTTTGCTCCAGTTTGTAAAAAAAATTTATTGCCTAAAGGACCACCTGTTTTTGAAGCTTTACTTTTGCCTGTTACTAAAACCTCAACATAATTAATCAAACCATCAATATTTTTACCTAATGCTTTTAAAGTCCCTTTATCTGACATACCAATCTCACTAGGTGTGTTAATATTTTTATAGTAAGGATATGATGGTCCTAATAATTTTTCTTCAACAGCCTGCGCATCTTTTAAAACTTCTTCAAATAAATTTGACATAATATATTTACTTTATACAAATATATTATTTTTAAATACGTATTTCTAACTTTGTAATGAACTCGTAGATGTAGTTTAAATATCTGGTTCCTCTGGTTCTTCTTCTTCTTCTTCAGTTCCGGTAATTTCAGGTGGTTCTTCAGGTAATTTTTCAGCAAGATAATCTTCTTGTGCTTTAACTAAATCATCAACTTGTTTTGTTAGATTAGCAACATTTCCACTAATGTCTTGCACTTCTTGATTTAATCCGGAAATATTATCAAACTGCTTTCGCAAAACCTCAATATTACCAGAATTTTGTTGAACTAATATCATAACATTATCTGGATTTTTTGTGTCATACTCTTGATAATCTTCTAATCCTTCTATAATGTTATTAGAAAAATTTGCTAAAAATATTTGATAACTAATTAATAAAATAAATATTATAATAAGCAAATTTATTAATGTTAACATTATTATAATATAATATTACTTTTTATTTTCTTTTATAATAATATAATGTCTACAGCCTTTTATCCATTAGGAATGAAATCTTATAATAATCATGTTCATCAAGGTGGTTATAAAACATGGAAAGGAACAGGTGTTTTTAGTAATCCTGTTGGAATAACTGCTAGTCATATTAGACCGTTAACAAATAATGATTCTGGTAATGTTTTTCCAACTGGTTTTGGATTACCTAGACCTATTAAACACTACAGAAAAGGAAGAGTTATACCTGTTCAATCTATTATAGTTCAAGACCCAAATAACCCACAACAATATATGGAAACATCATTAATTAATTACAATTTAAATAGAATTGTTAAATCAAGCACAGGTGCTTCTCTCGGTGGCGGAAGTGGAGGCTTAGGTTTACTTAATCAAATGCTAGATAATCCAGGAGGATATATCGTAAAACAAAACTTACCAAATGAAATAAATAATATTACTCAATTAAATCAAGATTGTAGAACATGTGAAGGTGTAGGTATAGTAGCAAGTTATTATCCAAACACTACATATTTAACTGAAAACCCAGAAGCAAATACTCAAAATCAAGTTTTATGTTGTAATGCTCAAAAAAAAGCACGTCGAAGAGTTTTACCAGCAAGCACAAATCTTAAAAAGAATTATTATACAACTCACACACAATACATGCAGAATAGATGTCAAACATATGAACAAAAAGCATTTAATTTCCAAACACCTAATCCAATTGAAAACGCAGCTATTAATTCTGGAAATCCAATTTTTAGTGCTGCTAATTTTTTGGCAGCAAAACCAGGAAGTCCATTAGCATTATTAAATACTTATTTTGCGAACTGTCAACCAAATGGTGAAATATATGAAGCTACTGAGATTGCTCTAATAAATAAAATGTTATCAATTATGGCTACTCAAGGTATTCTAACTCCTGAAGAAATAGCAGTATTTAAAGAATTAAACAACTATACTTTTGATAGTTTATTTAATTACTTAAAAAGTTTAAATAATGAATCAGCAATTGTTTTTTTTATTGATTTTGTTAATAATCCATATTATGGTGTTCCACTTACTGGACCAAATAATCCTGTTGGTTGTAAATTAGTTGTTTATAAACCTAACAATCCACAATTTGCGAAGCAAGGTTCTGTATCAAGTAGTACTAGAATGCTTAAATTAAACGTGGATACTATTCAAACAAATGCTGCTAGCTTGAATAGAAATAATGTAAACCTTGTAAATAGTGTAAACAATACTGTAACACCTCAAAATACAACTATTTTTAAAAATAAAGCACCAACATGTAATAATCCATCAATAATTCGATTTCAAAATAAAAAATCATGTTATCTTACTCCACAATATAATTTATATGGAATACCAAATCAACCCGCATTTAGTTCAAATCATTTTGCGCAATCTCCTAGAAACCCATTGATGTAATAAATATAAATTTACTTAGGCAATATTTGTTGAGGTAATATTTGTTGAGGCAATATTTGTTTTTCAATTCTATAATTTATTATTTTATTTCTAATAATATAAATTGATGATATTGTTAGTAATGTAATTTCAGTTGAACTTCTAAAAATCATAGGTAAATCATTTAACTGAATACTATAATACATCCACATTGAAGATGAAGAAATACCTAAAATACAAAATAATAAAGATAAACTATTTACACTTTTATTTTTGTATAATAAAAACATAAAAATAAGTCTACCTATAACAGATATTGTCATTGCGGTGTAGGGAATAATTATTAAATTAGTTTCATTCATAACATGTTTATATTATTTAAATAATATTTAAATAATATTTGAATATTATAATTTGTAATAATTATTTTATATCTCTTCATTTTCATTATCATCTTTTTCTTTTTTATTATTTTCTTCATTTTCTATTTTTAAAGGTAGAAAAATGTTTACCTTCTCAGAAAATTTATTATGTGGAATTTTAAATTTTTCACACCAGATAACAGACTTTTGAATATTTGATTTTTTTATATTTTCAATTTTGTCTTCTTTATTTTTATTTTTTAAAATATTAATTACTTGGTCAATTGATTCTAATTGTTGTTGTCCAATTATAATATTTGTATCATCTATTTTATTTATGAAATATAATGGAATTTCACAATCAATAATAGATGAAATATTATTATTATTCTGTAAATGAGTGTTAATAATTTGTGCTAATTTAAAATAATAGTTTTTATATAGTTCTTTTTTATTTTCATTTAATGTAAAATTTTTACATACAATATATTTATCAGATGACATTATATTACTTGTGTTTGGTTTAATAATATATACTTTTTCATAAATAGAACATAAAATATACAATATATCAATAATAGGTTTATGAAAAATATTATTTATTTTAATTAAACAAACACCATTATTTGATTGATATTTAAGTAATATCATTAAAACTTGAATTATATTTAATGTATAATAATTTAAATTTTCAAACTCTGTATTTTTTATTTCATAGAAAATAAAATCATATCTTTTATCATTAATTGTATGATATATTTCTTCTGTAATATCTTCAAAATTTGTATTTTCGTCATTATGATTTTCCCTTAAAAAATTAATACATTTATTTGAATCAATGTAATTTTCACTAATATGAATACTCTTGATACTTTTATTTAAAAAAGAATCTAATACATTTAATGTAATAAATATTTCTAATACATCATAAAATATATTAGATTTTGTTTTTAACTTACTAACAGAATATTTATAACCAGGAATTTTAGAAAAAATATATTCATATGGATTTATTACCTTTAATAAATTTTCAAATGTAATTATTGAATCATTTGTCTGAAGAAAAAAATTTAATTGTTTTTTACTTTCTTTATAAAAATTATAAAGACTTTGAGACGTATAAGATTTAATATCATGACATTCTGATTTAAGATTAATATCAATTGAATTATTATTTTTTGGTAATATGTAATAGCTCATTATTATTGTATTATTTTAATTAATTATATTTAAGTAATTATTATTATTCTTGTTCTTCTTTGATTATTCTTATTCTTCAATTATTAGTTTCTTTTTTTTAGGTAATGATTTTTTATTTTCTTTTTCTGAAACTATAGTAACTTTTGGCATTTCTTCAATTGCTTCAGTAGCAGGAACCAATAATAATTTTTTATTTAATTTTCTCACCTTAGCGTAAGCATTAATTTCTTTAACTTTTTCCTTGGCAACTTCGACTGCTACATATGTTTCACTTTTATTAACAACCGCATCAATTTCATTATATTCACTTAATTCAAGTTGAACTTGCTCGGCATTTACGTGTTTAATAATTTTCTTAAAAACAAAGTATTTATTCAAGAATGAAATTTTTTTTTCAAATGATGTCATAAATGGTGCTTTTCCATAATTGCTTGCCTTGAATTTATTTTTGCTAATTTCATTTGTCATTTCATCAAACAATTCACTAAAGAATCCACAACCATTTGGTAAACCTAAACTTTTCGCTTCATCTGAATCTATTAATTGAAATCCGTAGTTTAACATAATTCTTTCAAGATAATTGAAGTTGATTAAATATTCTGGAATTAACTGATTTATACTTTCTTGAAATACATCAATTCTATAACCTATTGAACTTGAATCATCTAAGAATTTTGTGTGGTCATATGATTTTATAATCTCCCATATTTTTTTTCCGTCCTCTAAAATTTGAATACTTTCGCCTGGATTTTTCTTCTTTAAAATGTCAAACACAGTTTTTCCATCATAGGCTGTTCCAATAAAATATCCTTGATACTTTGTACATTCTGATAAATTTCTTAAAAATCCTTGAACTGTATTTGGATTTTGGAAAAAGTAGTGCATAGCAAATTGACATGATGATACATTAAACCCTTCTTGACCTTTTCCGAATTGTCTGGATACACCAGGGCCAATTGTTTCCTTATCTTTTGGACCATTACCAAAAATAGCATTTGTAATTTGAATCGCTTTGTCATTTAACATTGCGCTACCATTTCTAATATTTTGCGAACTATTTCCATGAACAAACAAAGCATATGGCATATGTTTATTTTCTTTTCTAGCATTTAAATATCTTGTACAAGCACCATTTAATCTATTTTCTAAATTATCTTTTGAAATATCAACTCCAAATACAAATGACAATTTAGAATCAATCCATTTAGGTAAATCCCCTGCTTTTCCACAAGCGTAATCAATTAAGGTTTCACCACTTTTTGATACACTTTTAATTAATAATTTTTTTACATATAAATTATGAAAATTTTTCATTCCTTCTGTTTTAGATTCATTAGAACCCTTGTTATAATACTTATCCTTACTAACTTGGACACTAGGAATATCTAATCCAGTGCTTATCATATCTTCAGTAATAGGAAAATGAATCGATTTCCAGTTGCTTTCGGCTGTATCGTAAGAATTTCCAAAATTTTTTTTACCTTTCAACATATCACTTGTTTTGTCATATCTTACTCTTAAAGGAACCCAACGCCAACCTTTTTCACGCCTCATATCATAACTAAATTCAACTATTGTATTATCTTCAAACACTTGTTCTTCTTCAGTAAGCATTTTTTTAATATCACTACCGTCATTACGTAACATTATTTTTGTGATTCCAGCTTCTGGGTCATATGGTTCAGTAGGATAAAACTGAACTGGTTTAGCATTACTAGACCTTTTATCATAGGCAATATTCTCTGGAAACTTATCATCAATAATATCTTGACAAGGATTAATATATCCATGCTTACTTTCATCAAAAGTGCATCTTAATTGAATAACTTTATTTTCACTTATTTGTTCATTTATTTTAACGTTTAATCCATCCTGAAATTTTTGCTCTATTAAATCATTTCCATTACTTTTAACTGTAGTAACTAAAAAGTCAATTGTATTATAATGAGGAGGTTTCCATTTAAATGAATGCCTCCAAGTTTCCCTTTTAATTGGACCAGCCTCTCCTATTTTATTAGAACCAACACCAAGAAACGCAGGAGTAAATATTAACCCATCAGTCGTGTATTCAAACAAATTACTATTGGCTTTTGTTAGTATATCATTACAAGCACTAAATATATTACTGTTTACTTGACTCTCTGGATAAAATTTTTTACATTCAATTCTAATAGGAGAAATTATATCTTTAGTTTTTTTAAATTTTTCAACTAATGATTTTCCAGATGGATTATTTTCTTGTTCTATTGACATAACATTAATATTTTCAACTAAATTTTTTAGTAAACTATGTCTACACTTATGACCATCTTTGCTTTTTTCATTAGGAACAAAAGTTAAAGCTCTAACATCAGATTTATTTAAATAATATATATCAAATGCTGCGTATAAATTTATAAAATTGCCATGTTTATTATGATGAATAAGTTCGCCATCAAGAAGAGAATTAAAATATTCTGATTCGAAAGTTTTTGCTCCTGTAAAAATTACACTCATGTTTGTATTAATCAAGTATATTTTTCCATTATCACTAATATACATTAAATGACGGTCGCCATCTGCTTTATCAGTAACAACAAAGTTTTCTCTAATATTTGGTTCTGTAGAATTTTCATCAATTGGCGCAACATTAACTAATTGTAGTGTAATAGAATTCGGTCCAATAAAATATCCAGAATGTATATATTTTGATGGGTCAAACTTATCTTTGTGAAGCAACTCCATATATGAATTTAAAATGTGTTTTTGTTCTGGATACGATACAGGAAAATTGGTGCCTTGTAACCCACTTAAAACAAATTTAATTACTTTTCTAAGTGATTCTAAAATTATTTGTGGGCTATTAAATCTGAAATTTGAATCAATACTTTTGTTATCAACTTCCAACTCAATTTCGTATGTTTCTTCACGATTGAAAATATTTGAATCAGTTGTTGAATAATATGTTTTAGGTTTTTTATCCACCAATTCAGTTGATTTTGTAATACTAATATCTACCAAGATAGGATAATCTGGATGCCTAAAGGTAACACGGTTCAAATAACGGAATGTTTTTTTTGAATCTTTCCATTTATCTATTATATAAAATGCTGCTCCTTTGTTTGCTCTTAATATTTCTTCATTTTGAAGCGATACCCTAAAGTTAAAATCGTCAAAATTTACAGGCCAAACTTTTTCACCTTTATTATTTAAAACATTTGTTTTTTTATTGAATTTTATAGCATTGCCAGAAGTTTTTAGAAGTTCGCTTATACTATTATTATTACAATATTTTTGAATATTTTCACTTCCTTCAATTTCTGTTCTGATTGGTGAGAGCATCATTTTACCAGAATTTTGTTCAATAAATTCACACTGAATACGTAAGCTGTATAAGCCGTCCGGGTTATAAGTTGTAAATCCTAATGACTTTAATTTTTGTATAACATTATCATAATCATTTTTAGTTAATTTATTAATTCCTCTAGTGCCAAACCTAACTTCCAATTCAGGAACTTGCGTAACACTACGACCCCTTAATCCATAGTATGAATTAACTATTTTTTCAAATTCAATTTGTGGTTGAGTTAATTTTTTAGGTTTTTGTTTTGCCTCTTCTTCTTCATCTTCTTCATCCGGGTCTTTTCCAAAAACTTCTCCCCAATCAGTTTTTAGTGGCAATCCATCCCATCCAAGTACTGGTTCATTTGAATTTTGTTTCCATTTTCCAGGTGAATCCCAACCATCATTTTTTGGCCAAGCAGGCGGATTACTTGCGAGCTCAAGCAATTCTTTGTTTAATTCTGCGTTAAAATCATATGCAATTTCGGTTCGTTCTTCCGGAGTAAATTTTTTGTCTTTTAAAAATTCTTCGATAGGACTTGAAGTTTTCTTTTTTGGTTCTGCACGTTGTTTCATGCGTTCTTCTTTCCACATTTCTTTTTTTTTAAAATATTCGTCTTTTTCTGCTGAGTTCATTTTTGCGAGTTTTGCGGCTTCTTTTTCTTTAGCTTCTTTAGCAAAATTTAAAAACCTAATTTTATCTTCTTTAGTTGGCATTTTTTTAACTATTCCTTGTTGTATTTCGTTTAAAGTTTTGTAAAAAGCTAATAATTCAGGGTCATCTATACCATAATTTTCTGAAACAACAGG
>Ga0164292_10001364_pt1 | contig 19629 bp, 21 predicted proteins | sample GEODES117metaG_FD_111486 | JGI IMG/M metagenome (GOLD analysis project Ga0164292, IMG submission 111486) | Eutrophic lake water microbial communities from Lake Mendota, Wisconsin, USA - GEODES117 metaG | ecosystem: Environmental > Aquatic > Freshwater > Lake | place: USA: Lake Mendota...
TAGAATTGCCCTTTATTATAACAATACATTGGACAAATACTTTTCGATCCCTTATGGACCAAAAATTGATGCACCAATCCAATCTGAAGAAACTCAGATTCAAGAATCAGTTATGGATGCTTTGCATAGAATTGTAAAGACCAAACAACACGAACCAGTTCAATTTGCCGATGGTACAAAGATGAAAGTTGACCACTATACTGCGTCAGCAATTACTCAAGTACATAAAGCTTTGAACGATGATAATAAAAAGAAGTATGAGTCGATGGTAAATAAGTCTAAAGAACATTTAGGCCGTGCTTCTGATTTTGCATTTAGGCATATGAAATGACCTTTGTGGAATCTATTATACATAGAAAGTTGGATGAAGCAAGAGAAACAATTCATGCTCGTCTTAATGAAATCGTGTCTCAACGTCTTGAAGAAGCAAAGCGTTATATTGCAGCCGACATGTTTGAAGAAGTTATTTTAGATGAAGCAAGTTCAAACATTATTAAAATGGGTAGAATTCAAAAGATTCGCCGTAGAATTAGAAGAAATGCTAAAGGTCGTATTGTCGTTCAAAAGAATGTTAAACGTTCAGGCATTAAAGGTTACAGAATTTCGGGCAATACACTTAAACGTATATCTGCTACATCACGCCTTCATAAAGCGAGAATGTTAAAGCGTTCTTGGAAAACAACACGTAAAGCTAAATTGCGCCGTTCATTGTTAAAAAGAAAAATGTCAATGCGTAGGCGCTCATCCATGGGAATAAAATAAAATGGCACTAGAAGTTACAAACTCACTAAGAGGTCCATCTGTTATCAGATGCGTTGAACCTGGAACATACACTATCAATCTTACAGATTTGAGAAAAAATACAGTTATAGAAACAGTAACATCTGCCGATATTAAGCGTGTTACATGGTCAACGAATGGCAGTATTACTATTGTTCGTAATATTACTCCAGTCTTGTCACTACAAGGTTCTGGTGAAATGAGATTTGATGAATTTGGCCACTCGATTGCAAATAACAATACAGCTAATGTTGTTGTTACGATTGCAACTGGCGGCACTTTGGTTATGGAATTAAGTAAGCAAGCTACATTCTCTGTAGATGTTAATACTGGAGCATAACCCAATGAAATTAATTACCGAAACAATTGAAAGTGTTAAGTACCTATCAGAAGCTTCTGAGAATGGTAAAAAACACTTGTACATTGAAGGCACATTCCTAGTTGGCGATAAAGTAAATCGTAACAATAGAATGTATAAAATGAACACGTTACGTGAAGAAGTAAAGAGATATAATGAAGAATACATTAAAACAAACCGTGCTTTAGGTGAACTAGGCCACCCTGACACACCATCTATTAACTTAGAACGTGTGTCACATAAGATTGTGTCCTTAGATGAAGATGGCAACACCTTCTATGGTAAAGCATTAATTCTAGAAACTCCTTACGGTCAAATCGTAAAGAATTTTATTGAGAACAATATTCAAGTTGGAGTGTCATCGAGAGCTATGGGTTCTGTTGTGCAAACAAGAGAAGGATACAACCTAGTTCAAGACGACCTTAAACTTGCCACGGCAGCTGACATTGTTGCCGACCCATCAGCCCCTGGCGCTTTCGTCAATGGTATTATGGAGAATAAAGAATGGATGTTTGTTGAAGGCCGTTTCGTAGAAATGGACTTTGATGATGCTAAAAAACAAATAAGAGCGGCTTCTTCCAAACAAATAGAGGAAGTTGCGCTAAAATTATTTGAAAATTACTTACGAAAACTTTAATTTTATAAATAAGAAATCAAAAGGAGATTCCTAATGGCAAACAGTAAACTAATGGAAGCCGCAGCCGATATTCTTGCAGGAAGCAAGAAGACAGCCTCAAGCATGCCAGCCCAAAAACTGCCTGGTGAGGTTCAAGACCTCGGTGGCCCAACTAATACAGATGCTCATCCAATGGGTGACTCTGAGAAGATTGATGCTACCAAAGGTGCTAAGAGCGCTACACCACCAGCTACAAAACCATCAGCAGCTTCTGCTGACACTCAGAACAAGCCAGTTGGTGGCAAAAAAACTATGAGTGAAGAAGAAATAACACATGACATGAATTCGTTGTTCTCAGATGACGATACCATTTCAGAAGATTTTAAATCCAAAGCTGCAACAATTTTTGAAGCTCGTGTCTTTGACCGTGTATCTCAAATTGAAGAAGAAACAGAAGAACGATATGCCGGCATGCTTGAAGAAGCAGTTGAGACTATCAAGGCCGACTTGACCGAAAAGGTTGATGACTACCTTTCTTATGTTGTTGAGCAATGGATGGCAGACAATGAAATTGCAGTTGAATCCGGTCTTCGTGCCGAATTGACTGAAGACTTCATTGGCGGCTTGAAGAATTTGTTCACAGAACATTACATCGATGTTCCTGCTGACAAAGTGGACCTAGTTGAAGAACTTTCTACTAAAGTGGAAGAACTAGAGTCTAAACTTAATGAAGAAATTGAAACAGGTATTCAATTGAAGAAATCGCTCATTGAATCCCATAAAGCAGAAATTGCACATGAAGTCTGTGATGGACTTGCAGCTACTCAAGCTGAAAAAGTAAAAGCACTTGCAGAGAGTGTTGATTTTTCTACAGAGGAAGAATACAAAGAAAAGCTTGAGACAATCCGTGAGAACTATTTCCCATCTGGCACTAAAAAGGCTGATGTGAGAGACCTACATGAGCAAGTAGAAGATGGTAGCGAGAAACAAGTAACCGCTGCTGATCCATACGTTGCTTCTGTCATGCAAGCAATTTCGAAAACTAAAATTTAATTAAACAAATCCACAAGGAGAATTATATGTATTTGTCAGAAAGTCTACAAAAGAAATGGGAAGGCGTACTGGAGCACCCAGACCTCCCAGCTATTAAAGATCCATACCGTAAGGCCGTTACTGCTGTCGTGCTTGAGAACCAAGCCGTTGAAATGCAGAAATCTGCTGGTATGTTGTATGAAACAGCACCAACGAACTCTATGGGTTCTACAAACGGTGGTTTCCAAGGCGGTTCAGCTGCTGCAGGTCCTGTTGCCGGTTTCGATCCAATCCTTATCAGCTTGGTTCGCCGTTCATTACCTAACTTGATTGCTTATGATATCTGCGGCGTTCAGCCAATGACTGGACCTACAGGTCTTATCTTCGCAATGCGTACTAAGTATGCAGGTCAATCCGGTACTGAAGCCTTCTTCAATGAAGCTAACACTGGTTTCTCTGGTTTGGGTACCTCTGGTAACCAAGCATTTGCAGAAGGCACATTGCCAACAGAAATCTTCACAGGTAATGCCGCTGCTGTTGGTGCTATGTCAACAGCTCGTGCTGAAGCCTTGGGTGATGGCGCTGCTGCTAACGCATTCCAAGAAATGGCATTCTCTATTGAGAAAGTTACTGTTACTGCAAAGACTCGTGCTTTGAAGGCAGAATACTCAATGGAACTTGCACAAGACTTGAAAGCAGTCCACGGTTTGGACGCAGAAACAGAATTGGCAAACATCTTGTCTTCTGAAATTCTTGCTGAAATTAACCGTGAAGTGGTTCGTACAGTTTATGGTTCCGCTAAAATCGGTGCACAAGTTGGTACAACTACTGCTGGTGTGTTCAACCTTGATACAGACTCTAATGGTCGTTGGATGGTTGAAAAAGTTAAAGGTTTGGCATTCCAAATCGAGCGTGAAGCTAATACTATTGCCAAAACTACTCGTAGAGGCAAAGGTAACATCATGATTTGTTCATCTGATGTTGCTTCCGCTTTGGCAATGGCTGGTATCCTTGATTATCAATCTGCTCTCAGCTCACAAGTTAGCTTGACAGTTGATGACACAGGTAACACATTCGCTGGTACCATCTTCGGTCGTATCAAGGTCTATATTGACCCATACTTCCCAGCTAACTTCTCTAGCGAATTCGCTGTTGTTGGTTACAAAGGTACTAATGCCTATGACGCTGGTCTGTTCTACTGCCCATACGTACCGTTGCAAATGGTTCGTGCAGTTGATACGGGTACATTCCAACCAAAAATTGGTTTCAAAACTCGTTACGGATTGGTTGCAAACCCATTCGCAGAAGGTACTAACCAAGGTTTGGGTGCATTGAACACTCAAGCTAACAACTACTACCGTGCATTCCGCATCAGCAACTTGATGTAATCTAAACCTCCGTTAAGAGAGGTACTTAAAAGAGGGACAGAAATGTTCCTCTTTTTTTTGCTTTATAAATAACCATATGACAGCAATAACAAGAGCCCCAACTAATCCAAACTTTCTTCAACCGAATAAGTTTCAGTTGAACTTCTCACGCACACCTAATGTACAATACTTTGTGCAATCACTAGGCGTACCTGGTATATCATTGTCTGAAATCCCTACGACCAATCCTTTCCTTGACATATTCTCACCGGGCGAAAAGGCCATTTATGATTTGTTAAGTGTTACCTTTTTGATTGATGAGGAAATGAAATCGTGGTTAGAGATACACGATTGGATCCGTGCAATGACCTTCCCTAAAGAGTTTGAAGAATACCAAAAGTTGCCTAGACTTAATAAGTATGCGAGTATGGCTAATCAAAAAATGCCACAATTCTCTGATGCAACTATTACCTTGTTGTCTTCAAGTAATAAACCTTATTACAGGTTTAAATTCCATGATGTTTTCCCAACATCTATTTCTACCTTTGTTATGGCGGCAACTGATGACCCATCCAACCCAATGACGGCCGATGCCACATTCAGGTATAGTTATTACGATATTGAAAAACTATACTAAAAACACTTGACATTTAGTTACACTTAGTGTAACCTTCCGATAAGAGGAATTTTATTATGAAACAGTTAGATGAGTTACTAGAAACATGGCGGCAAGATTGTGATATCGACCGCACAGAGCCTGCTAGGGCATTGTTAGATATCCCCAAACTACACAGTAAGTATTTGAATATACTTTCAAGGCATCGTTTGCTTTCAAAAGAATCTGAGTTTAAGTATAACAAGATGAAGAAGTTGAAGTGGGAATACTACACAGGTAAGTTAGACGATGACGACCTTGCTAAGTATGGATGGAAACCATTTCCATTTCTACTTAAATCCGACATCACTACATATATGGATAGTGATGAGGATATGAACAAACACTTGGCACACAAGGCGATGCATGATGAAATCGTTGACGTATGTACATCTATTCTCAAAGAGCTAAATAGTAGAACGTTCCAATTAAGGGACTTTATAGCATGGGAAAGATTCATACAAGGTGTCGGTTGATTTAATATTACATCATAAGGATGAGGCATTCATCCGTTTTGAGTGTGACAGAAACATAGCTCAAGAGTTATCAGACTATTTCACATTTCATGTTCCAGGTTACCAGTTTGTTCCTGCCTATAAGAATAGGCTTTGGGACGGGAAAATTAGGCTGGCAGACCTGAGAACATTTTTAATCTATCGTGGATTAATTCCTTACATTGAGAAGTTTTGTGAGGAACGAGAATACAAACTCGCATTAGACCCTATCATTAGTGTCACAGAAAACTTCTCCGCAATTGAGGCAGAACAATTTGCCAAGTCTTTGAATCTACCACATGAGGTTAGAGACTATCAATTGAAATCTTTTATTCAAGCAGTCCGTAATAAGAGGTTGTTATTATTATCACCAACTGCATCAGGTAAGTCTCTTATACTTTACCTTATCATTCGTTATTTGCAAATGGCGGATTACAAACGTGGCCTGTTAATCGTACCAACTACATCACTAGTTGAACAGATGTATTCTGATTTTGCATCTTATGGTTATGATTCAGACCAGTATTGCCACAGACAGTATGCAGGTAAAGACAAACACACAAATAAGTTTTTGACCATTACAACATGGCAATCAATATACAAAAACGAAAAAGATTACTTTGAACAATTTGATTTTGTTCTTGGTGATGAAGCACACCAGTTCAAAGCTAAATCTTTAACAACAATTTTATCTGGTTGTACCAACACAAAATATAGAATCGGTACAACTGGTACACTAGATGGCACACAGACACACAGACTGGTACTAGAAGGTCTATTTGGTCCTGTTTACAAAGCAACTACAACTGCTGAGTTGATTGATAAAGGACAACTTGCCTCATTTAAAATTAAGTGTTTGATTTTAAAATATCCAGATGCAATTTGTAAAGAGGCTAGGTCTTGGGATTATAACCAAGAAATGGAATACATTGTAAAGAATAATGCACGTAATGAATTTATTAAGAACCTTGTTATGTCATTGAAAGGCAACTCTCTTGTTTTATTTCAGTTCGTAGAGAAACATGGTAAGAATTTATATGAGATTATCAAACAAGAAGCTGGTGATAGAAAAGTATTCTTTGTTCACGGTGGTACAGACGTAGATATTAGAGAATCAATAAGGGCGATTACAGAGAAAGAAATAGACGCAATCATTGTGGCTTCATATGGTACTTTCTCCACAGGCGTGAATATTCGCAACCTACATAATATTATATTCGCATCACCTTCAAAGTCGAGAGTTAGAAACTTACAATCGATTGGTCGTGGTCTTCGTTTAGGTGAAAATAAAGAACAAGCAGTTTTGTTCGATGTGGCTGATGACTTTAGAATAGGCAAATTTGCCAATTTTACATTGAAACATTTTGCCGAACGTGTTAAAATATATGATGAAGAAAAATTTAATTACAAATTTTACAATATAGAGTTAAAAAATGCCTAACCTTTTAGAAACAAATATCAAAATCGTAAGATTACAAAGTGGTGAGGACATTATAGCTGATTGCATGGCAACAGAAGATGAAGAAATTATTTCACTAAAACAACCAATGCATATCATATTCAAAAGAATTGCATCTGGTAGAAGTGTTATGATGATGATGCCTTGGTTGCCTATTGAATTGATTAAAGAGAATGTGGCCAACGTATATGGTGCAGACATTCTAACCATGATAGACCCTAAAGATGATTTGATTGAGTATTATCATAACTCAGTTAATGATGAAGACATGACAAAAGCTACAAGTGCTTCTATTCGCCCACAACTATTTGACGAGTATGATGATGATGAAGAACCAACTGACGAAGAATTAGATGAAGAAGAACTCGAAGAATTGTTAGAAGAAAAGAAACAAAGTAAAATACATTAAGTTATTGAGGACATATTATGGCAAACGTGACATTCGTGGTACCAAGTAGTGCTAAAAAGGCCTATCAGGATTTAGCAAACTACCACTCAGCAATTGAACCACCAACATGGGCGTGTTTACTTGCTCAATCAGTTAGAGCAAAAGGACATGAGCCTTGTATTCTGGACTTTGATGCAACACCAAAGACAGACGAAGATGCGGCAGAATCAATTGCCGATACAAAACCAAAGTTGGTAGTATTTGTTCTCTACGGACAAAATCCAAACTCAGGCACCACAATGATGATTGGTGCCACATCATTAGCAAAACAATTACGTATTAGTCATCCAAATCTAAAGATTGCTTTTGTTGGCTCACATGTGTCTGCATTACCACATGAAGTAATTAAATATAACTTTGTTGACTTTGCTTTTATTAATGAAGGTGTTCATGCCCTCCACGCATTGTTACAAACAGATTTAGTTAATGAGTTGGATAAAGTTCCAGGTATTTGGTACAAACAACATTCATTACATAGACCATCAGCGCCTGCTAAAGTTGTTGAAACTAGAGACATGGACATTATGATGCCGGGTTATGCATGGGACTTATTACCTAAAAGAGAAAACCTATTAGACACATATCGTGCTCACTATTGGCATACAAACTTCTTAGATGAAGGAAGAACACCATTTGCGGCAATTTACACATCATTAGGTTGCCAATTTGCATGTAACTTCTGTATGATTAACATTGTCAACAGAACTTCTTATGATATGGGAACAACATCGGCTGATTCTAAAGGTATGAGATTTTGGTCTCCAGAATTGGTATTAAAAGAATTCGAAGCCTTGTACAATTCAGGTGTTAGAACAATTCGTATTACAGATGAAATGTTTTTTCTTAATAAGAAGTTCTATGTGCCGATTCTACAAGGCATTATTGACCGTGGTTTAAAATTTAATATGTGGGCATATGCTCGTGTTGATTCTATTCGTAAAGACCAACTTGCATTATTTAAAAAGGCTGGTGTAAATTGGTTAGCATTAGGCATCGAAGCAGGTAATCAAAACGTTAGACTTGAGATTGATAAAGGTCGTTTTGAACAAGTTGATATCCGCCAAGTTGTGAGTGATATCAAAGATGCTGGCATCAATGTACTTGGTAACTATATGTTTGGTTTTCCAACAGACACATATGAAACAATGCAAGAGACATTAGACCTTGCGCTTGAGTTGAATTGTGAACATGCCAACTTCTATGCAGCTATGGCTTTGCCTGGTAGTCCATTGTATATGCATGCTAAAAGTAATAACTGGGAATTGCCGCAATCATTTGAAGAATATGCCTTCTTATCATATGATTGTAAACCAATGCGTACTAACACATTGACAGGTGCGGAAGTATTGAAGTTTCGTGATGATGCATGGCACACATACTTCTCTAATGAAAACTTTATTAATTTGGTAGATGATAAATTTGGTGCTCAGTCTAAACAAAATGTAGAAAATATGGCCCAAATTCGTTTGAAAAGGAAAATTCTAGGTGACTAAAGATGATTTAATTAATTTCGAGAACCGAATTGCCGATAGATTCAACAATGGTGATATTAGAGCACCAGTTCATCTTTATTCTGGCAATGAGGAACAAATGATTGAGATAATGAAAGACGTTAGACCTGATGATTGGGTATTCTGTTCTTGGCGCTCACACTATCAATGCCTTCTAAAAGGTGTTCCAATGAATAAAGTGGAAGAAGAAATCGTAAAAGGCCACTCTATTACATTGTGTTTTACCGATTACAATATTTACTCCTCTGCTATTGTTGGTGGTGTTTTACCAATTGCGGTGGGTACTGCTATGTCACTTAAACGTGATAAGAAAGATGCAATGGTATATTGTTTCTTAGGTGATATGACTTCTGAAACAGGTATTGCTCATGAGTCTATTAAGTATGCCTTGAACCATAATTTGCCAATTAAGTTTATCATTGAAGATAATAGTAAGTCTGTATGTACCGACACAAGAGATGCTTGGGGTTTTAAAGAATTAACTTTCGAAAATGCTATTAATGATAAAATTGTTTATTACAAATATGATAACAAGTACCCACATGCAGGTGCTGGAAAGAGAGTGCAGTTTTGAAATACTTTGATGAATTAAAACGTAGCATGGAATGGCTTGCGACACATGAACGTGTGTTGTTTATGGGTCAGGCAGTAGCAGAACCAGGTACAGGCATGTCAAACACTTTGAAAGATATTGACCGCAGTAAGCTATTAGAGTTACCTGTTGCAGAAGATATGCAGATGGGTATGACTTTAGGTATGGCATTGAGTGGTCATATTCCAGTTAGCATCTATCCAAGATGGAACTTTCTATTATGTGCGACCAATCAGTTGGTGAGTCACCTAGATAAAGTGTCAGCAATGTCTGATTATAAAGTAAAGACTATTATTCGTACAAGTATTGGTTCAGAAAGGCCATTACATCCACAGGCACAACACGTTGGTGATTTTACTGATGCATTTAAATTGATGTGTAAAACGGTAGATATTATTAAACTTGAAAATCCTAAGGATATATTCCCTGCTTATGAACTTGCGTTATTGAGAGATGATAACCGTTCTACAATTATTGTTGAGTACGGAGATTATTATAATGAAAAATGATTATCACTAAAACACCATATCGTTTATCTCTATTTGGTGGCGGCACAGATTATCCTGCATGGTATAGTAAACATCCATGCAGGATTTTATCAGCTGCAATGGCAAACTATTGTTATATTACTGTTAAAGAGTTACCGCCATTCTTTGAACATAAAACAAGAGTGGTTTACTCTAAAATTGAAAGCGTTAACACAGTAGATGAGATAGACCATCCTTCTGTTAGAGCATGTTTACAACACATGGGGATTACAGGAGACATTTCTATTGTGCATGATGGAGACTTACCTGCACGTTCTGGCATAGGCTCCAGTTCTTCATTCACAGTTGGTCTATTGAATGCTCTACATGAATATAAGAATAAACCTTTTGGGTCTTTAAATTGCCTGGCAAAAGAAGCCATACACATTGAACAGAATGTTCTAGGTGAGAATGTAGGCATACAAGACCAAATCATGGCTGCATATGGCGGTATTCGTGTTATTAAAATGAATGAAAATGGTTGGTCAACAGAAGAATTAAAATTAGATTCTAATTACATTAAAAATCTAGAGTCTCATATCATGCTTGGGTTTTCTGGAGTAAGTAGATTTTCAGGAGAACATTCTTGTAAAGTTGTTACCAAAATTAAAGAAGATAAAATTCATAGTCAACTGACAGATATGGCAGCACTTGCGGACAGCGCCATAAATAGTATTACCAGACATTGTAGTGTAGAAGAAATTGGAAAGTTACTACACGAAGGGTTTACTATCAAACAATCCATTGGTACAGAACCATGGATTGATGATATCTACCAACATTCTTTACAATGTGGCTCATTAGGTGGCAAACTAATGGGTGCTGGCGGTGGTGGTTTTTTTATGTTTTTAGTACCACCTGAGAGACAAGGAGAATTTAAAAAACAAATGAGTTCTATTAAAGTGTGGGTGCCATTTAAATTTGATACAAATGGTAGCCAAATTATACATCAATCAAACTGAGGTTTATTATGAAATTTCCATTAATGCGAAATAATATTTTGAGAAATGAGTTAGATGCCGTCATTGAGCATTTGAAACAAGATGATCCAATTCTAACCAATGGCCCTAATTGCCGAGCATTCGAAGAAGAATGGTCTAAGTGGTTAGGCGTTAAGTATTCTGTTTTTGTTAACTCAGGTGCTTCTGCCAATCTGTTGTCAATGACCTTATTGAAGATTCAACACCCATTTGGTGGTGAAATCATTGTACCACCTTTGACATGGGTATCAGATATAGCTTCTGTATTGCAATGCGGATTCACACCAGTGTTTGTTGATATTGACCCAAGAACATTGGCAATGGATACAAAAGGTATTATTAATGCCATCACACCAAACACTAAGGCAGTTTTCTTATCACACATCCAAGGTTTTAATGGTCTTACTGATGAATTGTTGGATGAATTAAAGAAACGAGATATTCCTTTAATTGAAGATGTGTGTGAATCACATGGTGCAACACATAAAGGTAAGAAACTAGGGTCTTTTGGTTGGACTTCTAATTTCTCATTCTACTATGCTCATCACATGACCACAATTGAAGGCGGTATGGTTTGTACCAATGATGAAGAAACTTATCAGACCTTGAGAATGTTAAGGTCACATGGTATGGTTCGTGAGCTATCTAACCAAGACTATAAAGATTCTTGGATTGAAGATAATCCCGGTTGTAATCCAGAATTCATCTTTGCTTACCCGGCTTACAATATGCGTAACAACGAAATTGGCGGCATACTTGGTCGAAAACAGTTGCCAAACTTAGATGAAAATGTTAAAATAAGGAACTTTAACAATGAAAGGTTCTTACGTAACATAGATTCAAACAAATACTTTACTGATTTTGAGCTAGAAGGTGCTAGTAACTATGCATTCAACCTAGTGTTAAAAGATAAAGATAATGTTCGTTTGGCTAATCTTATGAAGACCTTGAAAGAATCTGGAGTTGAATTCAGAAGAGGCAGTGCTGGTGGTGGTAATCAATTAAGACAACCTTATTTGAAAAACTTAATGCCTCCTGCACACTACGAAGAATTTAAAAACACGGAACATATTCACTTCTATGGATTCTACATTGGTAATTTTCCATCAATGACAGTAAATGAAATTGATGAGATTTGTGAAATAATTAATAAGGTATAAAATGGCAAATATTTTAGTGACAGGCGGTGCAGGGTATATTGGTTCTACACTTGTACCAATTCTTTTAAGTAAAGGACATAACGTAACTGTACTTGATAACTTTATGTATGGCCAAACGTCTTTGAACCAATTGGCACACTTGAAAAACTTTAATGTGTTTAGTGGTGATGTTCGTATTAAATCTGACATTGCACCAATGTTAAAACAAGCTGATGTTATTATTCCATTGGCTGCATATGTTGGTGCACCATTGTGTAACAAGGATCCAATTGGTGCATCTTCTACCAATAAAGATGCCATCTTTTTGATGCTTGATAACTTGTCACAGAATCAAGTCGTATTGATGCCTACAACTAATAGTGCCTATGGTACAGGTACATATTGTACCGAAGAATCATCATTGAATCCTATTTCACTTTATGCCAAAGATAAAGTTGAAGTTGAGAAACGTTTGATGGATCATCCTAACTCCATTAGTTACCGATTGGCAACAGTATTTGGTATGTCACCACGTATGAGAATTGATTTGCTTGTCAACGATTTTGTACACCGAGCCGTTAATGATGGATGTGCTGTGTTATTTGAAGGCCATTTCAAACGTAACTATGTTCATGTACGTGATGTTTCTAATGCATTTGTACATGCGCTAAATAACTTTGAAGACATGAAAGATGAAATCTACAATGTGGGTTTATCAGAGGCTAATGTTTCTAAATGGGAACTGTGTGAAGTGATTAAGAAATATATTCCTAGTTTCACATTTTTGGAAGCTGAAGTTGGTAAAGACCCTGACCAACGAAACTATATTGTATCTAATGAAAAGATTGAGGCAACTGGTTTCAAAACTCAACACACATTAGATTCAGGTGTTGAAGAACTCATTAAGGGTTATCGTATGATTAACAACCGTAAATATGGTAATGTTTAATGGAATACAATAAGAAGAATTTAAAATTGGTGTCAGATATCATTATTAGAAATCTATCACCAGACTTATTACCTAAGAAATGGGTTGAACGTAATTCAAACAACCCAATGTTTGGCCATTGTCATACCGCTTCTGGTTGCCTACAGAAAGTATTTGGTACAAAGAATATTAAACTATACCGTGCTTTAGATGATGAACAAATCTGGCATTGGTGGGTAGTAGATGTTAACGGAGATTTGATTGACCTGACTGCCGAACAATACTATTCTCAAGGGAGAAACCCACCCTACAATGATGGGACCAAGGCATCGATACTAGGATTTGACTATCGTAAACGTGTCTTGAGGTTACTGGAAAAGGTAACTAAAGAATTATCTGAAAACGGAACACCGCTATGATATGCTTATTTGAAGTTGTTGTCAAGCGCTAATACAGGCAAATGTGAAAGAATATTATTATGACTGAAAAGAAACCTAAACACTATATTAACAACCCAGACTTCCTTGCCGCCTTGGTAAAGTATAGAAGTCAATGTGATGAGGCTAAGACTTTAGGTAAAGAAGACCCCAAGATACCAAACTATATTGGTGAATGTTTCTTAAAGATTGCAGAACACCTATCACGTAAGCCAAACTTCATCTCCTATTCCTTCCGTGATGAGATGATTGCCGATGGTATTGAAAACTGCCTGATGTACTTCAGAAACTTTGACCCGGTAAAGAGTAACAATCCATTTGCTTATTTCACTCAAATAGTGTATTATGCTTTCTTACGCCGTATTATGAAAGAGAAAAAACAGCTCTATGTCAAATACAAGGCAACACAACAGATTGGTATACTAGACGAATTTGAAATGTTTGAAGATGCAGATGGGCATCAGAAACAGTTCCAATTATATGACAATATCTCCGAATTCATTTTCAACTTTGAAGAAAGTAAGAGAAAGAAGAAAGAGGGTAAAGCTAAAGGTCTGGAAAAGTTTATTGAAGAAATATGAAATTAGTTATTCTTGGTGACACACACTTTGGTGCTCGTGGTGATTCGTTAGATTTCCACAGATTCTTCCAAAGATTTTATGATGAGGTATTTTTCCCATACCTATTAGAGAATGATATTAAGGTAGTTGTACAGTTGGGTGATTTGTTTGATAGACGCAAGTTTATTAATTTCAATTCACTCTATCTTGCTCGCAAATACTTTTTTAATAAGCTCAAAGAACACAACATTACAATGTACACTCTATTAGGTAACCATGATGTTGCCTATAAGAATACACTTGAAGTTAATTCATCAAGTATGTTATTGAAAGAGTATGATAATGTCACGGTGTTCGATGAGTTCGCCACAATCGATTTTGGTGGTGTTCCTATCGATGTGATACCATGGCTATGCGATGACAATGAAGATGAAATCTTTACCAAAATCAAAGAATCGAAATCACAAATTTGTTTTGGGCATTTTGAGATTTCAGGCTTTGAGATGGATAGAGGCAATGTTAGCGATGTAGGTATTGACAAGAAGACATTAAACAAGTATGATATGGTCATTACTGGTCACTTTCATCACAAATCGGATGATGGGAATATCTTCTACACAGGCACTCCTTATGAGATGACTTGGGCAGACTATCAGGATGATAAAGGCTTTCATGTCTTTGATACTGATACTAGAAATATGGAGTTCATAGTAAATCCAAATCGTATGTTCCGAAAGGTAATGTATGATGATTCAAAACAAGACTTTGAATCTTGGAAACAATATGACTACCCATCTTTGAAAGACTGTTATGTGAAAGTTGTTGTTATCAATAAACAAAATCCATATTTGTTTGATAATGTATTAGACAACCTATACAAAGCAGGCCTATCTGATATTTCTATCGTAGAAGATTTTACTGATACCGCATTTGATACTGACCAAGATATTATTGACCAAGCGGAAGATACAATGACAATACTTTCAAAGTACATTGATAACCTTCAATTGCAGGTTGAACCAGAGAAATTAAAAAACATAATGCGTGAACTCTATGTTGAGGCATTGAATACAGAAGTAGCTGAATGATTATTTTTCGTAAGGTTCGTTGGAAGAATTTACTTTCAACGGGCAACCACTTTACTGAGATACAACTTGATGGTAACTCCAACACATTAGTTGTTGGTGAAAATGGATCAGGTAAGAGTACAATGCTTGATGCATTGTGTTTCGGCCTGTTTGGCAAAGCATTTCGTAATGTTAACAAGCCACAATTGTTGAATTCAATCAATCAAAAAGATTGTGTCGTTGAAGTTGAGTTTGATGCCAATAATAAATCATATAAGATTATTCGTGGTATTAAACCAAATGTGTTTGAGATTCAACAGAATGGTGACTTGTTAAACCAAGATGCGGCTGCAAGAGACTACCAAGAATTCTTAGAGAAGTTCATTCTCAAAATGAATTACAAATCTTTCACACAGATTGTTATTCTTGGTTCGGCATCATTCACGCCATTCATGCAGCTATCATCTTCTGACCGCAGAACTATTATTGAAGACTTACTTGACATTCAAATCTTCTCTACAATGAATGGGTTGGTAAAAGGTAGATTATCAGCCAATAAAGATTCAACTTCAAATAAGAAGTATGATATTGATTTGACAAAACAAAAATATGATTTAGAAAAGAAACATATTGATGAGTTGAAACAGAACAATGATGAGAAAGTGAAACAATATGAAGGTGAGATTGAACGTAATAATCAAACCATACAAACCTTACATGCAGAAATTGCTAATGCCTCAACATACGTTGCAGACTACTCTACCAAGGTGGCATTACAGGTTGAAACTGAGAATAAGGTTAAAAAACTTGGTAAGCTTGAATCACAAATTGAAAGCAACTTATCCAAATTTCAGAAAGATATCAGTTTCTTTTCACACAATGATGATTGTCCAACGTGTAGGCAATCCATTGCCGCCGAGTTTAAAGAAGGACAAATACAGTCCCTACAAACCAAGACTGAACAATGTGAACACGGGTTAAAAGAACTAGAAACGAAACTGTTAGAAGAACAGTCTAAGTTGAATGAGATTGCTGAAGTACAGAGAGCTATTCAGAAGTTACAAATTGATATTGCAACAAAGAACACTACCATTGTAGAAGTTAACAAGTATATTGTTAAGATGCAAAAAGAGGTAGAGTTATTGAAAGAGACAAAAGGTTCAACACAGCTACAAGAAACACAGCTGCAAGAACTCGCAAGTCAGTTGAAACAACTAGAATCAGACTTAAAAGAATTGATAGAAGAAAAAACATATTATGAAACGGCAACGTCATTGTTAAGAGATACTGGTATTAAGACCAAGATTATCAAACAGTATTTGCCTATCATCAATAAGTTGGTCAACAAATATTTATCATCACTAGATTTCTTTGTAAACTTTAACCTAGATGAATCATTTAAAGAAACAATCAAATCAAGGCATCGTGATGACTTTTCTTACCACAACTTTTCTGAAGGTGAGAAACAACGTATTGATATGGCCTTGATGTTAACATGGCGTGCTGTTGCTAAGTTAAAGAACTCATCTAATACCAACTTGTTGATTTTGGATGAAACATTTGATTCTTCATTAGACACTACTGGTACGGAAGAATTGATGAAGATTCTACACATGCTTGAGGGTGTTAACCTATTTGTTATTAGCCACAAGGGTGACATTCTACAAGATAAGTTTGCTAACGTAATTAGATTCGGTAAAGAAAAGAATTTTTCAAGGATAATAAAATGAGTGAAATACTAAGAATTGATACTAGTGCTGGTGTAACAAAAGCAACAGACACTATTGAAGACCTGCCTTTATATAATGATAATCATCCTATGTTAAAGGCTGTTATTCCAGAATATAGAATACAGTTGCCTAACCCATTGATGACCAAATTGGTTAAAAGGTTGAAACAAACAAAACTAAAATATGGCGGCATTGGCCTTTCTGCAAACCAATGTGGTGTTATGGAAAGAGTATTCGTTATTGGGTATGAAGAAACTAATATGGTTTGTATCAACCCTAAAATCATTGATGCTTCGGCAGACTTGATTAAAGACAATGAAGGTTGCCTCTCTTTCCCTGGTTTATATGTTAAGATATCAAGGCCTAGTTGGTTGGAAGTAGAGTACGTTACTGAAAATGGCGAACTAATACGACAAAGAATTGAAGGTCTGACTGCAAGATGTTTTGCACATGAATTGGATCATATGAATGGTACTAAGTTTACCGAACATGTTGGTCCAGTTGCACTCAGACTGGCTAAAGATAAACAAGAAAAACGCATTAAGAAACATGTGCGAAATAGAAAGAAATAATGGCATACGGATTTGACCCAAAAGATGATGTAGATACGCAATGGACAAAATGGCATGCAGACTTTAAAGAGCCTGCTGTTTTGACTGATGAGACTTTACGTGAGAAAATCATTAGTGACCTTACATTTGTATCAAAGATGGATGTCAAAGAATATACATTATACCAAAAATGGTGTGAAGTGCAAGACAGATATCCTACAATGACTGTTAATGATTTGTGGGAAGGTGAGAAGGTTGTATTACAGAGTGATGTTCAACGTGATGCTATTGATGACATTAAGAACAACTTTTGGATTCCAGAAACACTTGAAGATTATCTGAAACTTGAACCTGAAATGATTTACACAAACAAAGGTGAGAACTTGCCTGAATTGTGGAATTGTATTCGCACCTTTTCTTCTACAATGAAGAACAACTCTAACATTGGCCGCAATCTAAACTTCATCATTCGTGATAAGGTAACAAAGAAGTATCTTGGTGTTATTTGTATTTCATCAGACTTTCTTGATTTGACACCAAGAGATAATCACATTGGTTGGCCAAGAGAACTTAAAACACAAGGCGGTATGATTAACCATACTGCAATTGGTTCTACAATTGTTCCATTGCAGCCACTTGGTTTTAATTATGTTGGTGGTAAATTACTGGCACTTCTATGTCTTGCCGATCCTGTACAAGAATTGTGGAAGAAATTATATGGCGACACATTAGTTTCTGTAACTACAACTTCATTGTATGGTAGAACTAAGGCTGATGGACTTTCTCAGTATGATGGTCTAGACCACTGGCAGAAAATGGGATTTACGGCAGGTTCGGTATCATTTGAACCAGAAAAAGAAACACGATATGATATTCGTGATTGGTTGAAAACAAAACATACACGTAAATACTTTGAATGGTATGTTGCAAAGAAGCCAAGCGGACAACCACATAAGCGTGACCATAAGAATCGTTCACTTCAGTTTGTTTATTCTAAATTGAATATTCCTAAAGAGTTGATTCGTACAGACCATGCTCGAGGCATTTATTGGTCGCCACTATACGATAACTCTATTGATTACCTTAATAAGAAAATTGGTGATGATGACTTGGTTAAATCATTTGATACAAGCGTTGAAGCCTTAGTTGATATTTGGAGAACTAAACATGCCAAACCACGTATCAAACAATTGGCCAAAAAAGGCCGTAACAATAACGAAACCTTGTTCTATGACGACCTCTGTTATCTAACATGGGAACAGGCAAAAGAGAAGTATCTTTGCCAAGTTGGTCGTTAAAACGCTTGACAAACAGCCTATATAATTATATAATAGACACAAATGCGGAGAGTCCGAGACAGCCCGTCCCAACGGGCAGACAGGTTTAACTCCTGTTATCCGCTCCATTCCTAAGTCCCATGCGACTTCCCAACTGTTGTTTTTACGCAACAGGCTCTTGACAAATCCTCCAGTTTTGATATAATGGTTAGATAAATTCAAAAAGGTTTTGCATGACAGCATTTACAGTAGAACAAAAATCTCAGCTTGCCAAGTTGATGGCAACTGAGAACCTTACCATTCAACATTCAAAAATCCATACTGCCAAATTTGACCCAACTAAACGGATTCTTTATCTTCCTATGTGGAAAGATATGTCAAGTTTCATGTATGATTTGCTTGGCGGCCATGAGGTCGGTCATGCTCTTTATACTCCTGCGGATGGTTGGCATGATGTTGTTACCGATAAAAACAGAGGTAAGAATTATAAAGCTTTCCTTAATGTGATTGAAGATGCTCGCATTGAGAAAAAAGTTATTCGTAAATATCCAGGCCTTAAATCATCATTCCGTAAAGCATATGCTGAATTAAGTGACCGTGATTTCTTTGGCATCCAACATCGTGACATTAACCATATGTCATTCATTGACCGATTGAATATCTATACCAAGAGCCAATACAGCGAAAACATTAGATTTTCTGTTGAAGAAATGCAAATGATTGGTGAAGTTCAAATGCTTGAAACATGGAATGATGTGCTTCGGGTAACTGAAAAGATTTATGGTTATTGTAAGAATGAACAATTTGAATTATCAATTGGTGATGATTTTGAATATGACGCTGAAGGCAATCCCTTAGATGAAGATGATACCAATTCCGATTATGATTATGATACTGAATTGGATAATGGTGAATCTGGCGACAGCGAAGATTCGGATGAAACCTCAGATGAAACTACCGATGAAGAAACCGATGGTAACTCTGATGGTGAAGGTGACGATTCCGATTCTGATGATGACGGCAACAATGTGAATCGTGATAAAGATTCGCAAATGTCCAATTTCGATTCAGAAGATTTTGATCCAGAATGTGTAACTGACGATAACTACCGCAAAAACGAA
>Ga0164292_10001365_pt1 | contig 19613 bp, 34 predicted proteins | sample GEODES117metaG_FD_111486 | JGI IMG/M metagenome (GOLD analysis project Ga0164292, IMG submission 111486) | Eutrophic lake water microbial communities from Lake Mendota, Wisconsin, USA - GEODES117 metaG | ecosystem: Environmental > Aquatic > Freshwater > Lake | place: USA: Lake Mendota...
CGCAGAGCGGGAACGAGGCAGGTGTCTCTACGCTGTACGTTCCCTACGTGTCACCAGCTCTGTCGTACGTTCCCTACGTGTCACCAACAGTTCAACTCCTTTTACTTTCCTTACCTCAGGCCCATGTACGTCTCCCCGGTTGGCCACTTCTGGGAAACGCCCCACCCTCGAATGTGATGGGGAACTGGCCCGGCAGGGATCGAACCTGCGACAACTTGATTAACAGTCAAGCGTTCTACCGCTGAACTACAGGCCATTGTTTGCCTTTCGGCAATGCGAGCGAGAGGACTTGAACCTCCACGGATTACTCCACTGGAACCTAAACCCAGCGCGGCTGCCAATTACGCCACGCTCGCAACCACCCTTTGAGTATAGCGTTTTCAGAGGGTCGGGTAAAGGACGGTTAACCGCCCTCACCAATTATTCTCGAAATATTCCGGCTTCGGCCAATAATCTTCTACGAAAAGCATCGTCTTCACAATGTCCGCCCTGGCCTTTTCTTTCGTTGGGGCAATACCATTGTGCATATGCGTGGAGTAAGGTCCCGACCCATCTTCCCACACCAGCATCCAGTGCCATTCTTGCTTTGACTCGCACCACCATACTTGGGCAGAGGTATTACGGGAGTCCAGCTTAACAGTGGTGACAGCCCTGTTACCTGATCCTTTTATCAAATCAAACGTCATGCTTGGGATTATCTTGAAGATCGCGGATACGAATCTCTTCTTTCAGACGACGATTTTCCTCAACTAGCAAAGCTAGTTTCTTCAGAATCTGTTTGTCGTACTTCTCGCAGCACGATCCGTTCTCCGATGACGTCAATGTCGAGGACCGTTCCGTCCCCCCAACCCATTGCTTCAAGTAATTCGTCAGGGAACGTAAGGGCCAAGTTACCATCTTCATCTTCTTCACATTGAGTAATAAACTTGGGAAATTCACCGGATTGCATTGTTCTCACTTAAAACGTAGTTTTTTGTTGGATTCACCATGAGTAAATCGTTACGAATCTGATTCATTCGGTGTCGGTTTCTGCTCGATGTTGGCAACTCTTGAATCAGAATTTTCTCTCCATCAACAATTTCGAAAAGTTGAAGGATACCTGGAGGAATGAAACGAGGTGGAATCATTGTTCTGCTTCCACAATCTGGACAGCACTGTCATCTTCTCCCTCTTCGTGCAGAGATCGAGTGGCGGCGGCAACCGAGAAAAACTCCTTGCCTTGCTCGTTCCATCCAAGACCATCCCAAGCTAAACCTTTTCCGTTGATAACCAGGAACATCTTTCAAGGTGAGTGCTGGTATTAGTTTAACGGAAGGTGGGAGCCGTAAACTTAGTGGCCCAGCCAAGCCTGAAGCAGGTAGGTGTCCCCTAAGATGGTGTTGCTGGCTCCGCCCAAGTGGTCGGATAGAGCCACCATGCGGGGGTCGTGGTCTTTGTCGACACAGAAGCGGAAGAACATTCCGACAGAACTATTGGCCGCCATCACATAGTCAAGAACCAACTCAACTAAGGTGTTCGCGTCGTAGTAGTCCATTGAGATGCCAGGTCCGGAGAACATTGAGAAATCCGGATTGAATCCGGCCGCGCGGAGCAACTCAATGTGAGAGTCCATAATGCCTGCCAGATCGTCGTAGATGCGACCAAACATTAAATGCGCCGAATAATACTGGTCTCCACGGCAATTCCAATGTGCCATTCGGGCGACAATAATCGCGTCATTAAGGTATTTCGTGGACTTGGTCGCAAGGACCGACAGTTCTTCACCCATGGCCTTTTCGCTCGATTGCAATTTTTACCCCGCTTTCGCCCATAGTTCCCCTTCGGCCTTACGTCGCCTGCGCAATCCAGCCTCAAAGGTTGTGCCGGGGTTTACATACAGTCTCAAAGCAGCGGGGACTTGGGACCAGTTTTCTTTCTTGCTTAATGCTTTGGTAATGGTGTTGAAACCGGCACCACCGTAAAAGTGGGAACCGAGATTGTAGGCAAAAGACACTATGGCAGCTTTCTGATTGCCATTCATTACGCCCCATGTAGGGATGCTACGAGAGAGGATCGGAACAATGGCATTCTCAATGTGGTAGTTGAGCAATTCTTCCGCTTTCGCCTTGCTGATTGAAGCATCTGATGAATTCACAAGGGTGCCATTCGGGTAGTAGGTTGTCCCGTATCCGATCGTCCAGACCCCTGCTGGACACTTGTAGGGTTGCCCGCGATAGCCTTCAAACTCTGCGATGATCTTAGCAGCTTTATCTAAATAGGTGGTGTCACCGGTCGCCCCACGGAAAACTTTCACCCACTCTGCGCCATCATTCATTACTTGAGCAGCGTGCTTCTGCAGCAGGTCCGCCGCCTTCTTGTGGTTTGGATTCTCGTCATCGAAATTACGGAAAAAATCCCGAAGTTTTGTGGGTTGCCAGTCGGTCATTGTGCTTGCGAGTAAAGTTCTACTGAGACGGATTTCCCATGCTGATGCACAGCCAGGAATTCCTGGTCGGGATTGTAATTCGCCAGAGAATCGGCGAGGCGTTCCGAGAATGAGTCTTTTCCCTCCTCTTTGGGCAAAGCGCTAATGAACTTAACGACTTCGTCCCAGGTAAGAAAGTTACAATGCTCCTCATCGTAGAAAGTCACTCCCCTGCGACCCACGTTTTCTTGAAAACATTTAACGAGGTGTTTCATTACAGTTCTCTACGCATCGGAACGAGAGCTCCCCGAATTCGCAGTTTCGGTATGAGCCTGGGCTCAGAGATTAAGGGTGCTGAGCGAGTGCAGGCATCTTTCCCATTCAAATCTTGCGAACCCTCCGAGGAGGCGGCAATGTCAAAGCTCTGGTCAGTTTCCTGCATTTTAGTACTTAATCTGCCATTGGTCGGGGCCTTTCTCGATGATTTGGAAAGGGTACTTCTTGGCCTGTTCTCCTGGAGGGGAGTCGTAGAAAATGCCAGAGAAGGATTTTCCGTCGTCCGACAGCAAGTAGTTGTTCGCAGCTGTGGGGGGATTCCCTTCTGCGTCGGTTACGTCGGTCACTCCGTCGCGATAAACAGATGCGATCACTTTCTTCAAGAAAAGCTCCATCTTCTCGCTCAGAGGGTCATCTTGCTGCCCCGTTGGCTCTTCTACCACCGTTTCTTCCTCGATGACTTCCTCTGCAAAGTCAAACTCGGAAAAGTCAAACTCGGGGTCTTCAATTTCAAACTGCAGGTGGCTCGGTTGGATCTCTACGATGCTGTTCCGATCTGAAAACTGAGCTGGGTCTGCGTATAAGAGTAAATCGACAACTTCGCAGTATTCCTCATACGTTGCGTCCGGCCCAAGGTTAACCCGGTCAATCAGGTCCAGCATTGAGACTTTGCCGTCAGAATACTCGTGTCGGAGATTCTCAAGATACGACTGAGGAAATTGCGATACATCGCCCCCCGTGGCCTCCCAGAGAAAATCTGCAACGCGACGAGCCCCTTCCGTAAAGGACTGATCTTTGCCGAACTTCGGATTGCGATCGAATACCATGGCGGATACCTGTGCTACCCGCTATTATACCCGTTTTTAGGGTGTTGTAAACTAAAGTTCGGGATTCTGAAACCGGGGGTTGCGAGTTCCACCGGCATGCCAAATTTTCAGAATGCGAATACCCTGGTCCCAGTAGTGGTCAAATACTTTTACAGAACTGTAGCTGCGTACGAGGTCTATCGTTCCGTTGGCGCGACGTACCAGCTTGCAATCGTTCGTCAGTTTTTTAACATCTAGTTCAGCGAGGTCCACATCTTTCCGCAACAGTTCCATGCGAATCTTGCTATGTAGGGTAATTTTACCTCTAAAGGTAGTCGAAATAGTCGAAAAGGGAGGTTGCCCTCCCTGTGTTTTCAAACAATGCCTTTCGGTGTGTTTGATGCGTATTGCTTCTCAATACGGGCGTTCGCTTTCATTTTGGCAAACAGCCAGGTTAGGAATGCGGGTTTCATTTGCGCACCTCCACCACCTCGGTGTGTCGAGTGCCGCGATAGGTTTCGGCGACAATGTGTTTTTCAGTGGGTGCGCTCTTGCGAGCATCGGTGTCATAACGGACACCACGATAAGTAGCGATTGACATTGCAGTCTCCAGTGGGATGAGCAATGCGTTCCTTCGGCGTGAGCCTACTTCCGTCCTGCTTCGCAGGATGAACGGTAGTTATTGTTACCCTTTGCCGTCAGAGTAATACGATAAGTAAGGGGATGGCAAGGGTGGAGAGCCCGATGACTGTTCCTAGAAGGAAATCAATCACGGGCCTCAGACTGTGTTCGGGCATTTTGACGAAGAGAAATCTCGCGCTTGTTGACTTTGCTTGAAGCGGTGGAGAATACCACCACCACCGATGCCAGGCCAGCGAGGCCAATCACAGCGAGGGCGAGGTCGGATGCGGTGAAAAGGGACCAGGTTTCCATGAGTGGTTTGTTTTGACTGAGTTTAGTATAGCGCGGGCTGCGCCCGCAGTAAAAGACGGTTTACACTACCTCTTGGGCGGGAACCCGAACTTCAGAACGTAGTCTTTAAATGTCTCAGATAAACTTTTTCTAGACTCTATGTCCCACTTTATTCTTTCTTCCCCTACAATGTAACCCCACCGGGAGAGGTTAGCCATTCTGTTACCTTTTATTCTACTCTCCTCATTGTACACTCCAACTTTCATTTGTCTACGGGTCTCTACTGAGTTAGCACCCCCTATTTTTCCTCCTTCGGCTTTCTTTTTGCGAACTTGAGGGGTGTTACCTTTCAGAGCGATTTCTCTCTGGGTATCACTATCCCACCGCCCTACGCCAGCAATACGTTGAGCTTCGTGCCCTGCAACAGCGCCCCTCTTTCCCATCTCGCTCTGAAACTCAGAGTCCCAGAATCCTATTTTTCGTTCCTTACGGACTTCTACGCTTTTTTGAATAATTTCTTCCCTTGCTTCTTCTGTTTGGCCGATCCTCCATAGCCAAGCGGCTTTGTCTTCACGTTGGCCGTATGTCAACCACCGGTAATAGTGAAGTAGCGCGTGGTCGTTCAGAGATGCGCGAGCATTCAATGGGGATTCGTCAGAGGATTCCTTAGTGTGGTGGGGTGGTTCATGGTGTAACTCTGTCATTACACCTGCGTCGTATGTGATGGATCTCACATACTCAAGAAATTGAAAATAGATATTCATAAAAAAGTCCTCAAAGTCATTATAACCTTGAGGACAGAAAGTAAACTCAAATCAACCGATTGCCGGAGCAGTCAGGGCGACAGGTGTGGAACTGGCTGCTGCCAGGTCAAGGGGGAAATTGTGTGCGTTCCGTTCGTGTTGAACTTCAATTCCCAGGTTGGCCCGGTTAAGGATGTCTGCCCAAGTAGGAATAACATTCCCTTGGTGGTCGAGGATTGATTGATTGAAGTTCAGCCCATTTAAGTTAACTGAGGACAATGCAATACCCATTGAAGCGCACCAAATGCCAATCACAGGGAATGCAGCGAGAAGGAAGTGCAGGCTACGGCTGTTGTTGAAGGAGGCATACTGGAACAGGAGACGACCGAAATAGGCATGTGCTGCCACAATATTGTACGTCTCTTCCTCTTGTCCAAACTTGTACCCGTTGTTGTGAGACTCGGTTTCAGTTGTCTCTCGAATCAAGGAGCTGGTCACCAAACTCCCGTGCATGGCACTAAACAGCGCACCACCAAAAACACCAGCAACTCCCAGCATATGCAGAGGATTCATTAGGATGTTATGTTCAGCGGTAAAGACAATCATATAGTTGAAAGTTCCGCTAATACCTAAAGGCATCGCATCACTAAAACTACCCTGCCCCGAAGGATAAATCATGAACACGGCAAACGCAGCGGACACTGGAGCCATATAGGCCACAAAAATCCACGGGCGCATACCTAGATAATATGAGAGCTCCCACTGACGACCGGCATAGCAAGTGATGCCGATAAGGAAGTGGAAGACGATCAATTGAAAAGGTCCACCATTGTAGAGGAACTCATCAAGACTCGCAGCTTCCCAAATGGGGTAAAAGTGCAGGCCAATCGCATTGGAACTAGGGACAACAGCAGCAGAGATGATGTTGTTGCCGTAAAGGAATGAACCAGCCACCGGCTCACGAATTCCGTCGATATCGACAGGAGGTGCGGCAATAATTGCCAGAACAAAAACGATAGCGGCAACTGACAAACATGGGATCATCAAAACCCCGAAGTTGCCAATAAAAATACGGTTGTCAGTAGAGGTTACCCAACCATTGAAACGTGCCCAGAGATTTTCAGATGGGCGTTGTAAAACAGAAGAAGCCATTAGTCATAGTAAGTACATGTGCGAGAATGACTCAGGGGCAGGGATCCTTGCACTCGGAACGCCCCCTACACATGTATTATACCTTTCGTTTCGAAATGTAAACCTAATACTCGACCACATCGAAGAAATGGATTTTTGTCTTAGAGCCACCCTCATTTATCTCTGTTGGCGCATAGTTAACGACCTTGTAGCGAGCGTTAGCAGGCGTCAGTATTTCATTTTCGCTAGCAACATCCGAAACAGCTTTGACACTCGACCCTTGTCTGTTTAGCGTTCGGAATATGACTCGATTATTTGCCGTTCCTTTCGGACTTGTAAAAAATCGAGCGGTCTGGGGATCAGTGCTCCATGAGTTCATGGCCTCTTCTTTGAAGTTCAGCCCATTTTTTGAAAAATCTATAAGTTCCTTCAAGCGTGCATCGTCTACCGGAATCCCTCGAAATTTAGGGACCGCCGGGCGATTTTTTGATGCCTCTAAGAACTCTTGAATTTTTTCTCCAACTCTCCTGTATTTCGCAATCTTCTTCTTGAGATCTTCCGGAGAGAGCTTAGTTTCATCCCCACGCTCTGGGGAATCCCCCCGATAGGCCCTTCGAATTTTTCCGTAGGAAAGGCTTGTCCCTGTGAAATTATTCACAGCTGACAGCAAGCTTTTAAGTTTTTTCTGACCAAATTTGTCAACCAAACTGCGAACTGAGGAAGGCAACTTGGCAATTTCGGAATCATTCAAATAGCTGTTCGGGTCATTAACTTTGACTTGATTGAATATTTTTTTGATGCCTTTTGTGAAACTGTTATTCTGAGCCGCCTGCAAGATCCTGGCGATCCTCGCCTGGTCTCCTTTACCTTGTTTCTGAAGGGAATCGGGACTCATGAAAGTGCCGGCTATATCCTTGTACCTGTTATACCAATCTGACGTTATGGGGGCAAAGGCCTCTTTCCACACAATTTGTTGATTGAGGGAAAGTCCCTGAGGGTTGCTCGGAGAGTTAGGCTGCGGCTTGTCCCCTTCGGCACCTTTTACAAGAGGCGTTGGCTTGTTTCCGGTATTGGAGGCAGTTTTCGCTGCTGCTACTGCTGCTGCAGAAGGGGCGAATCCTGCAGCTTTGTTAAAGTCCTTAATGAAAGCTGGCATATCTTTGCTCTCGATCGCCATATTAAAGTTATTCTTCTTGATCCAGTCCTTGAAGAAGGTCTCTGCTTCTTCCTTTGTGAGCCCGAGTTTTTTGGCATCCTCGTAGAATTTGTAGAAATTGCCAGAGTCATATTTATTCTCGTCGAGAGGTTTAGATCCGGCCTTAACCGGTAGTTTGGCAGGTGTTGCCCCTTGATTGGTGGCGGCAGGTTGCGGTGCCGGTTTCGCCGCAGGAGTCACCGTCGCTGCACCAGGGGCCACTTTCGGTGCTTGCGCCTTCAGCTCGGATATCGCTTGCTTAATGTTCGCAATCGCTTTCTTGCCGTCCGTTGTTTGTGCCGCAGGACCTCCTTCTGCAAGGGGCAACGCCTTTTCCAGGAACGGTAATCCGAACGATTTGTATTTATCGACTGTCTCAACTTTGACTACGGGTTTTGGTTTTGCAGCAGGCTGCGGTGCGGGTGCAGGGGGAGCTTTCGCCGCTGCGGCCTGTCCAGCTTCGGCTTTCAGCTGCTTCAGGGCCTCGGTCATATTACCGATTGCTTTCTTCCCTGCCGCACTGTTCGGGTTAAACTTTGGTGAATTCTGGAGATTTTGTATGCCTTCTTCCAGCATTGTCACCCCCCACTTCTTGTAGGTCTCCACCGTGGGGATCTTATCAAGTGCCGTCTTCTTCGGGGGAGTGGCCGCAGGCTGAGGTGCGGGGGTGGCTGCAGGGGCAGCAGCCGGAGCGGGAGCGTTTTTCTTAGCCGCCTGAATCTGCGCCTTCGCTTTCGTCAACGCTGAACCCACCCAAGGTAAGTCCACAAGGCATATCATGTGCGCAGCGATACAAGCTGCAGAGCAGTTTTTCCCCTTGGTGCATCGTTTGCGCTTGCCTCCTACCGCATTCCGCTTTGCTGCGGCAATACGACTTTCTCTTGGATACAATCCTTTCGCAAAATCAAAAACGCTCAGGGGCATACTCTGTGATTAGAAAGGGGACTCAGGATCGTACCCGATCATAACCATACCCACTGTGGCATTGTCGCACCGGTCTTCGAAATCTTCCAGGCTCCTGCCAGACCGCTTGAAGTCTTCGGAATCTTTCCGATCTACAATTTCTTCTTGTTGCTTCTCTTTCTGTTTCATGTTTATACCTGAAAGCCAGTGGTAGTAAAGAGCATCTTCGTGCTCTATTATAAGTATACCCGTTCTCTTGAAGTGTAAACTTAGTACTCAACCATGTCAAAAACGTTATAGGTGACCCCATTTGCTTCTACTGTGTGGTAGTCATATAACCTGTAATTAGTGTTGGCAGGAGTTAAAATTTCGTTTTCTGTTGAAATGGCGCTGATTGGCCTAATAGAGGATCCTTTTTTATTTAAGGTTCGATATATGACTCGATTTGAACCATACCCATTATTTACTCCCATGTCCGCAAAGTCTTCGGCCACTCGGGAAGTTGTGCTCCACGAGTTCATCGCGTCCTGACGTAGGGTTCCTTTGTTCTTAGCTAAGGACTTAAGTAGATTTAGTTGATCGTCACTCACAGCCACTCCTCTCGTTTTCGGAACCTGAGGTTTTGGCATAAAACTTAAGACCGCCTCGATTTCATCTGCCTTCTTTTTCCACTTCGCGATTTCTTTCTTTTTATCAGCACTCGGTAACCATTCTAAGGTTTTTATGACCCTGTTTCGTTGAGCATTCCGAATAGTTTCATAATCCGAGTCTGAGAACCCCCGGATGTTTTTTATTCCGTTAACAACATCCTTCAAACCAAGTTTTTTTATAGCTTTCCTTACAGCAGAAACATTCGGAAGATCCGGTTCATCTCCGCGAGAGTATTCAAGCACTTTCTGCCAAGGGTTCGAAGCATCATGGGCAGCCTTCATAAGTGTATATTGTTTATGCTGCAATGTTCCCGGAGTGAAGGGGTTGTCCCCGTATGGTTTAATCATTCCGATTTTATCTTGTGTCCCAAAAGTGAAAGGTGTGTAAGGTTTAAACGCAGAGTTCCAAATCTGATATTGACCTTCGCTGAGCCCTTGCCGATTTTTTGGGGAACCCGGTGTGACATACGGGACTTTGGGGATAGTAGGCTTCTGGTATCCCCTTGCATCTAACTCTTGTTGAATTTGTTCAATCGCTCCCTTATATTTGACTGGTCATTTGAGATAAAATCATTCTGGAATTTCACTAGTTTATCAGTGTCCCAGTTTGTGTACACGGAGGTAGCTTTTGTTGGCGCTGTCGCTGGCGGCGTTTTTGCGGCGGGAGTTGCCGCCGGTGCCGGTTTCGGTGCGGGAGTGGCAGGAGTGGCCGCAGGGGCAGCAGCCGCTGTTGGTTTCGGTGCGGGAGTGGCAGCAGCGGGGGCCTTTTTCTTAGCCGCCTGAATCTGCGCCTTCGCTTTCGTCAACGCCGAACCTACCCAAGGTAAATCCACCAGGCATACCATGTGCGCAGCGATGCAAGCAGCCGAACAGTTCTTGCCCTTAGTACACCGTTTGCGCTTGCCTCCTACTGCATTCCGTTTTGCTGCGGCAATGCGACTTTCTTTTGGGTACAATCCTTTCGCAAAATCAAAAACAGTAGGACGCGTAACCATCACATGTACGCTCCACCGAGAACGGCATCCTCGGACACTTTGCCGCTTTGACGCAGTTTCATCGCGGCTCTCAGGTATTTGTTAGCTTCTTCGTCTTCCGTGAGCCTCATTTCCTTGTACTTCGACATTAAAATCAGATACTTATCGTCGTCAGTCATTTTAAGATCCCTCATAGAGAATGTTTGTGAGTTTTAGAGCATCTGCATCAGTCATTTTCGACCACGGGCCTTTTTCGTACGTGTCGAGTTTATTCTTGATTCCAGTGATGGCGACTGTTTTAATCTCGTCATCGCTATACCCCATTTTTTTCATCTCTGAGAATACTTTGGGGAGATTCTGAGAGTAAATTCGATGGAGATAAGGAGCTTCTTGAAGCAGTTTCGCTCCCGCTTTTGAATTCAGCCCCATGTTCTCAGCATCCTGCAACCTGAACCCTGCAGTTCCATTCCACTGCCTCACCTGCCAGTCCCCTTTTTGTTTACCTACCCCGGGAATGGCCGTTCCTGCAGACGGTGCCTTGAACGCTCCAAGAGCTTCGGATAGAGCAGCTTTCGGGGAATCCTGCGCAAACCCCAGGTCAATAACTGTTCCCTTCCCTTTATTGTCTACGAGAACATTATCCGAGTGCATATCATTGTGCGCGATTCCCGTTTTGTGCAGCGCAGCTCTCGCTTTCCAGAAAGAATCGGCAGCGGTCACCCCATTTAAAGTTTGGCCAGCAACTTGCTCCGCTGGTTTTCCTTCGACTTTACTCATGGCAATTCGACCGTCGTGCAGTTGTACCGGTGCGGAGGTTTTTTTATTATTTTTCGGTCCAATTTCCGCTGCGATGAGTTTGGCAGAGACTCCGGCATCCCCTGCTTTCTTAATGATGGCTGCTTCAGTGTCTGAGATAATACCTCGCTTCACCACGGTGCCATCTGGGTTCAGGACAACGGTTCCAAAGGCGCCTTGGCCTAGTTTCTTTGTTTGAGGGTCATAGGAGTCACCCCACTTATTGAAATTGACATCACCCTCTTTACGAGCTGACGTGCTGTCGAATTTCTCGTCGAACCCGTAGGCACTCTTAACATAGTAAGGAGAATTTGCGGCGGGTTTTACGTTAAGTGCCGGTTTCGGTTGAGTGGGTGCAGGAGCCGGAGCTGAGGTTGGCACCGGAGCCGGTGCAGCCTTTGGCTGCGCAGGGGGTGCCGCCGCTGCTGTCGGCTTAGCTGCTGGTTGGGGTGAAGGTGCAACCTTCGGTTGCGCGGCGGGAGTCGACACGCTTTGACCTGCCTTCTTCTTCTGGACCACCTGAGCAACTTTGGTCAAAGACGGCCCTGCCCAAGGTAAATCCACAAGGCAGACCATATTCGCTGCGATACACGCTGCTGAACAGTTCTTGCCCTTAGTACACCGTTTGCGCTTGCCTCCTACTGCATTCCGTTTTGCTGCGGCAATGCGACTCTCTTTGGGGTATAGGCCCATGGCAAAGTCGAGGATGCTCATGGCTTTCTTTAATCGAAAAAGATGGGTGCGTTTTCAGGAGTGTAATCTAAGAAGGTTACAAAATCGTTAGAACCCCTGATACCCCTCTCTTCGGGTTTCCTTTCTTGGCGTTCTCTCTCTTCCTCTGTTTTTTCTTGTTGCTTCTCTTTCTGTTTCATGGTGGTTACCAAATCACTTTGTTTTTATTTTTGAAAGCAGCCCTTCGGCCTTTTCCATTTCTTCCGGAGTTAGCTCTCGCCCGGTCTTTTTCCGAAACGCCACTCTCAGCTTGGCCAGACGAGAGCTTCCTTCTTTCGATTTTGACTTCGCTGCGGCATCAGAAATTTGCTTGCCCTCATGGCAGACTTCCCCAGGGCTAATTCCGTAGATTTCTCCACTCTTTTTAATGCAACGGGCAAAGTCATACACCGGGCTCTCTCCAAAGTCTACACCCTCGGAGCACATTTGGTTGAATTTCTCAAGGGAGTCGTCGGTGAAGTGTCCCATTGTTCGCTAATCTTCTTGAATGTTTTTACCCTCTTGTTCCGAAATCCAATCTTTAAGGTCTCGCAGATAGCGGCGGAGTTTGTTCGCTTGATCGAAGTGCCAGGGGTCGCCCGTCTGCAGATGGAGTCTCGTATGATTGTCAATCGCTTTCAGAATCTGATGGATTGGCGCGTTCCAGCACTCTCGCACAGGATTGTTCCACTCGCGTGGCATCACCCTTTACTCGCCACAATCGCCCACCCTGTTCCCGGTCCCTCCACAGTCCACCGTGCAGTCAACATTTGCCGACTGTATTTTACTTTAGCACCATCCGTTGAGATGTAAATCCCGTCGGAGTTTCTCAACTCCCCCCAAGGGTCATGCACAACATACCAACAACCCCCAGGGGCCTTCGCATCCATCTCTTTGCCAATCACAATAACCCAATGACCGCCCCCGCTCGGAGCCGTACTCGGCCCTTTATGAAGAATGCCAATCGGAACAGGAATCCCTTGAGCAAGGAGCGCATCAAGAGTCGAGAAAGTCATGTTCGAGGCGAATCGGGAATCAACACCAAAGTGTTTAAGTGTCTGCACCTGAACCACCGCGTCGGTGGTGTCGCCACGCTTGAATACTTCTCGAATGTAGTCATCGTCTCCTTTGATTGAGGCGGGTTTGAGAAACTTGCACAACATCGCACAGCTGCTGCTGAAGCAAGTGCGGGCTGCACCTCGATAGTTGTCTCGCTGAGAGTAGTATGGGACGTTGAGAACCGAAGGCACTCCGGGACTATTCGTAGGTTGAGCCCTGTGAATCTGCACCCAGTTTGCGTCATCGCTTAGCAGCTCTGGTTTGAGCGCCAGAATCTCCCGATACAGATCATCGTAAGCAGCGCGATGTTTCGGGTTCGCTGCATCGGCAAACAACGCAAAATCAAAAAACTTTTTCTGATCGAACCGGGCCATGGTACTATACGGTAAAGAAAAAGAGGAGCCTTCGCCCCTCAATAGTATGATGAAAACATCACATTCCAGACGTCGAGGCAGGCATCGTGGTATTTATCGTCTTCGATTGAGTTTTTGAAGTTTGTGTAGTTTAGCTCGCTCACCTGGGACTGCACAAGAGAGGAAACCTCGGAACGCGAAACCCACGCTCTCCACTTGTAGTCGCTTGGGGTCTTAGAAAAGACTGTGGCGTCAGGGAAAAGGTTGGTCAGATGGTTACGATCTCGAGCACGAACCAGAAGGTTTCCATTTTCCGGATTATCCTTGTCGGCAACTACAGAAATGAATCCCTTCGATGTAAATAGCCACATTGTTGTTTACTTTTTAAAGAACGGTAGTTTCATGAGCAAGTCGTAGAGAGGTTGGATTTTTTTGAGGCCCTCTTCAATTCTCTGCATTGTCAGAATGAGCAAGTCGATCTTTTTCTCGAGTCGGTCAACTCGTTGAGTGATCGGTTCGAGACCCTGCTCAATTTCTTGCTCGAGGTAAGCGCCGGGATCTCCAGATTGCACAATTCCGTTTACTATGTTGTTAAGTTTCATTCAGCCTCCTCACGAATTATACTCCCGCCCCTCTTCGGTAAACTCTTCTCGGGTGCTTTCTTAGCGACGTCGATCACATTGACTTTGATGTCTCGTGATACAGGTTCCGGGGGAAGGGGCACCTTGAGGGTGAGCATTCCCCACAAAATGTCTGCTTCGATTTTGGATACGTCGCTCAGAATATTGATCGGAATGTTCACCACCCCTTTCGGGCAGGCCACCTCAATGATTGTGCCTTCGCAATGAATGCTGACTGTGGAAGGATCAACTCCGGGGATCTCGATTTGGACCTCGGTGTGAGAGGAGGTTGTCTTCGAGTTGTGAACAAGACTCGGTAACTGAACTGCGTCACCTTGTCCTGCTTTGCTCTGAGAGAGAAGGATGTTTTTGGTAGTGGTGCTTGCCATTTGGTGTGTGTTTGTTAATTTAGTAAGTTTTACCCGCGTTACGCAGTCGGTGCTGCTGGGGAGGATATTCCTTTGCAACGTCTCCGTGTTTCTGCGGCTTTCTTCGCCGCCTCACTGCGGACGGCGGACGACTGTTTACTACTTCCGCCTTGCTGGGAGCGGGCTTGGTCAGCTTGCATCTGCGCAGGTGTTCTCGGCTGTTTAGCAGCTTCGCGTTTTGCTTTTTGGTTGCACTGCCCCAAGAGCTCATTTTTCTGCCCTTCGGCAAACATTGCCTCTACTTGGGCAAGCGATTCTCGTGAAAAACTGCCAGTCATTCGCTTACCCCAACATTCTCATACCTTGAACATCTTTGCTGCTCCCCCCTTGAGGGTTTGCTGGCCCTTTCTCTAGCGCAGGCCCCGACAGCATTTCAGAGTCGTTATTAGCCTTGCGCTTGCCCATGTTTCCGGCAACTCCAGTTTTTGAGATTTTCAATTGCCCCCTTCCCTTCCCTTTCGAAATACCTGTGTGCAGATTTTCTGGATTCTCTGGGCCAGGCCCTTTTCCATCCTCAAATTGTTTCTTCCAGTTGATTTCTTCGAAAGAGGGAGATGAGACAGAGTGCTTGCTCGATTTGACGAGCGACTCCCCAAACATCGTAACAACTTCGTTCGCAACTTCTTCAGAGTAACCCATACTCTGTAGAACCTCTGAGTACTTGCTCTGCCCGCAAGCAGACAGCGATATCGCCTTCGCTTGCTTCGGATCTGTTACGACCTTACCTCCCTTTCCAGAGTGCAACTCACCTTTCTTGAAACGGCGCATTTCATCGCCGACGCAATCGGGGCCTTTGTTGACTGGCATCAGCTTTTCTTAGCAAATTTACCGAGAAGGTTTTTGCCCAGGTTAATAATCAGCTGAAGAGTAGAATTAGCCTTCAGTTTTTCGTTTGCAGCAATGTACTGTTCAAAGGCAACCCACAGAGCTAAAATCCAAGTTCCGTTGGCTTCGAGAAAAGCCAGTAAAGCAGCGAGAGACATGTTTTCTCCTATGACTATTCGCTTTTACCCTCAAGTTTATCCACATAGTCCCTCAGCTCTGTCAACTGGTGCGCCAGTTTTGTCATGATTGAGAGAGCTTCGGTCAGAAACTCTTCGAGTTCATCGCGAGACAATTCGTGGAGTCTCCGTCGAATTGACATTACGCGAAACTCTTTCTCAATCGGCAACGGGCTCATCTGAAAAGGGTTCGGTTGTTCCATACGCCACACCTCGGAGTTCAAAAAACTTTTCTGCTGCCCATTCATTCTCCTCTTCACTCACGTTTGCCCCTTCGACGTATTTCATGAGCATCGTCATTTCTGCGTCACTCAGGGAACGTATCTGGGCGATTAGCTCAGGGGAGAGCAAAGTTGCTTTATGCTCATCGAAGCTGTAAACAAACTCCGGAGTACACCAATCCTCTGGGGAACTGTCGTAAGAAACATGGTAGTTGTTTGAGGACAACTCGCAGTACATGACCTTGGTTTCGTCAAGGCCAAGAGCCTCTGCGACTTCTGAATAAGACAGGCCTTCTTTGACTAAATCTGAAACCTGGTTCTTGTAGTTTGCAATCCAACGGGGAGTTCGCACCATTCGAGAATAATCCCGAAGAGCATGCTGTATGTAGCCACGTGCCGTATTCCAGGCATAGGTGCTATACTTCACGTTCATCTCAGGTTTGTACCGGGTTGCTGCAACACAGAGGGCAAAGTTTGCGATTGATTCCAAGTCTTCTCGAGTCAACGACCCTGTGTGCCCTCCCGTCAAACATTTTGCCCCATACGCCAATCTGCCCGAGATCCATTTATGCTCAGCAACGAGTGCTTGTTGTTCCGGAGTGAGGCTCGGGTATTTTTTATAGCGGCGACGTGACATTTTAGGCCTCACAAGCTTGGCATTCAACATAGGCTGGCTCAGTAGTTTGATTTTTCAGTTGGACATAGTCGGTGTATCCACCAACGTGCTTCTTATAGAGCCACATCTGAGGCACTGTTTTCCAGTTTGGATCCCAGTAGCCTTTTTCGATAGCTTCAGTCTTAGTAATTTCTTCGTAGCGAATGCCTTCGCTGGAAAGAAGTTCTTTAAGCTTGACGCACCACGGGCATTCGTCTTTTGTAACGATTAAAGCTGGAACAACCTTTTTGTTCGTCAGAAGCGACGAAGACTTTAGGTAGTACAGCGACTTAAGACCCATTTTCCACGCGGACAGGTGCAGACGCATGATGTATGCAGGGTCTGATTCCGGGTCCACGAATAAGTTTAGAGATTGTCCTTGGCAGATAAACTGTTGGCGATCGGACGCTTGTTTCACCAGTTCAAACTGGTCGATCTCTCGTGCAGTCTTAAACACTTCTTTCTCAGTGTCGGTTAGGCAATCAAGGTCTTGGACGCTGCCTTTGGCTTCAAGGATGCGCTCCCAAACGCTCTCGGCAATGCCTCGCTCACAGAGCAGTTTCTCGAGCACGGGGTTCTTACGAACGTAGGTGCCCTTCGCCTGCTTCGCTACGAAGTAGTTGGAGTCGATCGGCTCAATCCCTTGGCTAAACGCTCCAGAAATAACAGAGTTTGTCCGAGTAGGAGCAACAGCGAGAAGATGAGTATGACGCATACCACTCCCAACGCACCATTCAGGCTCGCCGAATCGTTGCGCCAGTTCTCGTGAAGCAATCTCGGATTGCTCTCGGATCCAACGATGTGTTTCGATGTTGAGTTGACGAGCGCCAGGCGAGCTGAAAGGTAATCCACGCTTCTGATACAGTGTGTGCAAGCCCATGGTCCCGAGGCCTAGCGCCCGAGACTTTTCTGCGAAACGGACTGAACGACCGAGTCCAACTTTGTCTTTTGCCTTGCGAATAAACTCGGAAACGACTGCATCGAGGAGATGAATCGCGAGTTGGGGGACTGTACGTCCAGTAGTAGGAGATTTCCAACCACTAAACTCGTCGTACCGACTAAGATTGAGGCTGCTAAGGACGCAGACGAACGAATGATGCTCATCAGTGTGTAGAAAGATTTCTGAACAGAGGTTTGAGGTCTTTACAGAAAGACCACGCTCGGTGTAACACTCAGGGTTCTGAGCGTTGGCGTTGTCGATGAAGACGAGGTAAGGCGACCCAGAAATCATTCTGGTCTTGAGGACTTCTCCGAAGAGTTCTTGTTTCTCACTATCACCGGCGATCATGGACTCGACCCATTCATCGGTGATTGTCAGGGCAACGTTCGAGTCAACAAATTTTCTAGGATCACCCTTGGAATGGTCCTTAGCGCGTAGCAACTCTGGGACATCGGGGTGATCGATCGGGAGATAGATTGCGAACGATCCGCGACGTACTCCACCTTGTGAGACGACTCGTGCACAGAGGTCAAACTGTTGCGACCAGGGTACAATGCCGGTCGACTTCCCACCGCCGCTAATCGGAGCGCCGGCAGGACGGACATCGCCAAAATAAACGCCAACACCGCCTCCATTTTTACTTAGTTGCGCGACTTCTTTGAGGTGAGAGTAGATGCTACTAACGCTGTCACTGAGGTGTACTGAATAGCAACTAATTGGCAGGGCTCGACTCGTTCCGAAATTAGCAGCCACGGGAGAAGCGAGGCCAAGCCAACCGTTCCATAGGCACGTAAACAGATCGTCAAGTAGTGTAGGGTCGTCGTTGATTGCCGCAGCCGCCTTAGCCACCCTTTGAAACATTGCACGGGGAGTTTCTCCTGGCAGTAAGTAACCTGCCGATAAAGTGTGCAGGCCCTCCTCAGAGAGCCAGTCGGGAGCAATGGGTTCTGTCATACAAGGATGAGATCGAGAGTGCGGAGATTAACACCGCTGAAATCCTGTGTTGGCTTGCTAATATAATTTCCACCGTCTTTCGACTGAGCGAAGAAGTCAGTGCTGGTTGCTCCAGCCATGAGAGGGTGAAACCAGTTCTTGATGCGATTCGCTGCTTCATCATCAACGTGAAACAACGGGATGGATGCACCCAGTTTCTTTAGACGCTCGTTTGCCCGCCAGCGAAGGTACTGTTTTGTGTCGTAGAGGTTAATGGTGTCGAGGCTCCTTTCATCAAAGATTTGATCAAGAAATGCTTCCTCGTTGCGCAAGACTGCCCTGAAACCCTGGGAGATCATCGCTGCCTCCTCGGGGGTCAGTGGATCTTCCTTAATCAACTCTTTGAAGAGTTCGATTCCGGTGTCGGAGTGTTGCTGCTCGTCAAGCGCAGACCAAGAAATGATTTGAGCGATTCCCTTGAATCGTCCGGTGAGGTTAAGAGAGAGCAGAACGGCGAAAGAGCTGAATAAAGAAACACCTTCACCAGCACCGCTGAACACAGCAAGAGACTCTTTAACTCCTCGATTTTCAAGGAAGTAGCCGATCTTTTGTTGGGCGATTGGGTCACCTAGAAATGCCTCAAACTCGTCAAGACCAAGGGTATCAGACAGCAGGTTGTATGCCTCTGCATGTACAATCTCTGACAAAGAAAATGCACGAGCAACGGCAGCGATCTCATGCTTCGGGAACCAGTTAGGGACATTCGCCCAGTAGTCTGAGACGTGGCACTCCAGCTGAGTGAACCCGCGAAGTATGCCCGCAATGATTTCGCGTTCCTCGGGACTCGCGTTTTGCCAGTCTCGAATATCCGACTCGAGAGAAACCTCCTGAGGGCGCCACTGAGAGGACTGTGCTTTGTGATACGCTTCAAAAAATTGAGGGAGCTCAAACTCCCCGTTAACTTTATAGGCTTGACGGTATTCTCGAAGTGACATTCTTTTTTAGCATACGTTTGGCTTCTTTCTCAAGAAGATATTGTTTACGCACAGGTTCGTGCTTTGCTTCATCCCACCACTCGGGTTTTTCGCTGTAACGCCACTCGGCGTATCCTTTGTAACCGTTGATGTAGTTGCGGTATGCAGTAACAGCGTCACCGGGAACCTTAAACTCTTCTGGCATCGCTTGGACAAACTCGGTGTGGTCACGGGAGTAGTCAGCGTTGTGGTTCCGGTAGATCAGAGTTCGAATCTGGTTCAAACCGTGAAGGGTCCCGTGATACTTATTGTAACGCTGCCAATACTCGTCGGCCATGCCAAAAGCATGTTCAAGCAACCAATGAACGTTCGCGGGACTTTCGTAGAGCCATTTTGCACAAGGATGATGAGCAAATCCTTTGGTGCCGTAGTTGGTCCCGTCGGGTTTCTGGATGTAGACACCATGCGCATTAAAAGCCCACGGAGTCAGAAGTTGGAGCGACTCTGTAGGCATCTTGACGATCAGTTTGTCTGGCAAATCGCAAGCAGCGAGGCGAGGATCATCGTTGACGGCAAAAATGTTCATGGTGGTTTGGAACAGGTGAGTTAAGTATAGCGGGAAAAGCACGCAGTAAAGGGCGGTTAACCCTCCATTTCCGCATACCTTCTTATTCGGGCACTCTCTCGCTGGGCCATTTCAAGGTACCCTTGCTGGAGTCGTTGAATCTCGCGCAGTTTCTCCTTTTCCTGGTTCTGAGCGATACGCCCAATGACCCAGAACAGAGTCAAGTTACCGAGTAGTGTGCCGACGAGGGATCCGATGGTAAGTGCAAGAAGGGTCATTGTCGTCCCAGAGAGAAGTTAGTGTCCATTCGTATTTGCGAGTTGGGGAATGTCCAACACTCCCCGTTTTCATTAAGGAACACGAC
>Ga0164292_10001366_pt1 | contig 19604 bp, 19 predicted proteins | sample GEODES117metaG_FD_111486 | JGI IMG/M metagenome (GOLD analysis project Ga0164292, IMG submission 111486) | Eutrophic lake water microbial communities from Lake Mendota, Wisconsin, USA - GEODES117 metaG | ecosystem: Environmental > Aquatic > Freshwater > Lake | place: USA: Lake Mendota...
ACGTACGGTAGAAACCGTTAACAACGAAGGCAAAAAAGCTAAAATTGTTATTGGACGTACTGGTGAAGTAAGAATCACGGATGTTAAAAACGACCGTCTCATGATCACCAATAACGTTCCTTACGGTGCAACCTTAAACGTTAAAGATGGCCAAGAAGTGAAAAAAGGAGATGTGATTTGTACTTGGGATCCATTCAACAACGTAATCGTTTCTGAGCAAAACGGTAAGATCAAATTTGACAACGTTCTCGAAGGTATTACTTACCGTGATGAGGCCGATGAGCAAACTGGTCACCGCGAAAAAGTGGTTATTGAAACAAAAGATAAAACCAAAATACCAACCATCATTGTTGAAGGAAAGGATAACAAGCATTACAACTTACCAGTTGGATCTCACATCGCTGTAGAAGAAGGCGACGAAGTAAAAGCTGGTTTTGTGATGGTTAAAATCCCTCGTATTTTAGGTAAGCTCCGCGATATCACCGGAGGTCTTCCACGTGTAACTGAATTATTTGAAGCAAGAAATCCAGGTAACCCTGCGATTGTTTGTGAAATTGATGGTGTGGTTGCATTTGGTAGCGTTAAGCGTGGTAACAGAGAAATCATTGTTGAATCTAAAGATGGCATGATTAAGAAGTACTTAGTACCTCTAACGCGTCAAATTCTAGTTCAAGATGGTGACTTCGTAAAAGCGGGTACCCCAATGTCTGATGGACAAATCGCACCTGCGGCAATCCTTGCTATTAAAGGACCATTTGCGGTACAAGAGTACGTTGTAAATGAAATCCAAGAGGTATACCGTTTACAAGGTGTAAAAATCAATGACAAGCACGTAGAAGTGATTGTACGTCAGATGATGAAGAAGGTAGAAATTGTAGATGCTGGTGATACTAAATTCTTAGAGGAGGATCTAGAAGACAGATTTGACTTTATCGAAGAAAATGACCGTATCTATGATAAAAAAGTAGTTACAGAAGCTGGCGAAAGTGCAACGTACAAAGCTGGTCAAATTATAACATTAAGAGAATTACGCGAAGAGAATTCAATTCTACGCCGCTCGGACAGAAAACTAGTGGAAGTGCGTGATGCAAAACCTGCAACGGCTACCCCTGTTTTACTGGGTATTACCAAAGCGTCTCTTGGTGTTAGAAGTTGGATCTCTGCGGCTTCGTTCCAAGAAACTACCAAAGTATTAAGCCAAGCGGCAATACAAGGTAAGAAAGACATGATGTTAGGTCTTAAAGAGAATGTAATTACAGGTCATTTGATTCCTGCTGGTACCGGACAAAAAGAGTTCGAGAACATGATTGTAGGAAGCAAAGAAGAATATGAAGTATTAGCTACCACCAGAGAAGCGATGAGCTTTGATGAGGAAGAATAATAGCTCTATTTCTTAATAAATTTGTAAAAGTAGGAAGCCAACACTTCCTACTTTTACATTTAATGTATAAAATCTATAAATTTGTTACATGAAAAATATCAATACCATTTTAAATGTTGTTTTAGGAATTGCAGTCGCAGTTTTATTTTATTTTCAGTTTAGCGGTAGCAAGCCTTCGGTAGCAGCAGGTTCCAAAGCAGTAGCTGCTGGTGATTTTAGAATCGCTTATTTTGAAATCGATTCGGTTGAATCTCAATTCAATTACTATAAAGAAGTAAGTAATTCTATTCAAGCAAAAGCACAGCAAAATAACAATGAGCTGAATCAGTTAAAAGAAGTGTTTGCATCAAAATACCAAGAGTTGCAAAAAAATGGTCAACGAATGACAGAAGCAGAAGTAAATGCTAGACAACAGGAGCTTCAGCAAATGGATAAGACATTCAAGAGTAAGGAGCAAATGATGAATAATGAAATGCAGGATGAAAGCATGAAAAAACTACAAGACGTAAAGAAAAAAATCACAGATTATTTAGCGGAATACAATAAGTCTAAAGGTTACGCATTTATTTTGGGTAACAATTCAGATATGCTTTCTATGTATTACAAAGACACAGCTTACGATATTACCGCAGACCTTGTAAATGGGTTAAATGAATTGTATAAAGCGAAAAAATAGCCCCCTTAAATCTTATTTTTTTTAATTATCTTGAAGTTCTGTTTTAACCAACAGAACTTTTTTTTATGAGTACAACTACACCTGAATTTAAACCATCATTAGGGTTATTGGATGCCACCATGATTGTGGCTGGTAGCATGATTGGTTCTGGTATCTTTATTGTGAGTGCTGATATTACCCGCAACGTGGGTTCGGCAGGCTGGTTGGTGGTTGTATGGCTTCTAACTGGCTTTATGACCCTTACAGCGGCGTTAAGTTATGGTGAGTTAAGTGCTATGTTCCCAAAAGCTGGAGGACAATACGTGTACTTAAAAGAATCTTACAATCCACTGCTCGGTTTTTTATATGGGTGGAGTTTTTTTTCGGTGATTCAAACAGGCACCATTGCAGCAGTGGGTGTCGCGTTTAGTAAATTCGCGGGTTACTTTTTTCCGGTACTAGAAATGACGGACGCTAATATTATTTTTCAAGTAGGGGTACTAAAAATCTATCCGGCACAACTACTTTCCATCGCCATTATTATACTGCTAACCTATATCAATACCAAAGGCGTGCAGGGTGGTAAACTCATTCAAACCACTTTTACAGTAACCAAACTCGTATCACTATTTGGGCTTATCGGTTTTGGGTTTTTACTCGCCGCTAAATCAGAAATTTGGAATGCCAATTGGCAGGATGCATGGAATATGAAATCGATTGCAGCCGATAATAGTACCACACCCGTTATTGGCCTTGCCATTTTTGGCGCCATCGCGGCTTCAATGGTGGGTTCTATTTTTAGCAGTGACGCTTGGAACAATGTAACATTTATTGCAGGTGAAATTAAAAATCCCAAACGCAATATTGGACTTAGTTTATTTTTAGGCACTTTAATTGTGACCATCATTTATGTCTCCGCTAATTTAATGTACATCAGTGTGCTTCCATTAAATGATATCGCACATGCACCCGCCGATAGGGTAGCCGTATCTACGGCAAATGCTATTTTTGGAAATATAGGAACCTATGTTATAGCAGTTATGATTATGATTTCTACGTTTGGCTGCAACAATGGTTTAATCTTAGCAGGTGCCAGGGTTTATTATACCATGGCGCAAGACGGTTTATTTTTTAAGAAAGCCTCTACCCTTAATAAAAATGCAGTACCAGAGTGGGCCTTGTGGGCACAGTGTGTGGTAGCAGCGTTATTATGCTTAAGTGGTAAATATGGGGACCTCTTAGATATGGTTTCCTTTATTGTGGTTATCTTTTATGTTTTAACCATTATAGGCATCTTTATTTTGCGCAAAAAGCGCCCCGAAATGGAACGTCCTTACAAGGCGGTGGGCTATCCTGTTTTACCAGCCATTTATGTTTTAATGGGTACCCTGTTTTGCGTGTTATTAATCATTTATAAGCCTAATTTTACATGGCCTGGACTTATCATTGCACTATTAGGTATTCCTTTGTATTACCTTGCAGTGCGAAGTAATAAAAAATAAACATGACTAATTTTGACCAACTTTTTCAAGACTTTAGCAAGCTAAAAGTTGTAATCATTGGCGACGTAATGCTTGATACCTATTGGTGGGGCCAGGTAGACCGTATCTCTCCCGAAGCGCCCGTACCGGTAGTATCACTACTGCGTAAAGAACACCGAGTGGGAGGTGCTGCAAACGTTGCTTTAAACACAGTTGCACTGGGTGCGCAAACAACAATCGTTTCTGTAATTGGTAATGATGCTGATGGTGTTTTACTACAATCACTTTTTGATGCACAACACATCGATACCAGTTATTTATTAACGCATGATTCCCGTATCACCACCAATAAAACGCGCGTAATGAGTCGCAACCAGCAAATGATGCGCTTAGATGCCGAAATTACAACGCCTATTAGTAGTGATATTGAAAAGGCATTGCTTGAAAAATTTACCGCTTGTTTGGATGCAAAAAATCCGGATGTAGTCATTTTTGAAGATTATGATAAAGGGGTGTTAACGCCAACATTTATTGAGGCAGCTATTGCTGTTTGTAACGCTCGAAATATTGTTATGTCGGTGGATCCCAAGAAAAATAACTTTTTAGTATACAAAGGGGTGACGCTTTTTAAGCCCAATTTAAAGGAAGTGAAAGAAGGATTACAAGTACCGATAACTTCAATTACACTAGATAATTTAAGAGCAGTTCATGCAGCCCTTCAAACCCATTTAGCACATCAAATTTCCTTAATAACACTTTCAGAAAAAGGAATGTTTTATGATACGGGTGCCGACGCAAAAATTATTCCTACCCATGTGCGTTCCATTGCTGATGTAAGTGGGGCTGGTGACACCGTAATTGCGGTTGCTTCACTTGTGTATGCAGCTACAAAAAATATTGAACTCGCTACCGAAATGGCCAATATTGCGGGTGGACTTGTTTGTGAAGAAGTAGGAACTGCTGCAATTAATAAAACGCGGTTTCTTTCAGAATGTAAACTACTATTGGCTTAATTAAATAGTAAACTATGCAACAATTTTCATTGGTTATACATGGAGGCGCTGGCACCATTTTAAAGGCCGATATGTCTCCCGAATTAGAACAGGCATACCAAAACGGATTACAAGAAGCGTTAGAAGCTGGTTATTCTATTTTGCAAAATGGCGGCTCTGCTGTGGATGCAATTCAAGCATCTATTTTTACGCTAGAAAATAATATTTTATTCAACGCAGGAAAGGGAAGTGTGTTTACCAAAAAAGGATTACAAGAAATGGACGCTGCCATTATGGACGGCGCAACATTAGAGGCAGGCGCTATTGCTGCTGTTCGCAATGTTAAAAATCCCATTCAACTCGCTACCGAAGTAATGCGTAATAGCAATCACGTTTTTTTAAGTGGCAAAGGTGCCAATGATTTTGCAATTAAGCAAGGCGTGGTATTAGCACCTGACGAGTATTTTTATTCTCAATTCAGATATGATCAGTGGAAGGCTATTCGCGATTCTGATGCTTATTCATTGGATCATACCAATCATCATCTCGAGGAATTATTGAAAGATAAAAAATTTGGAACTGTTGGTGCTGTTGCGTGTGATAGTCATGGAAATATTGCAGGCGCCACTTCAACTGGTGGTATGACCAACAAAAAATATGGACGTATTGGGGATAGCCCCATTATTGGAAGTGGTACTTACGCCAACAACAAAACCTGTGCCATTAGTTGTACCGGTCATGGTGAAATGTTTATTAGATCGGTTGCCGCTTACGATGTTAGTTGCCTCATGGAATATAAAGGCCTTAGTTTGCAAGCTGCCATGGAAGTGGTGGTGCATGAAAAATTAATGGCACTTAATGGAGAGGGTGGAATGATTGGCGTAGATGCCAAAGGCAATACAGCCATGGTATTTAATAGTGCTGGTATGTACCGTGCTTTTCAAAATAGTAAAGGCGAATCGGCTATCGCGATTTATAAATAAATAACAATGAATAAAACGGTTGTAATTGTTGCGGGTGGGTCAGGTGTAAGAATGGGTACGGATGTGCCTAAACAGTTTTTGCATTTGAAAGGGAAGCCCATTATTTGGCATACCGTGCAACAGTTCTTTTATGCCTATTACGATATTCAAATTGTGTTGGTATTACCTGTCTCATATCTAGAGGAAGCGGCTACTTATTTTGAACCGGCACAGCTCACGCATATACGTTTTATTGCTGGGGGTGCAACCAGATTTGATTCTGTAAAAAACGGGTTGCAGGCGGTTAAAGAGCCAGGCGTCATATTTGTTCATGATGGCGTAAGATGCCTCGTTTCTAGTGATTTAATAAAAAAATGCTATGAACAGGCCTTGGTTCACGGGTCGGCAATACCAGCTGTTACGGCTACTGATAGTATTCGGCTTATTTCAGGAGATACCCACCAGGTCGTTGACCGAAACCTGGTAAAAATTATACAAACTCCACAAACCTTTTTAAGTACGCTGTTACTACCTGCTTTTGAACAGCCCTACCAGGCTAGCTTTACCGATGAAGCTACCGTGTTGGAAGCTGCTGGGCACACGGTTCGTTTAATAGAAGGGGAGTATAGCAATATTAAGATTACACGCCCCCAAGATTTAATCGTTGCCGAATCTCTTTTTTAGAAAAAAAAGGGCTTTGTGCTTAATATTTCTTAAATTTGTAGTAATGGTTCAAGTATTAAATAACAAGTGGTGGTGGCATACAAACTCTAATCGGGGAATGTAATGGCGCGTCCACTACTTTTTGAATAATTTCAAAAGCCCCGACCTTAATAAGTCGGGGCTTTTTATTTATATCCTATGAAAAAAATTGATTTACGTACAGAAAGTAAAAGAATGTTAGCGGATGTGTACACGCCCGTTAGCATCTATCTGCGTTTAAGAGACCGGTTTAGAGATACGATATTATTAGAAAGTACCGATGCACATGTAGCAGAAAACAGCTACTCCTTTATTTGTATCAATGCTATTGGGGGTATTGAAGTTAGGGATTTAAAAACCATAGAACTGAAATATCCAAACCAAGATCCCATAAAAAAGGAGGTTTCGGGTGCACAAATAGATCATCAGTTGTGGAGTTATATGCAGGGGTATCAAGTAGTTCCCAATGCGCATGCAGCAACAAATTTTGCACAAGGATTATTTGGGTATACCAGTTTTGATGCCATTCCACTTTTTGAAACCATTGCTTTTGCAGCAACTAAACAAACTAATATTCCACTCATTCGTTACCGCTTGTATCAGTACGTTATTGTATTTGATCATTATAAAGAGGAACTATTTGTTTGTCAAAATTTACTTGCCAATGAAGCGGTTGATACTTCACTCATCGAATCGCTAATCCGAAATAAAGACGTACCACAGTTTCCATTTACCCCTGTTAATGAAGAACGTTCAAATGTAACAGACGAAGCTTATAAAAACATGGTAGAAAAAGGGATTCAGCACTGTTTACGTGGAGATGTTTTTCAAATAGTACTCAGTAGAAGATTCGAGCAATCTTTTAAAGGGGATGAATTTAATGTGTACCGTGCTTTAAGAAGCGTTAACCCTTCTCCTTATTTATTTTTCTTTGATTACGGCGATTATAAATTAATGGGTTCTTCTCCAGAGGCCCAACTCATTGTTCGAAACAATAAAGCAGTGATGCATCCTATTGCAGGAACATTTAGTAGAACAGGAAATGATGAAGCGGATAAATTACTTTCTGCAAGGTTATTAGAAGACACCAAAGAAAACGCGGAGCATGTAATGCTGGTGGATTTGGCCCGCAATGATTTGAGCAGGTCCTGCACAGGGGTAACTGTTAGTCAGTTTAAGCAGGTAAAATTTTATTCGCATGTCATTCATTTGGTAAGTGAAGTGGTAGGAACCTTAGGAGCTGATGCAAATCCGTTTAGTGTTTTAGCACAAACATTTCCTGCTGGAACTTTAAGTGGCGCGCCAAAATTTAAAGCGTTGGAAATTATAGATGGGTTGGAAACAACAGCACGCGGATATTATGGCGGTGCAATTGGCTTTGTGGGATTTAACGGCGATTTTAACCATGCCATTATGATTCGTAGCTTTTTAAGTAAAGACAATACGCTGTATTATCAAGCAGGCGCTGGTGTGGTTGTTTCTTCAAATCCTGAAAGTGAATTGCAAGAAGTTAACAATAAATTAAATGCATTAAAAAAAGCAGTGGTGTTAGCTGCTGGAATATAAAAGTAGTTGGTATGAATATATTGGTTTTTGATAATTATGATTCATTTACGTACAACCTGGTTCATCTCGTTGAAAAAATTACGCATCAAAAAGTGACGGTTGTAAGAAATGATCAAATAGCCATTGAGGAAGTTGCTGCGTTCGATAAAATTATATTGTCTCCGGGGCCTGGTATTCCATCCGAAGCAGGGCTGCTTTTGCCTTTAATTCAAGCATATGCTCCATCTAAATCTATTCTTGGCGTATGTCTGGGTCATCAAGCCATTGGAGAGGCGTTTGGCGCAACCCTAGAAAATTTAACAACAGTATATCATGGCGTGGCAACGCCCATCAACATCAACAATACCCATTATTTGTTTAATGGTTTAGCAGATAAGATTGAAGTAGGTCGTTATCATAGTTGGGTTATTGCCAATAAAGGCTTGCCTGCTTCATTAAACGTTACGGCCACCGATGATAATGGATTGATCATGGCCATTGAGCATACTACTTATGATGTTTGCGGGGTTCAATTCCATCCCGAAAGTGTATTAACGCCAAATGGAGAAACGGTTATTAAAAACTGGTTATTAAAATGAAAAAAATTTTACAATATTTATTCGAACACAAAACGCTTAGTAGACAAGCAGCAAAAGACCTTTTATTGTCTATGTCTTCGGGCGCCTATAATGATAGCGAGTTAGCCTCTTTAATGACAGTGTTTTTAATGCGCAGTATTACCATTGCAGAACTCCAAGGGTTTAGAGATGCATTACTTGAGCTTGCTGTCCCTGTAAATTTAGGAACGCATGATTTACTGGATATTGTAGGTACGGGCGGTGATGGAAAAAATACATTTAATATCTCTACGCTTTCATGTTTTATAGTGGCAGGTGCTGGACAAAAAGTAGCCAAGCATGGCAATTATGGAGCCAGTACAATTAGTGGGTCTTCCAATGTAATGGAACAGCTAGGATATATTTTTAAAAATGATGAAAACGCTTTACAAAAAGAATTAAACACTGCTAATATTTGTTTTTTGCATGCACCGTTATTTCATCCTGCACTTAAACTAGTTGGCCCCATTAGAAAAAATCTTGGCGTTCGCACCTTTTTTAATATGCTAGGGCCGCTCGTGAATCCAGCTAAGCCTGCGCATCAACTTATTGGGGTGTACAGTTTAGAAATGGCTAGAATTTATCATTATTTATTGCAAGAAGAAGGCATTAATTATACCATCATTCATGGATTAGATGGTTATGATGAAATTTCTTTAACGAGTGATACCAAAATATTTACAGCAAAGGGGGAGCGTATTTTTGCTGCTACTGCACTTGGAAAAAGAATTGTTTTCCCAGAAGATTTAGTGGGAGGTGATACCGTAGAAGCCTCTGCTGCTATATTTTTAAAAATCATAAAGGGGGAAGGAACGATGGCGCAAAATGCGGTTGTACTTGCCAATGCAGCCGCTGCTTTATTTGCTACCCAAAAGTATGCGAATTATGAGGAGGCCTATGCCGCAGCTGTTGAAAGTTTAGACGGTCAAAAAGCATATCAAGTTTTACAACAATTAATTGCTATTCAATAACATGAATATATTAGATCAAATTATAGCGCGTAAAAAAGAAGAGGTAGCGGTTCAAAAAGCACTTGTTGCTGAAAGCGCATTAAAGCAAATGCATTTTTTTAAGGTTCCTATTTTATCAATGGCTTCTTATCTAACAATGCCTGGTAAAACTGGTATCATTGCCGAATTCAAAAGGAAGTCTCCGATTAAAGGCATCATTAATGATACGGCTACTGTCGAAGCAGTAACGGCTGGTTACTCGCTACATGGCGCTTCTGGGCTTTCGGTGCTTACTGATACTGATTTTTTTGGTGGAACCCTGCAAGACCTCACTGCTGCAAGGTTGCATGAAACGCCCATTTTACGCAAAGATTTTATGGTAGACCCGTATCAAATTATAGAAGCCAAAGCCTATGGTGCCGATGTGATTTTATTAATTGCTGCCTGCCTTACAATTATGGAGGTGAAGCAACTAGCTGCTATTGCAAAAGATACCGGACTTGAAGTATTGCTTGAAATTCATACCTCAGCGGAGTTAGACCATATATGTGATGATGTTGATATGGTAGGCATCAATAATCGTAACCTTAAAACATTTGAAGTAGACCTTGCGCATTCAATTGCGCTAGCTAAAATGTTGCCATCTCATTTGCCAAAAATTGCGGAGAGTGGCATTAGTGATGTGTCTACCATTATCGAACTTAAAAAAGAAGGGTTTGATGGGTTTTTGATGGGCGAAAACTTTATGAAAACACCAGATCCTGCAGCAGCATTTGCCGACTTTGTAGCAGCATTAAAAAAATGTGAAAATGAAAATTAAAGTATGTGGCATTACTAGTATAGAGGAGGCCCTTGCTTTAAGTAAAGCTGGGGTAAATTATGTTGGATTTATTTTTTATCCGGCTTCAAAGCGTTATGTATTAAACACCTTGACCCTAGAACAAATAAAAAGCATTCAGATGCCTGGTGTATTAAAGGTAGGTGTATTTGTAAATGAACCCATGGACGAGGTTATTTCAACCGCAGATGCTGCTGGACTTGATATGGTTCAATTGCATGGAGACGAAACTCCCAATTATTGTAAAGAAATGGCTAATCATTACCCAGTCATTAAAGCGTTTAGAATTTCCCAAACAGATGATGTCGCGTATAAAATATCTGAATTTATGGAGGAGGTTGATTATTTATTATTCGATACTGCTTCTGGTGTCTATGGTGGATCTGGGATTTCATTTGATTGGCAAAAACTTGCTAACGCTACCGCTCAAAAACCTTATTTTTTAAGTGGTGGCATTGGCCCCAACGATATTTCAAAAATAAATTTATTTGTAAAGTCTGATGCAGCGGGAAATTGTTTTGCTGTGGATGTTAACAGTAAGTTTGAAACGGCACCAGGGCAAAAAAATATACAACTATTACAATCTTTTATTCCTACCATTAAAGCGCTATAAATATGCAACAAACATTTACAAATCCAAACGAGCATGGTTATTACGGGGATTTTGGCGGTGCCTTTATTCCCGAAATGTTATTTGCGAATGTGGCGCAACTTAAAGGCCAGTATTTACAAATCATGGACGATCCCAATTTCAAAGAAGAAGTGAACGATCTTTTGAAAAATTATGTGGGTAGACCAACGCCTTTATTTTTAGCGAAAAGGTTGAGTGAACAATATGGTACAACGATCTACTTAAAAAGAGAAGATTTATGCCATACCGGTGCGCATAAAATAAACAATACCATTGGTCAAATTATTCTAGCTCAAAAGCTTGGTAAAACGCGCATTATCGCGGAAACAGGTGCTGGACAACACGGTGTGGCAACAGCAACTGTGTGTGCATTAAAAGGTATGGAGTGTATTGTTTACATGGGTGAGAAAGATATTGAAAGGCAGGCGCCCAATGTAGCGCGTATGCGCATGTTAGGTGCAACCGTAGTGCCGGCAACAAGTGGAAGTAAAACATTAAAAGATGCGACCAACGAGGCCATTAGAGATTGGATCAATAATCCGACCAATACCCATTATATTATTGGTAGTGTAGTAGGGCCACATCCGTATCCCGATATGGTGGCAAGGTTTCAAAGTGTAATCAGTGCAGAAATTCGTAATCAGTTACTGGCGCAAACTGGTACTGAACTTCCTACGCACGTTATTGCTTGTGTGGGTGGTGGTAGTAATGCAGCTGGTGCTTTTTATCATTTTTTAGAGGAACCTTCGGTACAAATTGTAGCAGTAGAGGCTGCTGGTCATGGGGTGCAAACCAATATGAGTGCCGCTACTACACAGCTGGGTACACCCGGTATTTTACATGGAAGTAAAAGTTTATTAATGCAAACACCAGATGGTCAAGTAGTAGAGCCCCATAGTATTTCGGCAGGATTGGATTATCCTGGTATTGGCCCCATGCATGCAAACTTATATACATCGGGCAGAGGTTTGTTTTTAAGTGCCACCGATGAAGAAGCCATGGATGCTGCCTTTCATGTAAGTAAAACAGAAGGTATTATTCCTGCACTAGAAACAGCACATGCTTTTGCGGCACTCGATCAAATTAAATGGAAGCCCACCGATACGGTTGTTATTTGTTTGAGTGGAAGAGGGGATAAAGATTTATCTACGTACATGCAAAAATTAGATTCATGACAAGGTTAAAAAAGCTATTTGATGCTAAGTCATCAAAGGTATTAAACGTATACTGCACTGCTGGTTATCCAACGCTGGATAGCACGCTACCTATCATTGCTGCGCTCGAAGAAAATGGCGCCGATTTAGTTGAAATTGGCATGCCTTATTCTGATCCACTAGCAGATGGACCCGTGATTCAAGAAAGTGGCGCAAAAGCTATTGAAAACGGAATGTCTATTGAGGTTTTGTTTGATCAACTAAAATCATTGAGAGATACTAGTAGTATACCTGTGGTGCTCATGGGTTATATGAATCCTGTATTACAATATGGTTTCGAGAAATTTTGTGCAGCAGCGCGCGAAGTAGGGGTAGATGGTCTTATTTTGCCAGATATGCCAGCTTATGAGTTCGAAATAAAATATAGCACTATTCTAAAAAAGCATGGATTAGATTTTATATTTTTAGTAACGCCCGAAACACCCACTGAGCGTATTGTTTATCTTGATTCGCTGAGTTCTGGTTTTTTGTATGCAGTAAGCGCATCAGCTACAACTGGATCTGCACTTAATTTTGACGCCGTAGATGTTTATTTGCAAAAACTAAAACAGATGCGGTTAAACAATCCTATTTTGGTGGGTTTTGGTGTTAAAGATGCCGCTTCCTTTGAACTTGCCACAAGGCATACGGCTGGCGCCATTATTGGGTCTGCCTTTATTAAAGCACTCGAAAAAAGTACAGATGTTACAGCCACTACCGCTCAATTTTTATCATCTATAATTGGTCAAAAGTAATATGAATGTTGCCATCGTAAAATACAATGCAGGAAACATATTATCTGTGACCTACGCACTTGAAAGGCTTGGCGTTAGTGCAGTTGTTACCGACAATGTGGAGCTATTGCAAAAAGCGGATCGTGTTATTTTTCCGGGTGTTGGGGAGGCGAGTACTGCCATGGCCTACTTAAAGGAGAGAAATTTAGATACTGTTATCAAATCATTGGAACAGCCCGTGCTTGGGATTTGTTTAGGCATGCAGTTATTGTGTTCCTATTCCGAAGAAAATAATACCCACTGTTTATCTGTGTTTGACGAACCTGTGGTTTCTTTTTTGCCCAATGGAACCGATAAAATACCACAGGTGGGATGGAATACGATAAGTGGGTATGGATCAACATTATTTAATGGTTTGGCGGCTGATGCTTATTGTTATTTTGTACACGGATATTACGCAGCACTTGGGCCAGACACCATCGCCACTACCCATTATATTTTACCATATAGTGCGGCACTTCAAAAAAATAATTTTTATGGGGTTCAATTTCATCCCGAAAAAAGTGCTGCTGTGGGAGAAAAAATATTACAAAACTTTTTAGAGATTTAATAAAATGCAAATCATTCCTGCTATTGATATTATTGATGGAAAATGTGTTCGTTTAACGCAGGGTGATTATGCGCAAAAAACGATTTACAACGAAAATCCATTGGAAGTTGCAAAAGCATTCGAAGATGCTGGGATTAATAGGCTTCACTTGGTGGATTTAGATGGCGCCAAAGCAGGTACTGTTAAAAATTGGAAAGTCCTCGAAACAATTGCCGTTCAAACAAAGCTAGTGATTGATTTTGGGGGCGGTATAAAAACCGACAACGATGTGGCACATGTATTTGAGCGGGGCGCATCCCTTGCAACCATTGGTAGTATTGCGGTAGCCAATCCCGCACTATTTTTAAGTTGGGTTAATAAGTATGGCGCAGATCGATTTTTTTTGGGAGCGGATGTGAAAGACAACTTCATAGCCGTTAATGGATGGATGCATACTTCTACTACTAGCATTGATACTTTTATTGGCGATTATTTGGCAAAGGGCATTTCGAATATTTTTTGCACCGACGTTTCAAAAGATGGCAGGCTTGAAGGACCTTCTACTGAACTTTATCAATCACTTATTCGTTCGTTCCCAAATTTAAAACTTGTTGCAAGTGGGGGCGTGAGTTCGCTTCAAGATTTAGAAGTGCTTGATAGCATTGGTTGCGCAGGAGCTATTGTGGGTAAGGCAATTTATGAAAATCGTATTTCACTAGAATCATTACAGCAGTTTAACGCATAATTTAAATGTATGTTAGCAAAAAGAATTATTGCCTGTTTAGATATTAAAAATGGGAGAACCGTTAAAGGCGTCAATTTCGAAAACATTCGTGACGCTGGTGATCCTGTCGAGCTAGGCGCATTTTACGCAGCTGCTGGTATTGATGAGCTTGTTTTTTTAGATATTACGGCCACCAACGAAAAACGTAAAACCCTTGCGGATTTAGCCAAAAAAATTGCCGCAGTAATCAATATTCCATTTACAGTGGGTGGCGGTGTTGCCAGCATTGAGGACGTGCGCATTTTACTGCAAAATGGTGCCGATAAAATAGCTGTAAACTCGGCAGCGTTTAAAAAACCTACACTCATTGCTGATATGGCAAGAGAATTTGGAAGTCAGTGTATCGTAGTTGCTATCGATACCAAACAAGAGGCAGACGGTGAGTGGTATGTTTATTTAAACGGTGGAACGGTTCCTACATCAACTACTTGTTTGGCATGGGCACAAGAAGCTGCAAATTTAGGTGCTGGCGAAATTCTTTTAACCTCCATGAACCATGATGGTACCAAATCGGGTTTTGATTTAGAGATTACGGCTGCTGTTTCAAAGGCTGTTTCAATTCCAGTAATTGCCTCGGGCGGTGGCGGAACGATGGAGCATTTTGAGGCTGTTTTTAAGGTTGGAGCTGCTGATGGGGCATTAGCAGCTAGTATTTTTCATTTTAAAGAAATGGAGGTACATGCTTTAAAATCATATTTATTAGATAAAGGATTGCCAATTAGGCTTTAATTTTTACATTTACAACAAGTTATGCTAGAAAAAATTGACTTTTCAAAATATGCAGATGGACTCGTGCCCTCGATTGTTCAGGACATTGAAACCAGCAAGGTTTTAATGCTTGGATTTATGAATGCAGCTGCTATTGAAAAAACTCTTTCAACAAAAAAAGTCACCTTTTTTAGCAGGTCTAAAAATAGACTTTGGACAAAAGGAGAGGAGAGTGGGCATTTTTTGAATTTTAAAGAAATGTTACTTGATTGTGATGCCGATGCACTTCTTGTAAAAGTTATTCCGGTTGGGCCTACTTGTCATAACGGAACGGATACATGCTGGGGAGAAGAAAACAATTCGGCTCATTTTTTAAACTATTTAGAAACCGTTATTGCTAGCCGAAAAAATGATAGCCCTGAAACTTCTTATGTGGCTTCTTTGTTTGCAAAAGGCCTCAATAAAATTGCGCAAAAAGTTGGTGAAGAAGCGGTTGAACTTGTTATTGAGTCAAAAGATGAAAACGAGCTTTTATTTTTAAATGAAGCCTCTGATTTACTTTTTCATTATTTAATTTTGTTACAAGCAAAAGGATATACTTTACAGGATGTTATTGAAATATTAAAAAATCGTCATAAAAAATAAGTTCAAATTTTAAGTATGCGTAAACTCATTCTATACACGTTTTTAATTTTATTTGCTTTTCATTCCGCATTGGCTGCCGATTTTACTGTAACTGGTAAAGTTAAAGGATTGACAAATGGTAGTTCAGCAACTTTAAAAAATGTTTTTAATGGACAGTCCCTTGCAACTGCAACTATTGCCGATGGTGCCTTTGTATTAAAGGGCAATGTAAATGAAGGGATGCTGTTGCAACTTGTGTTTTCTGCGGTACCACAAATAAATATCGAATTGTTTATTGGTAATGAAGCTGTTTTAATCGAAGGTGATATGGCAGCGCCTGATCAAATTAAATTAACGGGATCGATACTGCACCAGACGTACGAAAAATTTAGAATTCAGTTTGCTCCATTAAAAGATAAGCTAAACGCCATTGTGCCGCTTATTCAAGCGGAAACCGCACAAACGCCTAAGCGAGATTCACTCATCAATTTATTTAATAGTTATAAGCAAGTACTTTTAAATGAAACAGTAGGCTTTGTAAATACCAATCCAGCATCGGTTGTAAGTTCATTTGCACTTTTTGCTGTCGGGCCATTATTTTCGGGACCACAAGAATTAGAATCTAAATTTAATGCGTTACAGCCTGCTGCTCAAAAAGGTTATTTTTCTGAAATGATTGTGAAATCTGTGAACGATGCAAAAATTGGACAAATTGGTTCTATGGCAACTGAGTTTACGCAAAATGATCAAAATGGTAAGCCTGTTAAACTATCTTCATTTAGAGGGAAATATGTACTTATAGATTTTTGGGCTAGTTGGTGTAGACCGTGTAGGCAAGAAAATCCAAACGTGGTTGCAGCATATAACAAGTATAAATTAAAAAACTTTACTGTATTAGGTGTTTCCTTAGACCAGGATAAAAACGGTTGGATTCAGGCGATTGCCGCTGATAAACTTACATGGACTCATGTTAGTGATTTAAAATACTGGAGTAACGAAGTTGCACAATTGTACCGTATTCAAAGTATCCCTGCTAATTTATTAGTTGATCCTACTGGAAAAATTATTGGAAAAGATTTGAGAGGAGAAGATCTCTTGCAAAAATTAGCTTCTATTTTAAAATAGGTTTGCATACGTTGTCGGGTCAAATCCAATAGCTATTATTTTACCCTTTTTAGTTACGATGGGTCTTTTAATTAAGCTGGTATGTTCTTGAAGTACGGATATAGCTGTATTTGCTTTTGTGCATCTAGCTTGATCTGCTGGACTTAATTTTTTATAAGTAGCAGATTTTGTATTTACAATCAGCGTAAAATCTTGTTGCGACATCCAATCTTTTAATAGGGTAGCTGTTATCCCTTCTTTTTTGTAGTTGTGAAATACGTACTCGATTTTTTGTTTTGTAAGCCAGTCTAAACTCTTTTTTACCGTATCGCAATTGGGTATACCGTAGATCGTTAACATGGTGACCGATTTTAGATCCAAAATTAGCCAATTACCACTTATTATTTCTCATCCTGCTAATAAAGATTTATTTTGTAAACGATACTATGAAGTCTTTTTTATCCATAATGGTGGCCTTGTTTTTTTGTATACAAAGCTATTGTCAGAAGCCACCTCCGCAGGCCAGTCGATCGATGGGGCTTATTATTGGTAATGTATTAGACGCGCAAACAGGCAAGGCTTTGTCATTTGCTAGCATCCAATTAAAAAAAATGTCAGATTCGGCGGTAGTAGTACAGGTGGTATCTGATAAAAACGGAGCTTTTGAATGTTTAAATGTTCCATTTGGATATTACAAGCTAAAAGCTACTATGGTAGGTTATGCGGATCTACAAATAGATAGTATTTATTTAAGAGAAGAGCGGTACGACTTTAATTTGGGGGATGTTAAATTATACGTATCTGGCGCAGCTAGTTCTGAAGTTATTGTCTATGCCGAAAAGCCTCTCATAGAAAACAAGGATGATAAGATCATTTTTAATGTGGGTGAAAGTGCATTAAGTGGTGGTGCCACTACTGCCGAATTATTAAAAAATATGCCCCTCATTAACAATGACCCTAATGGAAAAATCTTATTAAAAGGAAGGGAGCCTCGCATATTAATTGACGACAAACCTACCGATTTAAATGCGCAACAACTTCAAGACTTGCTAGAGAGCTTGCCTGGTAACAGTATTGAAAAAATTGAGATCATGACAAACCCTCCACCTCAATACGCAACAGAAACGGGGGGTGTTATTAATATTGTTACCAAAAAAGGAAAAATTGGATGGGTTGGAAGAGTTAATATGAGTGCTGGAACAAGGGGTGAATCGTCAACATCCGCAAATGGAAGTTACCGCAATCAAAAACTAGTGTTGAACCTGAATGGTGGGGTGGGTTTTAGTACCATCACCGGTAATGGTTATTCTAAAAGAGAAAATATTTATAGAGATTCTACGAATTATTTTAATACACAAAATAGGTTTACCAATTTTTCATCGAGGCCTAATTTTCGCGCACAGGCAGATTATGAAATTGATAAGCAGCATATTCTTTCGTTAACGTATCAGCTTAATCCAAATTCATTTGACAACCTATCTAATAACACATTTACCAATATCAACAACCAGCAACAAATTTACCGTTTAAGCAATCGAAACAACCAAAGTGTGGGTGGCGGTTTAAATCATGTATTATCTGGAAGTTATAATATCAAACAAAAAACAGGCCCTGGTTACCTTCGCTTTATTGCAAATGCCAATTTATCAAGTTCCCATAACAATAGAACATTTTTTCAGCAGTTTTTATTGCCTGATAAAACACCAACGGGCGTAGACTCTACCCAACGGCAGCTGTTTAACACAGACAATAACTCAGCTTCCCTTAGGATCGATTTTTTACGTCCCTTAAAAACCAAGCAACATAATTTTAATGGAGGAGTTTCTGTTTTAAATACTTGGTACCATGGGCGTGTGAATACACAGTTTTTGCGTAAGTCGGATCAAGTATTTGCCACCAATGATTTGTTAAGTAACGATTTTACCAACGAACAACTTGTGGCAACAGCTAGAGCAGGACTTTCCTATAATTTTAAAAGCAAGTACCGATTGTCGTTTGGTGTTCAGGCCGAATATACCAATTTGCAATTTGTTTTTTTAAAGGGGAATGCGAGTGATGTAGATAATGGGTATTGGAATATTCTCCCCAATTTTACCCTGCGCAAAGAGTTTTCAAAAGAAATGAATTCAACCCCTGTTTACAGGGCAACCATTCGAAGACCTGGTATTGGTGAATTAAACCCTAATATTGATTACAGTGATCCTTATAACATTAGATTTGGAAACCCTTATTTAGAACCTACCTTATCGCATAATTATGATTGGAATTTTAGTTATGTAAAAGGTAAATATTATGTGAATACATCACTTGGGTACAATCAATTAAAGGACGTTTTTAATAGCATACGAACATTGCAAGCAGGTGGTAAAACTGAAGTTACTTGGAAAAATATTTCTGACCGAAGAGAATATGAAGCAAGCGCTTGGGGTGGCTACACGTTTACCAAAAAGTTTAGAATGAATGGAAGTGCTGGGTATACATTTAATCAGTATGGGGCGGCAGAAAAATTATTGTATAAATACCGGGATGGTGCCACTTTTTATACCAGTGTCAATTACAATTTTACCCCAAGTAATTTGTTAACTTTTGAAGGTACTGCGCGTTACAGTAATTTCGCAGACCCGCAGGGTAGAAGTAGAAGTAATTTAACCGTTAATCTGGGTGTACAACGTAAATTTTTGGACCGCCGTTTAATTGTATCTATCAATATTATTGATCCTACTACCCAGCAGCAACTGCACACTTTTGTTTACGGTGCTAATTTTAATTTAGAGTCATTTAGTTCTAGTAATACCAGAAATTACAGAATTGCCGTAAGTTATCAATTAAATAAAGTGGTTACAAAGCCTGTTAAACCCTTGCTGCGAGCCAGCTCTCGTTCATAGGAATCATCCAGTTTTGCATTAATTCTTTTTTTGTTCCTACTGTATTGTTGAAATAAACAGTTTGCGGGCTGATATGGTTGTTTGATACCGCAAATTTAACTTGTGCGAGTGGTAAAAGTTGAATTTTGTCTTTCACTAAAAAGGCAAGCATTTGTCTATCAAATAAATTCACTTTACAAAGGGCTTCAATTTGCTTTATCATTCTAAATAAACTGTCTGTGCTACATCC
>Ga0164292_10001371_pt1 | contig 19589 bp, 22 predicted proteins | sample GEODES117metaG_FD_111486 | JGI IMG/M metagenome (GOLD analysis project Ga0164292, IMG submission 111486) | Eutrophic lake water microbial communities from Lake Mendota, Wisconsin, USA - GEODES117 metaG | ecosystem: Environmental > Aquatic > Freshwater > Lake | place: USA: Lake Mendota...
ATTTTTTTGAATTAAGGTCTAAGGAATTGGCGCTTAATATCATCATTAAACTGATTCAACATACTTTATGTTTCTGTCGTCAGTAAAGAAATATTCTTTTTTGGCAGTCGAAACCCAAAATTTTACTTCAGGCTCGGACAATTTATTGTTACCAAATTTATAGTCCCAAAAAATTGAATCCGGTCTAAGGTTAGAATGTTTGTAACCTAAACGAGGAATCGTCATAATTTTAACGGAGTTATAGGTCATTCTAAGTAAGAATTCATACACAAATGTTAACTTCATTGACTCTTTAAATCCTCCATAGTCCAAGAATGTTTCTTTCTTGATAACCATTCCACTACTTTGGAAGTTTTGAAAACGAGCAAGTAACTCATTAGTTACAATACCATAGTCCAAGTTGAAGTTCGCCGCGAATGTTGCTTCGTTAGTAAAACCAGCAAATTGGTTTTTATCGTCAACATCAACAACCACAGGTAAAAACGCCTGAACTTCAGGGTAATACCCCATGTATTTTTTTACGTTTTTGAACCATATTGCAGAGTATTCATCGTCAAATTCAAATATAGAAAACCAAGTTCCTTTTGAATTTTTTATACCATAATTAACTTGTTCTCCGTAATTTGGTTCTTGAGTCCAAACGTATTTTACAACATTTAACTCACCAAAATCGTATTCGTTTAGTAATTTAGTTAATTGTTCTTCATTAGTGTGAACAATAACGAGCTCGTCAGGCTTAACAAGTTGATTTTTTATTGACGTAATTGCCTTGTCAAAATATTCATTAAAATCTCTTGTAAGAGATGATTTAATTGGTAGTATTACTGATATTGTATTTTCCATGTTTATTATTTTTGAATTTGATTTAATTGCATTTCGAATGCATCTGCTCTTTGGGTTAGATACCCCGAAAAGTGTTTTAATACTGAAGTTTCAAATTGTTCTTTATTTTTGAAACTTTCACCTGTCTTAATGCCACTCTCGATTATTTCAGGTTTTATATTGTCTTCTAACCAATTTTGGATAAAGTCAGCAACATAATCAGGTAATAAAGTTTTATCTGTAACCCAAATTCCATTATCATCTGTCATCCAATCGGGTTGCATATTTGGAATGTTCCCTATCACAGGAATACCGCACGCCATAGATTCAAGTGGAAATGTTCCAAACGCACTATCATCATCTACCCAAACACTTAAAAAACATTCTTTAAGAGTGTCAGAAAATTCTTTTTCTGAAAGACCCCTCATATCTTTAAAGGTAAACCATCTGTATTGTGGAAACTTCAAATAGAAAGTTTTAATTAAGTTGATTGTTTCGCTTTGGTCTTTTGTATGAACCGCAACAATAGGTAATGCCGGTAACTTTCTTGGTTCAAAATACTCACTTATCGTAGGTTCAATTATATCGAAAGTTGTATTTTTCATAACTTTCTCAATATAATCTTTTTGTTTTTCAGTTGTTGTAATACATTTTAAAAACCCGAATTGAGACCAATTTTGACCTGGTTGTAAAGTTTCAGTAATATATCGATATGACTGAGCTAATACAATTTTACCGCAAGGTAAATTTTTAATTTGGTCCATAACAAAACCAAATATCTCAGGTAAAACGATAAAATCTTCAGGTGTAATTTCGAGATTTTGATTTTCAACCGACTTGTGTGGTAATTCTGTCATGTATTCAGAACCTAACCATTTTTCAACACCTGTATAATCGTTTTTTTCGTGTAAAATTATAGGATTAAACCCATTCTTTTTAAGTGTTAATGCCGTCTCATAAATAAATTTGACGGACGCCTTTGCGTTTCCTTTTGTGTCTTGTACCATAAAATAAATCCTAGAATTTTTGTTTCTAAGATTACTTATGGATTCTTTGATTTTTTCTACGTTGATTTCCATATTTTAATAATGATTAATTAAGTTTTTATTTAATAAGCTGTTGAATGCTATTTTGAATGGTACGCTAATGTTGTTGGAATTTTTCATTCCGAGTTTTTCATCCACATCTGTTTCTTCCGATAAAATAACTTCCAACATCATTTTTATCATTTCGTATTTGATAATGTTGACTTTCATTTCGCTCATTCCTCCTTCTTCTTCGTTAATTTCTTTTTCAGGAACCCCTGACATATCGATATATTTTTCTATTTCATCAAAATCGACAAAATAATTATTACCTAAAACGTTAAGCATAAATTTCTTTTATTTTGTTAGTTAATTCCTTTAAATTATTGATTTCATATTTACACACAACATCAGAATTGTAGGTTGTGTTATATTTAATCAATATTTTATTTTCAGGATAATTTAATAATAGGTTAGGATTTGAAGTAAGTAAAATGTCTATTGAGTCCCACAACGAATTTATTGTAATTTCACTATAAAATTTAATGTTTTCGACTAAACATCCAAACTTAGATAGGAAAAATAACGTTGCTGGTTTGGATTTACCTATCTCATCAGAAACAATAATTATCTCATGTGAGTCTCTCATCTCAGTATAAAATTCGTTCAAATCATGCATGGAAGACATCTCAACAGAACCCGAATGTCCGAAAATTTCCATGGTGTGTTCTTGATATAAAAAATTATACAAATCATCCTTTGACGGAAATTTTAGGTGTTCCATAATATTCAAAGAATTTAGTTCAGAAATTACTTCGTGTTCAAATTCTGTTTCTTCTTTGAAGGGATTATCAACATACCATTTCTCATACTCCTGTTGAATTTTTTTTAAAGTATCTCTCAATACTCCATTAACCTCAATTCCTATTCTCATTACTTTCGTAGTTTTTCAAAAGTTTAGTTATAAGAGGATTTCTTACGATATCGTCATCCCCAAACTGAAATACCCCAACATCGTCCGTATTTTTATGTTTACGCATAGCGTCATACAAACCTGTTTCAGTTTTGTCTTTGTGTCTGTCAAACTGTTCTAAATCTCCCGAGATGAAAAACTTACTATTAAAACCAATTCTTGTCAACAAAAGTTTCATTTGTTTTGGTGTTGAATTCTGTGCTTCTTCGAATATCAAAATTGAGTTATCAATATTCATACCTCTCATATATGCAAGTGCAAATACTTCGATAACATCCATGTTTTTCAAAGTCTCTCTAGCTTCTTTACCAATAATCTTATTCATTAAATAATAAGATGGGAAAATGTATGGGTCTAACTTTTCTTCTACGTTACCTGGAAGGGAACCCAATTTTTCTTCCGCTTCAACGGCAGGTCTTACAATAATAATTTTTTCGTAAGAATTGGATGGGTCTGCCAATAAATCTAATGCTGCCTTCATTGCAATATAACTTTTTCCAACACCTGCTGGCCCGACACAAATAGTGATTTGATTGTCTCTTAGTATTTCATAATATTTTCTCTGACTTTCAGATAAAAACTTTTGTTTTGTTGGTTTTTTTATTATTTGAGTAATTAATTCTTTTCGAGTTAATTTACTTCTTTCTTCAAGTGGTTTTTCTTGAGGTTGTGGATTTCTCCTTCTTTTTTCTGCCATTTTTTTATTTTTTAATTTGAGTATTTTTCAATCCAATATTCTATCATCTCATCTAACATAGATTCAAATGTATAGTTTGGTTTCCATCCGGTTATATTTTTTAATTTCGAACAATCACCCTTTAAATCATGTAATTCTTCAGGTCTTAAAAATTTTTCATCTTGTTTTACATATTCTTTCCAATCAAGACCCAAATATGAAAAAACATAGTCACATAATTCACGAACTGAATGGGAAATTCCTGTAGAACAAACAAAATCATCGGGAATATCTTGTTGTAAAATCATCCACATTGCTTCAACATAGTCTTTGGCGTGTCCCCAATCTCTTGTCGCATCAAGATTCCCTAATTTTAATTCATTACTTAAACCTAATTTTATTTTAACCGCTTCTTTACAAACTTTATTTGTCACAAAATTTGTACCTCTTCTTGGTGATTCGTGATTAAACAGAATACCATTAGAAATAAACATATTATATGAGTTTCTATAATTTCTACAAATATTATAACTGAATACTTTGGAACACCCATATGGTGACACCGGATTAAGTGGGGTTGATTCTCTTTGGAATCCATCAGAATCGATAGAATTACCAAACATTTCTGATGATGATGCTTGATAGATTTTAATTGTCGGATTAATTATCTTAACCGCCTCCAATAAATTTAACGTACCTAACCCCGTTACGTTTGCGGTATATATTGGTTGGTCGAATGAAATTCTAACATGAGATTGTGCCGCCAAATTATAAATCTCAGTCGGATTTGTTTTTTGTATTACCCTAATTAATGAAGATAAATCAGTTAAATCTGCATAATGTAGATTTAATTTTTTATAAATTGCATTTAATCTCGAGGTTTGATTTTCAGATACCGAATTTCTTTTTAATGTCCCATGTACTTTGTACCCTTTTTCTAACAAGAATTCTGCGAGATATGACCCATCTTGACCATTTATTCCTGTGATTAACGCAATTTTATTTTCTTGTTTTGTCATAGTTTTCAATAAACCATTTTACAGTTTCTTTAATTCCGATTTCAATTGGGGTAAATTTGAAATCAGGAAGATAAGATTTTAATTTACTATTATCTGATGGCTTTTTGAATTGACCGTCAGGTTTAGTCGAATCAAAGATTACCTTTCCCTTAAAATTAAACTCTTTAACCAGTAAATCAACTAAATCAGCAATACTAATTTCATTTGAGTTGGTAAAAATTATTGGTTCAGGTTCGTTGTAATTATCTACCGCCCATTCAGATAATTTTGCAATGTCTTTCGAATAAATAAACTCTCGTAATGGTTTTCCACTTCCCCAAACAACAAAGTCTGTCTTTTCTTTTTGCGCCAAATATAATTTGTGTATTAACATAGGTACAACATGACCATCAGTTAATGAAAAATTATCATTTGGTCCGTAAATGTTTGTTGGTATTACTGAGGTGTAATTAACGCCATATTGTTCCCTATATGCTCGTATTTGAATATCAGACATTCTTTTTGCGTAAGCGTATGCGTCGTTAGAAAAATGAGGTGGTCCTAAGTGAATTTTTGATTCGGTCAATGGATAATCTACTTTATCAGGAAAAATACAAGTGGATAAAAATGCGATTAAATGAGTTACACCAAATTTTCTTGAAGATTCGATAACATTAGTATTAATCATAATGTTATCATAAAAGAATTTCCCTTTATTGTTCATATTACTACCTAAACCACCGACTTTACCTGCACAATGAATCACGTGTGTTGGTTTGAAGTTTTCAAAAACCTCGTCACAAACTTTATTATCTCTTAAATCAAAATTACTACCTATTTTAACATCCGCATTTATTGAGGACCCAACAAGCCCGTAACCACCAGTAACTAATAATTTTCTCATAAAATTATACTTTTGTAATGTCTTTATTTATTCCGTAAGGGTGCCAATCACATTTATTAAAAAAATCTTTCCAATAGTTATATGTTTTGTAATCGTTCGGAGTACCCCAACATATATAATTTTTTACTTCAAAAACTTTAACTTTTAAACCTGATTTTATATTTTGATTCAAAACATCATCAACATAAAATTCACCATTTGTTCTTATATTCTCATCATAGTTTTTTAATAATCCTTCAATAAAATATCTCCCCTTCCTAAAAAACATTGTTCCAATAATTGCGTGAGTTTTTAGCGGGTCATCATATATAAATTTTTTACAAGATACGTGTTTAATTAAATCATTCTCATCAACATCTAACCAAGCATATGCATCAGGATTAACCTTACTTGTTTGATTGTTTCTAAATGTCCAAACAATGATATCAATAGACTCATCATTTAAAAGTCTTAAATACTCCTCAGAATCATAATAAACACCGTTATCGCATGCAGATATTAAAATTGGATTTTCCAAATCTATTTTAGTTTTTGCCATACCTATTTCACAAGTACAAGCTTGACCCTGGGTTACTTCATTTATCGATATTACTTCAGTGTTTTTATATGAGTTTTTTAATGTAATATCAATGTTATATTCATTGATATGCTCTTGAAGACATATAAAAATATTATTATCTGATTCAGGTAGGCAATTTACTGCTTGAACTATCATAGGTAGTCCATTGATATCTAACAGAGGTTTTGGTTGATTATAACCTTCTTCTGAGAATCTACTTCCTTTACCCGCCATTGGAAGTATTAGAGTGGTGTTTGGTGGGTTTTTTATTTTAGGTTGGTGGTTAATGATATTTGAAAAATAATTAGACCACCCGTTATATATTTCTAAATCATATGGAGTCCCCCATTGTAACATATTCTCTATTTCAAAAATATTAACTTTTAAACCATCTTTAACTAACAAGTTATAAACTAGACTAACATAAAATTCACCATTCAAATCAATATTTAAATCAATTAATTCTTGAAAATATTTTTTTAATATTCTGCCGGATTTAAAATAATATGTTCCATTAGAAGCAAATTCTTGCATTTTATTATTGGTAAATGATTCTTTTTCTTTTATTTCCAATAATATGTTATTTTCTTCTTTACAGAAGGCGTAATTATCGGTACCAAGCATATGAGGATGAAATCCTTTATAACAAGCAATTGAACCGTCAAAGTCACCATTTCTACAAGTTGAGATGAATTCCTCAAAATTCCAATAAGTACCGTAATCACAGTAGCTTATAATCACTTCTTTATCATCGTCTATTTTATCAAAAATTTTTGAGACGGCGTCAACCGGACCTTTTCTATTTTGATTATGTACTGAATAAATTTTACAAGTTTTTGAAATATATTTTAATATCTTTTGTAAATTAAAGGTTTCCACATGGTCTTCATTACAAATAAATGTAATGTCCGTTAAATTAGGGAATAAATTAACCACATGTTGAATAATTGGAATTCCATCAACTTTAATCAATGGTTTTGGTAATTCATAACCAGCGGTTATGAACCTTTTACCAATACCTGACATTGGAATTATTAATTGTATGTCTCCAACCATTTTTTAAAAATTTATATATTTTTCAACTTCACCCAAATCAATTCTTTCGTCAATAACAACACCATTTATTTCTTGACCATAAAAATCATATTTGTTTTCGTCAATTTTAACAAATTGATTAACAACGGAACCACCATATCCTCCGTTCAAAACTATAAAGTTCTTATCTTCGGTTGATAAACAATGCTTATATATATTAACATTGAACGGGGATAAATAAGATACTATAATATTTTTAGCTTTATTGATGACATATATTTTATATTCGATGTCTTCTATGAGGGAATTGGTGTCAAAAATGTTCTTAGTATTACATAATTCTGTAAAATTGTTTGTTAGACCAAATGTGTCAACTCCTGAACAATTTGTGGGATGAGCGGTTTTAATTACAAAAATATTTTCGAAAGTTTTTTTACCTTCGTTATTTTCTAATATTTTTTTCACATAATTTTCTTTTATAAAATCCAAGGCCTCTTGTTGTATCCAATGATAGGGTCGAACACATTTAAATTTTTTTATTTCATAACTTTTATCGAAATCAATATAGATATATTCTAAATTGAAATATTTTTTTAAACTATCTAACGTTTGATTATAGTAGAAATTGTCCGTTTTCAAAACTAATAGTTTACAGTTTAAATTATTTTTTTTGTAAAAATACAGTAAATTGTATGTATCATCTAAATTATGAACCGGTGCAAAAGGAAAACAATCAAAGAATAAGAAAACTTCTTCATCAATTGAAACGAACTCTTTTTCTTTTATTAAATTATTATACCCTAACATAATATGTTCACTATTGAACGCAGGATAATTTATTATACTAAAATAAGAAAGTAACTTATTAGAAATGTTTATTAATTTATTATTAGAGTCGACCGCAACTTGATATCTACCCCAAGTACTATTAAAATCTGTGGTTACCCTAAATTTAACATTGTCAAAACTGTGTATTCTTTCTTCGTTAAAATAATCATCCACAATATTGATTTTGTCTTTACCGATTACATTTATCATCGGAGACATTGAACTATATTTAATACCGTTGTTCTCGGTTTGAACAAACCCTTTTAGATTTTTAAAATAATCTAAAAGACTTTCATGAAAAATAACATTTTCTAAAATGTTGTTTATTTGTTTTACCATAGAATTAATTTAATTTGTTACATTCATTGTACACGTCCGAAGTTTTTAAAAAATCTATATAGTCAGTACATATTGCATATGGCTCTTTATTCTCATAATTAATTATATCTTCTTCGTTTAAAAGAGGAATAATACAATTTTCATTTATTGTTTTTGTTAAATCGTGAACCCATAAGTTACCTGTACTAGTAATTACGTAATCATCTTGGGTGTGACAAAAGTATTTGAAATCACAATTCATTTTGATTAACATAAGTGCGGAATCAATATCTTTACAATGAAACCAAATTTTTTCTTTTCTTAATTTCATCCAAGTTTCTTCAATTTTGTATTGTGGTTCATCGTGACCTAACCAAAAATTTTCGTTTACAAATCTCAAATCAACTTCTACATCGTACCCTAAAGCAATTGCACAGTCAATGTAAGAAGGTCGATTTTCTTTTTCCGGTATAGGACCATTAATGTTTCCTCTGTGAGATATTATATTCATATTTCATCTATTCTTAAAGTTTTATCATCTATAAATAAATCATAGTAAGGTTTATCAACCCTTAGTTCGTGGTATTTTACTCCCCATGAATCTAATTGTGATTTTGTTAAATTATACCAATTTATTTGTTTTCTGCTACCTCTGGCGGTCCAATAAACAATTGTATTACCCTCATCATAAAGTTTATTTATTTTTGAAATGTTCGAATGTATTGGGGTTGCATCCCCATATTTCCTACTTTCAGGTGTGGTACAAATTGTTTCATCTATATCAACGTAAATAACTCTCATAATAATGATTTTCTATATATTTCTTGTTTATCATTTAAAAGTACATCCACTTGTTCATCGTTTAAAAAATTCAAAGACCCTAAAATTTTTGAACCCAAAAAGATTTCTGCCGATTTCTCACAGATTTCATTTATGACCATACACTCTTCGATTGATTTACCACAAGAAATTATACCATGATTTTTTAATAATATCAACTTAGGAAATGTATTTTCAGAATAAATGTATGAACTTACTTCTTTTTTAATTGTTTCTGTTAATTCTTCACCAGGTGTTTCATATGATATTAAACAAGATTTTTTCCCATTAAAAATAACTTGGTCGGGAAAAATCCTTCTTTCAGAAAATTCTTCCGCAAAATCACTGCACAAAATTTTTAATGTGTTGATTGGGTGAGTGTGAGAAACGTAATTAATTTCTTCAAAACTGAGTAAGTAAGTATGAAAACTTAATTCCATACTGCCTTTTTTTGAAAAATTAGTTAATTGGTTGCCTATAAAATCAAACGAAACTAAATTACTAATTGATGACTCCTTCAATTTGGTACCGCTCGCCTTTATAAATATTGTGTCGTTTTTTTTACAGGAAACGTTACCTTCCATTCCAACACAGTATTTAGAAGAATGTTTTGATAATTCTATTAATTCTTCTAAGTTTTTTTCTAAATCGACCATATTAGAATCCTTTTTTTACCATGAATGCGGTAGGGGCAACCCAATTAGTTGATTTTATATTATATTCAATTCCAATCTCCCTTAGAAATTTCTCAACTCCTGCACTTTCACTGAACTTATGATATTCATATTCGTCAAATAAAATTATTCCACCCGGAAGAATTCTATCCCAAAGATATTTCAGACTGTAGTATGTAGGTCTATCTAAATCAACGTCAATATACAATAAAGATATTCTAAAACCTTGGTTTTCCTCAATATATTTGGGAATACTGTGTTGAACATCTCCCTTAATTAATTTAAACTTGTCTGAACTAATTTTGGTTTGATTTAATCTATTTGTTACAGATTCTAAAGTTAAGTCATCAGATTTAACCCTGTCATAAACTACAATCATACTATTTTTATCAATATCACCGTCTTTTTCTAAAATTTCTTTCGCTTCAATCGTATCAAAGATATCAAATCCAATAACTTTTTTGTTTGAGTTAGGACAATAAATTTCTATAAATTTCATGAAACTTGAAATTCCGGACCCTTTAAAAACACCCACCTCAACAATGTCTCCTGGTAAATCCTTAACTTTTAAAAAATGTTCAAACCTGTGTAATAATTTACCTGTTAATTTTAAGTCGTCTGAGAAAATGAAATTATTAAACTTATCATAGGTTGACTGTTGAATTTCATTTAATTTGTTGTTGTTGCTTATTTCTTGTAATTTATTCATTTTTTTTGTTTGATATTAATAATATGAAAAAAGATTATTTAGTAATGATTAAATTGAGTATAAAATATAATATATAATCATAATATGTGTTAGTAATTAGTATTTTGTCCGAATTGAAAATATCTATTTTTTGATATTCAAAAAATCTTATTGTGATAAAATTATTGTTTTGGTGAATCAATTCATAGTTTATTTTTAATAAGTCAAAATTATTTAATATATTTGTAATATCAAAATTTTTATTAATTGATAAATCTAACTTTATTGATTCTTTTTTCTCTAAATTGTTAAAGTCTACTTCCTCATCCGTAAAAAATCTGATGACTATATCCGCATTTTCTTTTTGAGGTAAAATGTAGGTTTTGAAGTCGGATTCTCTCTTTTTTATACTGTTTAATATTTTTTCGACACTATGTCCTCTTTCCTCTTTATCTCGTTTAATTTTCCACTTCTTTTTTAATTGTTCGTCCGTATCCATAAAAATTTTCAAATCATACACAAATGAAGAATTTTTATCGTATAAACTGTGTAATCCACATACAATCAAATTATTTGATGGATTAATTAACTGTTTTTCAGTAAAACTACCACTTTCGTGGTTATAATCAACTTGATAAATTTCACGACCTAATTTTAAGTCGAAAATATCTTCACTCATTTTTGTTAAAAAATTTGCGTCGGGATTAAGGTGTGTAAGAGTTTCCCAATTTTCGTTGTGCCGTTCCCACTTGTGGTATCTGTCACATTCCAATGTAAAAGAGTCGAAAAAAATATTTTTTAATATTTTACTCAAAGTACTTTTACCTGACCCAGAATCTCCACATATTGCGAAAACATTACATTTTGAAAGTATGAAACTATATTTAATATCTTTCAATTCATAATCAATAAAATTATTGTCTAAGTATTTTTTTAAAAATGTTTCAGATACGAACCCGTAATTTGAGATTAACTCGTGAATATTTTCAAATATATCAAAATATTTATCCATTTCTGTTGAGCTTCCAATTGCAAAAGCATCACAAATGTAATCATCTTTTGGATTTAATAATTTAGATTTGTCTATTTTACTTTCAGATGGAATTATTATTTTTTTTAGGTTCGACAAATCTGACATTTCAAAATAATTTTCTAAAAAAACGTCAGGTCTGTATCTAATTACCAAATCATAATTTCTATTTACACATTTCTCATAAATTTTTTTTAGTTGATTTAATTTGTATAATTTTCCCCATTGATTTATAATATCGTTTATTTGTTTATTTGTATGAAAAGAAACATTATCTTCAATTAAGGTCGATATTGGGTTCAATAATTTAGTTATATTTTGTATATCCTCTTTTTCGTCGATTAAATTGAGGTATTTATCTTCTTGGTTTTCATTTTTAGTGATATGTAAAAAAGTATCCACTACCTCGAATTTAGGAAATAATTTTTCTTTTAAATTTTTAATATTTATTTCGTAGTTTCTTAAATAACCTGAAATGAGTAACGCAGCTCTCATAGTATTTTTTCTGTAATATTTATCACATTTTGTTTTTCAATTTCTAACAAAACGTTTTCAAGTTTATTTCCTCCAAATATTGATTCAAAATATGAATCATAGTTTTTTTCAACATCAATAACTCTATTTGGTATATTTTCGATTCTTTCCCATATAATAAATTCGTGGTATGGGATTTTTTCTTTTAGTGGGGAATCTTCAGCAATTACAATTACTCCTGACATCAACGCGGGTAAAATCCTTAATTCTTCAACAGTATCGTGAAAATCAGTTTGGTGTACGTTTATTAAGATTTTTGTTTTTTTATAAACATCTAACAAACATTCTTTTTGAAAACAATTTTCTATATTTTGAACCTGAACATTATTATTTATTAAATTATTATATAATGTAGACCTTCTATTGGACCAAGCAAAAAATAGAGTAATTATTTTGGACCTATTTAATTTTTCAAGTTGAATATCATACATATTACAAGAAATATGGATATTTTTTTCTAAATATTTCTCAATTCTTGGATTATCTATGATTGTCATAATGTGGTTAATATTTGGTAAACTATATTCAATAATATAATCATAACTTTCTAAATAACCCATTTTATCGATTCTAACCATATAATTTAGGTTGTTATACTTTACAGGTGTTTCGAAAAAAAAATCAGGTAAATTATGTATTGAATTTTTAAGAATAGTGTGCTCGATTTGTAATCCTATTTTAAATGTTCTATTTGAATTATTAAATTCAGGACTGTAGTTTCCAAAAACTAAATTAATTGCGTTGTTATACACGTTTAAAAAATTTTTAAACGTATTTACACAGTGCATGTAATACTCCCCAACCACCAAATCGTGATTTGGGTTATAATAAATGTAACTTAAGTTTATTTTTTCGAACATATTTTATTCTTTATCGACAGTATATTCATTTTTTTGTTGGACTTTTTTTATAAAAAAAGAATTAATACCTCTATCATAAGGGTTAACAGTCCAACAGTCATATTTATCTTTTAAATCCCTGATATCCCCGTCAATATCATGATTTTTATAGTCGTTCAGTTCCCAAATGATTCTTGCCAAATATCTTTCTGCGGCACAACTTTCTGTCCTAACCGTTTGTTTTATTTCTTTAGTTATTTCATATAATTTTATTACATTCTTTTTACCAATTATGAAACTACTACACCAACAAAAAGTTATTTTATCTAAATTATCGTTCATTCCTAATCTACCAAGTACTGAGTCGCAAATACCTTTAAGTTCGCCATCAGGATAATATGAGTTTATTGGACAAGCATGTACATTGTCATCAATCAATTTATTAAAATCTAGTTTTTTATTTATGATGAAATTATCTTGTGTTAATAAAACATAATCATATTCATTGTATAATTGTTTTTCTACCAAGTATCTTAACCCTACCTGATACGCTCCCATTTCAAATTTACTTTCTATATCATTGTCTAATAAAACCACATCATTTTTTTTATCAAGATTTTGAAAAATATCTTCTTTATATTTTGAGTTGTTATCAACAATAACAACAAGTGGAGATTCATAGTATTCAAAAATATTATTTACATAATAATTTAAATATGATTCCCACCCCCTAAAATATTTGTGTGCAATTATAAAACAAACTTTATAATTTTGTGTTTTTAACTCTTCCATTTTTTTGAATTTTTAAGACTATATTTGTTGATTATTTTTTCGTATTCATCTTTTACATCAATATAAGATTGCCCATAAACGGTAGTAAATGAATTATCAAAAGGTAGTAGTTTTCCTGTGTGGGATATATGTAAAAAAACAAAAAAGTCTACACACTCGAAGTATCCACATTTCAAAATATTCTGTGAATATATTTTAAACACATTGAATTTTTTACAGTAATTTTGAACTTCAAAATCTTCTATTGTTCTATAATTTTTTTGTGGAAATTTATTCATAATATCAATCAAAGATTCCCTTTTCCATATGGATGGATTTACATTATATATGTAATTATTTGGGTCCTCTTGACCAATTAAATAATAATTTTCGTCATTGGTAGTTTCAACCTTCTCGTATTTTATTTCATCATTAGTATTTTGAATAACTATATAATTTAATCCTTCTGTTTTTTTTGGGGTGTATTTTAAATCAATTCTGTCAAAATCATTATCAATTAAGAATTGTTGTAATGATTCTAAAATTTGTATGTTGTAATTTAGTAAAATATCTATATCATGAATTAATAAAATATATTCGGAGTTAATCTGCGAAATTGATTTTGATAATCTAACAGGGTAAGTGTCTATAGAATCATAAAATATTACTTTATCAAATTTTTCATAAATGTGGTTTAACTCAAGGTCGTTTTTATCTATGAGGAGAGTTGCTCTTGTGTTTTTTGATATATAATCAGCTTGAATTTCTAATACTTCAATATAAGAAGAGTGTGAATATACTACAAAATTAACCATTGTTAAAAATTTGTTTAAATTTATCTAAATCGACCTTAAAGGTTGAATTTAATCCATCATCTAATTTAATACAATCTGAACAATTAACAATAGTTTTTTTATAATTACCTTCGCTATTCCATCCTGCGACAGGGGAATCGGTAAACATTACTTCCAAAGTATTATCTAAGACTTCATTTATTTCACCAACAATATTACCACATTTTACCCTCATGTATTTTTTGAAACTTGTTTTTTCTACGTGTTCTACTTCATAAAATGCATGTGTTTTTATATTTGAAAATGAGTATAAAAATCTTTCGTTTATTTTCAAAAAAAATGGGGAGATAATTGGAATTAATTTTGTGTCCGGTTTAGAAAATAAAACATTACACAATCCACCTCCTATTGGACCAACAATCTCTTCACAATTTTTGAATAAATTTATTTTTTCGTAGGTCGATAATTTTTCCGTAAAAACTTCAACAAACCCTAATGATGTCAAAAATTCAACTATCTCATCTTCATTTTCCAACTTACGCCTATTTGTATAATTTGTCCCCATATTACTTACATCTCCATGTAACCAACTTCTTCTAGATATATAAATCTTTTTAGGCGTATCAGATGTGGATTTAACTTTCTCCGATATTTTTTTGTAGAAATCATAAATTTCTATTCTTGGAGGAAGATTGGAGTTTAAATCATGTGTGTATGAAGTTGAGATATATACTTCTTTATATTTTGTTTCTTTGTTAACTATAATAATTTCTGTTTTTTTTATACCCAATAACTCTAAAAACTCTTCAACAAATTTATAAAATGAATTTTTGAAATTATTTGGATAATTCATTAATAATTTTAAATTTTTTACTTCTTTCTTTATCTCAAAAAAAGAGATTAGGTAAGGTAAAGTGTCATAAATAAAGTGATAATAGTTATCTGTATTGTAGACAAAGAAAAAAACAGGGTCAAGAACTTCTTTTGTAAAATTACTTAATTTATATTCTATTGAAGAATCTATTTTAACGTTCTTTAATGACATTGTATCTTCTTTAATTGGTTTGTAAACAGTGTCACCACCACTACTAACAAACATTAAATTAGGATAAACCAATGACACTCCACAAGGTACGACATCAGAAATACGATAAAAGTTAATTTCTCTACCGTGTTTGTCTTTGCTTAAAAAATTTTTAAATAAAGGTAAATTTTCCAAAATATTTTTTACAGGTATTCTTTTCCAAAAGTCACCAAACTTTCGTTATAATTTTTATGGATGAAATCCAAGTATCCCTTTTCAATTTCTAAACCATCAAATACTTTTGAGTCAAATTCAATACCCTCGATTAAATCATTACTAATTTTTTCTTCGTTAAAAATTAAATTATTAACAACAGGGTCATATCTCGAATTAATAAAATCAACTGAGTGTTTATAATTAACAAACTCAAAATGTTTATACCACAATTGTTTTATTGCATAGAATTTCTTATTTATGGCTTGTAAATGAAGTACACCGAAGTCTCTTGTTGCGGATTTTCTTAAATTTACAAACGGAGTTCTCGGTGTGTGGTATTTCCAATCATTTAGGTTTAATTTTCCTATTTTGTTTAAAGGTAAAATAAAACTTCTATAATTATTTTTATATTGTGGGTCAGACCTATATTCTTTTATTGTGTCGTTAACACAATTATACCAATACAATTGTAAATCAACTTCGTTATAAATTTTAATAAAATTATTAAAATTTTTAGTGATATTTGATGTTAATAACTCGTCACAATCTATTGAAAAAACAAAATCAACTTTATTTTCTTTTGAGACATCCAGCATTTTTTGTCTGTAATAGGATTCGTTAAATTTAGGTAATTTATCATTAACTATTATAACTTTTTCTTTAGGTAAAAATTCTTTAATTATTTCTACAGATTTATCTGTAGAATTATCATCATAAAAAATAAATAAATCTACGGGATACGTTGACCATATTTTTAGAATATGAGGTAATATTCTTTCTTCATTTTTTAACATTGTGTTGAATGCAACTTTCATAAATCAAAATTTGTCGATTTTCTTTTATTAAAAACTAATTTATCTGAACTTTCATTTTTAAAATTTATATTGTGAATTTGGTCTCTATTTCCAAAACCCCAATCAGGGTGTTCGTGTTTTATTATTATGTTATCAAAATATTTTTGTTTTCCTAAAATATTTGCAACAGACATAAATTCATTATCACACCAAACGGATTTATACTCGGGATAATATATATAACCAAACCTTTCAAAATATTTTTTACCTAAAATAGATAACGTGTTTAATTTATTTCCTTGGTATCCGTCATTAAACCATAATACACCGTCAGTATCTGGGAAGTTGGTTTTCATTTCATTTATGATAATATCATCATAACCTTTAGCAACCGGAATCATATCGTCAGACGCAAGTAAAACAATATCCCAATCTTTTATTTTGTCTAGGTCTTTATTTACCGCCTCAATTTTTGTTTTTGAATCTCCATAGAAATAAATTAAATTATCATAAGTATTTAAAATTTCATTAACAAAATCATTATTCATTTCTAAGTCATCTTCATCGATTGTTATTAGAAACGTAACATCGTTTTTTTTTGAAAGAAAATTATAGTATTTTCTTAAGGTGGTTAAAAATTTTGTTTTTCTATTTCTTGTTGGAAATTTGATTAATAATTTCATAATTACGATAAAATTTTTACATATTCTTTTTTAATACTTTCTCCAACTGTGGATGAATGATATTTTTTTATGTCAACGGGGGGTTCGTAGTAATTTCTATCAAGAATATCCCCATTTTCATCTACTTTGTAAATCCAACCTGATTTACCACACATCCAACCTTCAATTGTTGTTCTACCTAATTGTATACCTGCGGTTTCTTTACAGTTTTTAATATATTTTTCAACATCCCAAGTTGCGGGAAAATATTTAACATGTTTTTCTTTTGTGATTGATTCTAAATAATCTGATTTGTTTTCCCCCACTAACCAAAGTTCGGTATTTTTTTCTTTTGTTTTTTCCACCAAATCTTTAATGGTTTTTTCTCTCAAATAATCGATAGTACCAACAAAAAGAACATAATTTTCATTTTTTGAATCACCAATATAAAACTTTTTTTCATCTATCGGATTATATATGATTTCAACCTCATCTTCAGGTATTTCGAATTTGTTGATAATGTACTCTTTAATTTCAGGCCTAATCGCAATGTATTTTTTTATTGATTCGTGTTTGATTGGGTCTTCTAAACTAATTACTTCGGAATGTATGGTATAAACTTTTGGTATGTTTGGATACAACTGGATTATTCTTTCAGCGACGGGTTTATGTTGAATGTGTATAATGTCGTAGTTCACATCTGAAACTTTGTATAACATATTCTCTTGAGACACCTGAAATCCTTGTGGTGTATTCATTCCCCACTTTCCATCACCTAATTTAAATCCTGGTGGTTGGTTATGGGGTAAAACTTTGATACCTTGTTTTTTTGCCAAATCTGTTAATGGTCCGCCTATATCTGATAGTACTGTTACCTCAACATTTTGTTTGATTAAATTTTTTGCCAATTCATAAACATACAGTTCTGAACCTGTGAAAGTTTTGAAAAATAAACAACTTATTAAAACTTTCATTTTATCATTTGGGTTGAATGGAAGTTTTAATGGTAATTGATTTTTGTATTTTTCAGAAAACTTTATTTTGTTTTTTTCCCATTCTTCATTTGTCATACCGATTGATTTGTGGGTAATTCTGATGTTTGTTATAACACCTACTTTAACTCCCTCAATATGGTTTGAAAAACAGAAAGGAATATCATAAAAATGGAATCCTTTAAATTCTTCGTCAAAAGTTTTTTTGATTTTTCTTTTGTCAATCACCATAAATAATCCATCCACGATAACAACCTCTTTGATTTTGTTTTCAAGAGAATCAGAATATTTTGATTCCCATTTTTTTCCCTCATGTTCGTGATTTACAATTCCAACCATTTTTGACCTATCCTCCCACCACTGACCTGACGCGGGCATGTAAGTTGTACCTGCAACACCCAAAATACCAAAATCACTTTTTTCAAAGTGTCTCATTATTTTTGAATACCAAGATGTTGTATCAAAATAAATGTCATCGTGACAAAGCACCACAATATCAGTTTCAGATTCGTTTAGAATCTCATTATATACTTGTGCCAACGATTTCTCACCGTTGTTTACTTTTTCTATTACATTTATTTTTTTAAACCCCGAACTCTTTTTAAGATATTCTATAAATTCAGGATTGTGTTTTCTTGTCGAATATCCGACTGTTAATAATTCAGACATACTATATTTTTAAATTATTCCTGTTGAACCAAAACCATTACTTCCTCTATCAGTTTCTTCAAATGTGTCTACTTCTACCAAGTCAACAAACTTTCCGTTAAGTACCGGACATAACACCGCTTGTGCAACTTTCATTCCTTTTGGTATTGTAACTGTGGCGTTATTTGTATTAAAAATGATTACTTTTATTTCACCTGAATATCCTTGGTCTACTGTACCAGGTGAATTAAGAACCATTAATCCTTGGTTGATTGCCAACCCACTTTTTGTTCTAACCTGTATTTCCAAACCTTCAGAAAACTGAAATGAAAGTCCTGTTGGAACAAATGCTCTTCCAAATGCCGGTATGATAATATCTTCAACAGAATGTAAATCAAAACCTGAGTCAGATGGGTAGTTATACTTTGGTAATACCGCATCAGGGTTTAGTTTTTTAACTTTAAGAGTCTGTGTTCTAATCGAGTTGTTTAAGTTCGTTTCAAACTCCTCTCCGAAATTCTGATTTATAAAATCTTCGAGTTCCTTTTGATATTCTTTATCAGGAACAAAGTTTTCTGATTCTTTAATATTTTCGAACTGTTTTTGTATTTCTTCTAATAATTTTGGGTCAAATCCACTCATTTTTCTAAATTTTTTAATTTTTTTATTATATCTATTAAAACTTCAACATCTTTTTCGCAGTAAGTAACAATATCTGTTAACTTATCTTCATTCCAATACGACTCATGTACTTTATCTCCTGTCACTTCACCTTCCTTAGATGATGGAATATCCATGGTAGAACAAAGTAAATCCAAAGAACCGATTGATGTATAAGAACCGTATTGCCAAATTTCTTTGGTATCAATCGCCTTTACCTCCCATGGTTTTGTGTCATAACTTGGTAAAATTGATGGGGGCATCAAATTATTTATTATCATTCTTTTCGCTAACATCGGAATATCA
>Ga0164292_10001372_pt1 | contig 19584 bp, 17 predicted proteins | sample GEODES117metaG_FD_111486 | JGI IMG/M metagenome (GOLD analysis project Ga0164292, IMG submission 111486) | Eutrophic lake water microbial communities from Lake Mendota, Wisconsin, USA - GEODES117 metaG | ecosystem: Environmental > Aquatic > Freshwater > Lake | place: USA: Lake Mendota...
GGCATGTTTAGCGCTAACCCAATGGATGGTGCCTTTAACCTGGATGCCGCTGGTATCCTGCCCGCTCCGGCTTTCCGGAATATAACTCCCATGTATTTCGCTGATGGCCCCTGAATCATCTTTAGTAAATTCATCACAACGTACGATATACGCGCTTTTTAAACGAACCATTGCGCCGGGGGCAAGGCGGAACCATTTCTTAGCGGGCTCTTCCATGAAATCTTCCCTTTCTATCCATAATTCATTACTGAATTGCAGGTTGCGGGAACCCATTTTTTCGTCCGGGCCATTTTCACTGATCAGGGTTTCGGTTTGATCTTCAGGATAATTGCTGATGATGAGTTTCACCGGATCGAGAACTGCCATCACCCTCAAGGCGGTTTCATTGAGGTCTTCGCGGAGGCAGAATTCGAGCAGACTGAGGTCGATCAGGTTTTCCCTGCGGGCGATTCCGATGCGTTCACAAAAATTACGGATGCTTGCCGGGGTATATCCTTTTCTGCGGAGACCGCTGATGGTAGGCATTCGGGGATCATCCCAGCCATTTACATGACCTTCGTTCACCAATTGAAGCAATTTGCGTTTACTCATCACCGTATAAGTCATGTTCAAACGGGCGAATTCATATTGGTGCGATGGGAAGATGTTGAGTTGTTCTATGAACCAGTTGTACAATTCGCGGTGTGGTATGAATTCAAGTGTACAGATGGAGTGGGTGATGTTTTCGATACTGTCGCTTTGCCCGTGTGCAAAATCGTACATCGGATAAATACACCAATCATTTCCGGTTCGGTGGTGATGGGCATGTTTGATGCGGTAGATGATCGGGTCGCGCATCAGCATATTTGGAGCGGCCATATTAACTTTGGCACGGAGTACTTTTTCGCCATCTTTGAATTTGCCTTCTTTCATTTCGGTAAACAAGCTGCTGTTTTCTTCAACCGTACGGTTTCTGAAAGGGCTGTCTTTTCCGGCTTCTGTGGGGCTGCCTTTTAATGCTGCTATTTCTTCGGCAGTGCTATCGTCTACATAGGCAAGTCCTTTATTGATGAGCGTATGGGCATATTGGTAAAGGGTTTCAAAATAATCGGAGGCATATTTCTCTTCTGCCCAGGAAAAGCCGAGCCAGCGGATATCGTCTTTGATGCTTTCTACATATTCGGTGTCTTCAGTAACGGGATTGGTATCATCAAATCGCAGATTGGTAGAGCCGCCATATTTAGCTGCGAGCCCGAAATTTAGACAAATACTTTTGGAATGGCCAATATGCAGGTAACCGTTTGGTTCAGGCGGGAACCGGGTGAGGATGTTTTTGTATCTGCCGGCGGCTAAATCGGCTTCAATGATTTCTTCCAGAAAGTTCAGGCTTTTTTCTTCTTCAGACATATCGTATAAATGAGGAGCGAATTTACAACAAACTAAGTTGTTGCCGGTGTCAGCTTTCAACTCGTTCAAAAATTGAGCAAAAAGATATAAATTTGGTACATGCAAGTTCGATTAGACATAGAATTTGACCAGTTATTAAAAATGGTAAATGCTTTACCTGTTGGGAAACTACGGCAACTCAAAGCCGTGATTGATAAAAAATCAATAAAAGATAAGCCTAAAAATAATCTTAAGGATTTACTATTAAATGGTTTCATTGCAACTAAAAAGCAAATAAATAGCATTGAAAAAAATAGAAAAGCTATTAATCAATGGCGGATAATCTAATTCTGGTTGACACTTCTATTCTTATTGAATACTACCGAAGGACAGACAAATCAAAATCTGTTTGGATAAATCTTATTGATGAGGGTTATGAATTTGCTATTTCTGTTATCACTAAATACGAATTGTATTCAGGAGCAACTCAAAGCCAAATTAATTTTTGGGACACCATAATTTCGACAATTTTAGTTATTCCATTTGATGAAAGTTGTGTTGACACTGCTGTAAAATTAAATTCATCCCTAAAGAAAAAAAGAAAGCAAATTGATATAGCTGATCTTTTTATTGCTGCGACTGCAGTTAACTTACATCTGCCAATTGCGACATTAAACAAAAAGCATTTTGAAAGAATTGACGCATTAACCCTCGTCGAATAACTGTGAACGCTTAAAATGTGGAAGTAGTAAGCACTAAACCGACATTTCAGCACTTTATTGGCATAAAAAAACCGCAACTTGCGGTTTTTTTATAATGTGAATTGTATCTTAAGCCACTCCCATTTTACGGAGATAGCTGGAGTGCGACATGATAGCATCACGCATATGCTTGTATTCAATGTATTTGATGTTGAATTCTTCGCAGGTGCTTTTGATTATTTTGCTGATTTCGGGGTAGTGGATATGCGATATTTTTGGAAAAAGGTGATGTTCTATCTGGAAGTTTAATCCACCAACTAGCCAGCAGATCAGTTTATTTTTAGTTGCGAAATTGGCGGTGGTTTGTACCTGGTGTATGGCCCATTCGTTTTCAATATCGTTGTTTGCTGCAGGCGTAGGAAAAGCGGTTTCTTCAACGGTATGCGCTAACTGGAAAACAACACTCAGGATCAATCCGGAGAACATGGTTAGGGTGAGAAAACCTACCAGCCAGCTGAGGAACCCAACCATATAAATGGGGAGCGCAATCATCAAAAGGTAATACCCGATTTTGGCTGCCCAAAAGGCAAAATGGTCGAAGGCGCTTAATTTGCGGATAGGAACGATACCCACTTTTTTACGGAAATATTTTTTGTAATCAGAACCAAAAATCCATACAATGAGGAGCAAAGTATAAAGCAACCAAACATAAATATGTTGAAAACGATGAATCGGTAACTTCTTTTGGGTTGGGCACAATCTGAGCAATGGTTTGATTTCGATATCATCATCTACACCGTCGATATTGGTATAGGTATGGTGTACGATATTGTGCTTTATGCTCCACATTAAACCGCTGGCTCCTAATGCATTAACAGAGTATGCTGCAATTTTATTCCAAACCTTGTTGTTGCTGAAACTGCCGTGTCCGCCATCATGCATCACATTGAATCCGATAGCGGATGTGAGACCGCCCATTAAGAGACATTCCAATATTGCAATCCATGGAGCAGGGGTAAAAAACACTACATGCACGAAAAGGGTAATGTAAAGCGACCAAAACAAAACAGCTTTGAAGTAAAGGGAAAAATTACCCGTACTTTCTTTTTTGTTTTCAATAAAATAATTGTTCACCCTTGTTTTGAGTTCCTGGTGAAAAGTAGAACCGTTGGGGTTTCTGAATTTTGGGGTTACCATTTGTATTTATTTATGCTTTTAGGTATTTTCTTTAATAAGGGCGTCGAAATTTCGGAGCCCGATTTTTTTTTGGGAGATGAAACCTTCTGCGTATTTCACTCCAATCATTTTTCCAAACATCTTATGTCGGTACACCACACTATCTAAGAAATCGGGTGTTGAGATATAAGTTGCCGGTCCATCTTCCCCAGGCGTATAAAACTGTGTTTTAAAAGCCCTTATGGCTTCGAGTTTCTGTTCAAAAACATCCGAAATATCTACAACAAAATCTGGTTCCAAATACCTGTCTTGTATGTAATGAAGTACATATTTGGGTCGCCATGCTTCCTGGATATGCCCATCAAAATGGGTTTCAATTTTTTTTAATCCTGAAAGAAATGTGGCATCGTTCACCAAACCGGCACTACGCCCATGATCCGGATGCCTGTCTGCCGGTGCGTTACACAACACAATTTCCGGACGATAGTTGCGTATTGCATAAATAACTTTTCGCTGTGCTTCCTCATTGTTCTCAAAAAAGCCATCAGCGAGTTTAAGATTTTCCCTTACATCTAAACTCAAAATCAGAGCAGATTCGGCAGCTTCCGCATAACGGGTTTCTGTAGTTCCTCTGGTACCGAGTTCGCCTTCAGTAAGATCGATGATTCCTGTTTTTTGTCCACGCTTTTTTTCAACCAATAACACTCCTGCGCAACTCAATTCAACATCATCGGGGTGAACACCAAAAGCAAGTACATCTAATTTGATCATCTATTTAACGAATAAACGATGCAATTTAGGTTAAATATACCGATAATATGGTTTTGTGGAAGCTATGGTGGAAAAACAACGGTTGAAAGTAAAAGGCATCATTGGCGGATGGAAACATCGTTATAACCATACATACGTTTCACTTCCTGAACAAATTTCTCGATCAGCATATCGTCTTTTAAAGGATCGTAGGGCTGCTTTAAATTGCTGTTAAAAAAGAAGGCCACCGTTTGATATAACCTCGCTGTTAATCCGCCCTGGTATTCTTTAATGATTTCGTAGCAATTATTGCCTGTTTCGCGGTTGATGAGTTTCATCAGTATTTTGCCCTGGTAAACCGATAAATTGGTGAGCGGGGTGGCAAATTCTTTTTTCAATTCTTTTTCCCTCGATTGGATATAAGCTTTACGGTCTTTTTTTTCTTTGATCCCTTCCAGATGACGATTGATATCATTCATCACTATTCCTGCTCTTCGGGCGTAAGGGTAGGTTACATAAACGGCATTTCTGAGCCGGTTGTATTTGGCGCGTGCGATTCGCTGAGCATCCGTAAGATGTGCATAAATCTGATAATTGGAAAGGGTAGAGATAGAAACCGTATCGCCATTTATAATAAAAGCCTGCAAGCGAATAGTGTCTCTGGAAGTTTGGGCAATGAGCGCATACTGACAAAAAAACATCAGCACCAGCAAGAAACTATATCTAAGCAGAAAGCGCATGCTGTAAAATTAAGGAAATGCCCGGGTTATCAAATAACACAGCAGAGGGATAAATGTTAAATTATTGCCGTGAAATAGGGTTTCAACATTTAGCTCAACCAATTATTGTCTACGTTAATTGGCGAGTAAAAACATGTAAATCAATCCAAGCGAAGCAAGCAATAAGATCAAGCTGCCTTTTCCTGTGCTCAGTCCGGCTCTTCTGATCATACTGAGCAAAATGCCTAATGCCATAATGATGAGGCCTAACCAAACCAGATTGATATAAGGAAAAATGTAAGTTTTAACGGTTACAAAATCTATCAGCGTAGAAGATTCGCGGATACCGATTTTTATTTTACGGTTTTCGCCTACCCCTGCAAATTTCACAAAGAGATTCTGTGCGTATAATGTGTCATCCAGTTGCAGCACCGATTCTCCATCCACTTTAATCAACGGCCGGGCACGGTAACGCATACTGTCTTTTGTTACAATCGTGATATCTGCCATCAATGCGGCATCGTTAGGTGTAAAATGATACTTGTCGTTTGAAGGGTTTTTGGTTACGCCATTCAAAATAAAATAACCATTGTTGTAAATCCGGCTTTCGCCTTCTGCCAGTTCGAATAAGGTGAAATGGGAAGTATCCTGATTTTTCTCTTCATTCAGTGCATAAGAGATATAGGTAAAAATATCTTTAGTAAGATAACTTTTCGTATCCGGATTGCTGCTCATGTTATTGTCTTTCATGATATACACATCAGGATTCAAAGTGAACGAGGATTTCACTTTTTTTGTTGCGGTATCTTTTTCTACAAACGACAAACCATAGAAACGACGGCCCTTTTCATGTCCGCTTGAATCATTGCGGTAAGTAACTTCATAACGGCCCATCCTGGTAGGCACCTGGCGGATAAGGGTGAGATTTTCCCTGGGATCATCGCTTTGTTTTGTCATGGGGTCTTTACCGGCAGGAACGTTTATACCATTTACACGGCTATCGCTAATCACTTCCTTATTGCTGCTGGAAATGAGCATGCCGGCAATCATCAAGGCAAAACCTGCATGCGCAACCGACCCTCCGGCACTTTTAAGATTGCCTTTCAATTGAACAATGATATACATGGCATTAGCCACTACGGAATATAGGGTTGCAAAAAATGCGGTGTATATCGCACCTAAAAATCCGGCTCCCTGTTTGTGGTAGGTAAAAGGATACCAAATGGCGAAGATGATGGTAATGATGGAAGCGATCAGGGTTGGATAAACTATTTTTTTTATGAAATATCCTTTGGGGGAAGATTTGTATTTCAGGTATTGGGTGACAGCCGTTAGCAAACCTATTACAATGGCAACCATCACCATCACTTTGTTATAAAGGAATTCAGCATTTTCCGGCATGGCCAATGGTCCTTTGTGAATGCGGATGATAAGGTCTTTTAAGAATGGTGTTTTACTATAAACAGGTATAGAAGTTATGGCTATGATGAAAAGGGCGGAAAGGAAAAACACCAATGATCCTATAAACATCCAGAACTCCCGCGATGAAGTGGCTTCTTCTGCAGGTATGGCTGGAATCTTTTTATAATGGCGGAAAAATAGTACGAGCATCGGTAAGGTAAAAAACAGCACGAAAAGGCCAATCATCACATTGATGGCTTTTCCTGCTTCAGTAAAGGCATGTACAGATGTATCGCCCAATATACCGGTTCGGGTAAGGAAAGTAGAGTAAAGAATGAATACAAAACAGAGGATGGCGAACAAATAGCTGGCTCTCAACGAGTGGCCGGTTGCCTGATATACCACCATGGTATGTAAGCCGGCAATCAATAGTAACCAGGGAACAAGGGAGGCGTTTTCTACCGGGTCCCAGGCCCAGTAACCACCAAAGCTGAGTGATTCATAGGCCCATTTACCACCCATCATGATGCCTACACCCAGAATGCAAGCACTAAAAAGCGCCCACGGCAATACCGGTTTGATCCATTCGCCATATAAACGGGTTTGTATTCCGGCATAAGCATAGGCAAAGGGGATGATGGTGGATGCAAAACCCAGGAACAAAACCGGCGGGTGAATCACCATCCAGTAATTGCGTAATAACACATTCAGGCCCATGCCATCTTTAATGAAACTGAGGTAATTGGGCTGACTGAAAATGGGGCCGGCAATTTCATTTCGGGTGAGGGTAAAAGGACTGTTCCCGATACGGACATTGAAGATATATACACCCAGTATCATCAGCATAAGGAAAAACTGGGCAGCACTGATGACGGTCATCACCGGTGCCTGCCAACGCCGCTTTGCGATACTATTTTGGAATAACAAAAAGAACGATCCCAATACGGCATGCCAGATCGCCCAAAGCAAAAAACTTCCTTCCTGACCTTCCCAGATACAGGCCAGTAAATACTTGGGTTCCAGCTCCTTTGATGCATGTTTATACACATACATGTATTCGAAATAATGTTGCGAGCAGAGATAATAGATGATGCCAAAAACAAAAAGGATACAGATTCCTTGTAGAAAAAATGCTTTTCTGGCGAATTGTAACCAACTGTTTTGTAAGGTTTCATTTGCAGCCCTGGAGGAGAGAAAAAATGCGATGGCACTTACCAAAGCAGCTACCAGAGCGAGTATTACAAAAAAATGCCCGAACTGACCCGGTAGCAAATGTTCTCCTTCAAATTTCATCAGCTTGATTTATGCGAAAACTAATTGGAAGCGTTCTGTTCATTGATAGCCTGTTCAATTGAATTTTTATCATCCTTATATTTACTGGGGCATTTCAACAGGATATCTTTACATTCAAAATGGCCGGATTGCATTTTTCCTTTTAATACCAGACGTTCGCTTTTTGCCAGATCAGCCGGCATGCTATTGTGATAAACTACTTTGGTTTGCGCTCCTAAGCTGTCTACAGCATAAAAGGAGAGATAATTGGGATTATTGATAGGGTCGTAGTCGATCGGTTGCGATTTATCCAGTTTAGCAATCAGATGTACAAATTTGCCTTGTTTATTTCTGGCCGAATCTATAGTGTCGTACGTTGAAAAATCAACGGAATATACCAGTAAACCTATAATCGAAGCTGCTATACCAATGAGAATGATGAGGTGGGTCCGTTTCATATTTCTATATTCTGCGCAAAGTTAAGCCAAAACCCGTTTTTTAGCTGCACTGATTTATTAATTTGAATATTTTTTTCTTCTATTATCTTTGCCGCAATTTAAAAAATGCCATGGCTAATCTCTCAGAATTCGACCCTAATTCAGTTGGCAATCCCAACAATAATATTTTTGGACTACCATTTACCGAGGAAGATTCAAGGCTGGTGATCTTACCTATTCCCTGGGAAGTTACGGTGAGCTACAATGCAGGAACAGCAAGGGCTCCCGATCATATCTTTACGGCAAGTTTACAGGTAGAATTGTTTGATGCTGATTTTAAGGATTGCTGGCAGCAAGGCATTTTTATGCGCACTCCTGATAAGAAGGTGCTGATGAAAAGCGATTACCTGCGCAAGGAAGCCGAACTCTATATCAATTATATTTCGCAGGGCGAACCACTTGCCAACAACCGATTCATGTGTAAAACGCTTAAAGAAATCAATGTTGGCAGCCTTTTTCTGAACGATTGGGTTTACGAGCAAACCAAAGAAATTCTCAATGCCGGTAAACTGGTGGGGCTTTTAGGAGGCGATCATAGCACACCATTTGGTTATTTCAAAGCTATTGCTGAAAGATATCCTTCCTTCGGGATATTGCAAATAGATGCGCATTGTGATTTGCGCAATGCTTATGAAGGATTCAATTTTTCGCATGCTTCCATCATGTACAATACATTAGAACAAATTCCGGAAGTGACCAAACTGGTTCAGGTGGGGGTAAGAGATTATTGTGAAGAAGAACTGGATTATATCAAACTGAATCATCAAAAGATTGCCACTTATTTCGATAAGGATATCAAGGAACGGCAATATGAAGGCTTTACCTGGAAACAAGTTACCGAAGAAATCATTCATCAATTACCGATGGATGTTTTTTTAAGTTTTGATATTGATGGTCTCGATCCGAAGCTTTGTCCACATACCGGCACGCCTGTTCAAGGTGGATTTGAAACCGAACAGATTTTTTATCTGCTCAAGAAACTGATGCAATCCGGACGCAGGATCATCGGCTTCGATTTGAACGAAGTGGGTGTAAGCCATGATGAATGGGATGAGAATGTTGGCGCAAGAGTATTATACAAGCTCTGTAATATGTTAATAGCGGGCAATCCACAGCATGCATAAGTACAGCATCAAACTGCCCAATACCAAAGCGGGAACTTACCGGCTGATCACCTTGATGATAAGTATTATCAACTGTGCGGCATTTGGTTTTGTTTTTTTTGTGCTGGGGTCCAGGTTCCAATCCAAACTGATTGACCTGGGTTTTGGAATCAGCATAGCTGCATTATTGATTTATTTATATATGATGATCTCCAAAAAGAAATTGTCCTTGCGTATTGAAATTTCTTTTATTATTTCTGCTTTGATCTGGATGCTTACCGGGCAGGTATTGATCGGTTTTTTTCTGGCATTGTTTGCGTTACTGGGTTTCTTTGCCAACCGTGAACTCATCATCGGTATTTCAAAAGAAGGGATACATTATCCTTCATTTCCTCCAAAACTTATCAAATGGCAAGATATCAGCCAAACGATTTTAAAGGATAATATTCTGAGTATCGACTTGAAGAATAACAATCTGATTCAACACCGTCTGCTTCCTGCTGATGCGGCTAAGATTGATGAAAAATCGTTCAATCACTTTTGCATCCAGCATATCAAAGTTGTTAGTAGTTGAAATTACTTTTTGTGTTATGGGTATCGGTACTGAATAAATGCAGCAGCCAGAAAATAGTATTATCTTTATAGCACACATTATTATATTGTGAAGATGCAAAGATTTTATTTTGATACTTCTGTTTTTGGTGGTGCTTTTGATAAAGAATTTGAAGAAGCAACTCTTCAGCTTTTTGAAAGAGTTAAATTGGGGAAGGTCATTTGCATGTTTTCCGACTTGACAGAAACTGAATTGCTGAGCGCACCTGAAAATGTTAAGAAGTATTTTAAGAATCTGCCAAAAAAATACATTGAAAAAGTAATTGTAACAGACGAAATATTGATTCTTGCTTCAAAGTATGTTGCTGAGCATGTTGTCGGAAAAACAAGTCTTGACGATTGCATACATATCGCAACTGCAACAATTTACAAAGCTGACATTTTAGTAAGCTGGAATTTTAAACACATTGTTAATGTTTATAGAATTCGGGGCTATAACTCTATCAATATTCGTTCAAATTATCATTCTTTAGAAATACGTTCACCACAAGAAATTCTCGAGTATGAAGACTGAAACTAAAAAACCAATCAAAGTAAAAGAGTTTGACACAGTGAAAACTTTTAGAGCCATCAAGGAAAAAATATCATTGGAAATGGCAAATATGAATTTTGAGCAAATCAAAGCCTATTTGAAAAAAAACAGTGCAAAACTCTACACCAAATAATACGTCACACTACAGGCGGTTTTGTAATACTTGTACTAAAGGATTTTTTAAGTGACAGAAGCACTAAGGAAATTTTTTACAAATTAAGTTTACCCCCATCAATGTTTCCATCATCATAAATCCAACATTGTATTAGGCTGATGAGAATATTCTTTACTTTTGCAAGCAAATGGCAGCACTCAATCATCCACCTTTTTTAATGTATTCCGACGGAAATGGAAATATCTACGAAGACCAGACCTTATTCGTAACCGGCAGGAGTGGATGGGATGCGCTACCAATCCCTTTGGAAGAATGGATCGGTTTGCCAGAAGGGGGCCAGTTGTATGAACTGCCCGGCAGAAGGGGAATCGGAATCGATGTGGAAACAGGTGAGATGCGTCTTTGCGAAAAGGGTTGGGCTGTAGCCGCTTTCATACCGCCGGCACATACCGGCTTATACATGGCTGCCTACGAAACACTGCCTGATGCACCAACGCTTCCTTTGTTTTGTTATACAGCAGCAGGCTGGTATAATGATGAACTTTATGTGCCGGCAGTAAGAATCGAGCAAGATATCCGCCAGGAAGCTACCGGTTATGATGATACGCAGATTCAATCCGGATACGAGCATTTGCTTAAGGCTTATCCCAACAACAGGTTGGTAGAACACCTGATGAACAACTGTTGCATGACATATACTTGCCCGGCAGCCAGGAACTTATCATTGGGCAGATGGGAATGTCCGGTGCCCGTTTCTCCTGCATGCAACGCCAATTGTATAGGATGTATATCTTTTCAACCGCAGGAAGAAACCATTTTCAGTACACAGGACAGACTAACGTTTAAGCCTACCCCGGAAGAGATCGTTGAGTTCACGGTACCGCATTTGGAAACAGCAGCTTTCCCTATCATCAGTTTCGGACAGGGTTGCGAGGGAGAGCCATTACTCATGTGGGAAACCATTTGCGAAGCCATCGTTGAAATCAGGAAGCACACCCAAAAGGGCAGCATCAATATCAATACCAACGGCAGTATGCCCGAAGCCGTGAAAGCCTTGTGTGAAGCAGGGTTGAATAGTATGCGGGTAAGTACCAATTCGGCAAGGGAAGCTATTTACATGGCCTATTACAAGCCCAATAATTATCAGTTCAACGATCTGTTTGCGAGTTTAAAAATCGCACGTGAATACGGTGTTTTTACAAGTATCAATTACTTCGTATTTCCAGGGATGACGGATAGTATTGAAGAATATGAAGCCCTTCGTAAGATGATCAGGGAAACCGGATTGAACATGATCCAATGGCGTAATTTCAATATCGACCCCGATTGGTATCTCGAAAAAATTGATGTGCCCGAAACCGGAGAATGCATGGGAGTGGCTCAACTGATGGATTTATTACAAGAAGAGTTTCCTGCATTGAAATACGGATACTTCAATCCTCCTATGGAAAGGATCAAAGGTGATTTCAATTTAGATTTTGCTCACCGATGAAAATAGTCTGCTAAACTTTTCTTATTTCAATGTTTCTGCAAGCCAGCGGTAAAATTCGTTTTGCCATACCAATGCATTTTGAGCACTCAATACCCAATGGTTTTCATCGGGTAAGTAAACGAGTTTACTTTTTATTCCCCTCAATTGTGCAGCCTGAAAAGCCTGCAATCCCTGCTCGATCGGCACCCTGTAATCTTTTCCGCCCTGATAGATGAGTATGGGGGTATTCCAATTTTGCACAAGGTCTATGGGATTGTATTTTGCTAAGGTTTGCTGAACGGCTTTGTTTTGTTTGTCCCAATAATGCCCGCCAAAGTCCCAGTCTACAAACCAAATTTCTTCCGTTGTTCCATACATGCTTTTGAGGTCGAATACACCGTCGTGAGCGATGAAAGTTTTGAAGCGGTTCTGATGGATGCCTGCCAGAAAAAACGCTGAATATCCGCCATAGCTTGCTCCAACACATCCTCTTCGGTTCTTATCTACATAGTTTTCTTTACTGATATCGTCGATGGCGCTGAGGTAATCTTTCATTACTTGTCCACCCCAGTCTTTACTGATTTGTTCGTTCCATTTGGTGCCATGTCCGGGCATCCCTCTCCGGTTTGGCGCAACAACGATATAGCCATTGGCCGCCATCAACTGGAAATTCCAGCGGAAAGAATAGAATTGGGTAAGTGGAGATTGTGGTCCGCCCTGGCAATAAAGCAGGGTAGGATATTTTTTATTGGCATCAAAGCCAGGCGGATACATCACCCATACCAGCATTTCCTTACCGTCGGTGGTTTTAACTTTTCTTCTAACCGATTTGCCCATGCTTATAGTAGCATAAATACTGTCGTTTACATGAGTGAGTTGTGTGGTACCACCGGTAAGCAGGTCTACGGTATAGAGTTCAGCGGCATGGTTCATATCGGTGCGGCTTACCACGAGCTTGTTTCCCGTTTGACCAACAATGGCATTGATATCAAAATCGCCACGGGTGATTTGCTTTACTGCAGAAACCTTTTCCTTCAATCCAGGATAATCTACTTCAAAAAGTTGTAGTGTGCCATTTACCGGAGCATTGAAAAATAATTTATTACCGTCTTCGCTCCAGATGAATCCTTCTACATGAATATCATCACGGTCACGGGTAAGGTTTAATTTAGTTTTGCCATCCCACACCATGAGGTCTTGCTTATCGGCTTCATATCCGTCTCTGCTCATACTCAGCCATGCCAGTTGGTTTTCACTGTTGAATACAGGGTTTACATCATATCCCGGCATGTCGGCGGTGAGGTTGGTGGTTTTGCCGGTTTCTGGTTGATAGGCGTATAAGTCGGTATTGGTGCTGATGGCATAAGCTGTACCGTATTTTTTCTTGGTTACATAAACTACTGTTTTTCCATCGGCACTCCAGGTATAATCTTCGCTGCCGCCGAATGGTTTGGTGGGACAGTCGTAAGGTTCGCTTTCCATCAGGTCGGTTTTTTTATCCGGAGCAGCCACTTCACTGATAAATACATGATCGAAACTTCCATCTTCCCAGGTATCCCAGTGGCGGTAGTTGAGGTTGTCGTAGATGTATACATTTGATTTCGATAGGCTGGGATATTTATCGGCTCCGGTAATTTCTTTCAACTTTACGGGTGCATCGCTCAAGCGGTATTTTCCGTCTGGGGATAGGTTTTTATCTGGCACCAAATCTCCGGGTCCGGCAATTTCAACCACTTTGCCATCCACCAGTGAAACCGTATGATAAGTTACTTTCGATTTATTCAATTCAAGTACCGGAGTACTTACCCGATAAACCACTGCCTGCTTGTTTTTAGTAAGTCCAACAGCAGAAACCCTTCCCAGTTTCCATAGTAATTCCGGCGACATGAAATTCTGGGCAGATAATGAAATTGAAAACAATAAAACTAAACAAGGCAATACTACAATTCTTTTCATAACATGGAATTGAAAGGGTAGAAGTGGTTAACGATATTCGCCAAATACATCCCGAAGCGTATCGGCAATTTCACCTAAGGTACAATATTGTGTAACCGCCTCTAGTAAGGGAGGCATCAGGTTGCTGCCGTTTTCAGCTGCGAGGCGCACTTGAAGTAAACATGCATTTACCTCCCGGGTATTGCGCCTTTTTCTTAATTCATCTAATTGGCTCGTCTGCATTTTCTGTATGCTGTCATCAATCCTGAAGACGGGGATTTTTTCTTCATGATCGGCTTCAAACTTATTCACTCCAACAATCACTTTTTTACCGCTTTCAATATCCCGTTGGTAACGGTAAGCACTGTTCGCAATTTCATTCTGGATGAAACCTTCTTCTATAGCGGCTACGCTTCCTCCCATGGCATCGATGGTTTTGATCAGTTCCCAGGCTGCAGCTTCCACGGCTGCCGTCATAGCTTCTACATAATAACTACCTGCCAACGGATCGGCGGTATCGGCTATGCCGCTTTCAAAGGCAACGATTTGCTGGGTTCGGAGGGCGATTCCTGCGGCTGTTTCGGTGGGCAGACTGAGGGCTTCATCATAGCCGTTGGTATGAAGTGACTGTGTTCCTCCCAAAACCGCAGCAAGGGATTGTATGGTTACCCGGCTGATGTTATTCATCGGTTGTTGTGCAGTTAAGGTGCTTCCTCCTGTTTGGGTATGGAAGCGGAGCATCATGGCTTTTTCATCTGTTGCACCCAAATCTTTCATGATTGATGCCCACATCCTCCTTGCCGCCCTGAATTTGGCCACTTCCTCAAAAAGGTTGTTGTGTGCATTGAAGAAGAAGGATAGCCGTTTGCCAAAAACATTGATGTCTAATCCCTTGGCAAGGGCTGCTTTCACGTAGGCCTTACCGTTACTTAAGGTGAAAGCGATTTCCTGAACGGCGGTACTTCCCGCTTCCCTTATATGATAACCGGAAATGGAAATGGTATTCCACTTCGGTAATTCCTTACTGCACCATTCAAAAACATCCGTGATGATGCGCATCGATGCCTTCGGCGGATAAATATAAGTGCCTCTTGCAGCGTATTCTTTGAGGATATCGTTTTGGATCGTTCCGGTGATTTTAGTCAGATCAGCACCTTGATTTTTAGCGAGGGCAACATAAAAGGCGAGTAAGATAATTCCGGTAGCATTGATGGTCATGGAGGTAGAAACCTCTTCCAGCTTGATTCCCTTAAACAATTTCTCCATGTCTTCCAAGCTATCAATAGCTACTCCCACTTTTCCAACTTCACCGTCTGCCAATGGATGATCGCTATCGTAACCGATCTGGGTAGGCAGATCAAAGGCTACGGAAAGACCATTTACGCCTTGCTGTAATAAGTAATGGTATCTTTTATTGCTTTCTTCGGCAGTTGAAAATCCTGCGTATTGGTGCATCGTCCATAATTTACCCCGGTACATGGAAGATTGAACACCTCGTGTAAAAGGAAATTCTCCCGGTAAGGATGGGTCTGTTTGCTGAATATCTTCCCCGGTGTATATTTCTTTGATTTCTATTCCGGAATCGGTTTTCAAAACTTTATCTGGCATAGGTTGCATTTTGAGTTAGTCTATAATTTTTGACGCTTCATAACGGAGTGCATCCAGCACCACTTTATTCAGTTCTGCATTTTGGGTCATGCTATATTCCAATAATCTTTTACTAAGATCGATTGCAGTTGCATTTGGCGGAAGTGTTGCAGCCAGTTGATTGATGATATAGATGTTCTGGTCTTTTAATCGGGTAACCGCGTTCCACACTTCAGTGCTTACATAAATCTGCTGACTAAGGTTATAATCGAATTCCGACCTCAAACTTTCTATCAGATTGCTGTGCAACATAACCCCACTGGTAGACAGGTTTTCTACACGGCCTACCATATTTTGCAATCCAGCTCTTTCGGTGAAGAGGGTCAGCCGCTCCAGTGCCTGAAGTTTTAATTTGTTTCCATCATTATTAAGTCCAAGCCTTTCATTTATTTTTTCCTTCATCGAACGGAACTCATAGATAAGCATGCCGATAAGGGCGAAATACACCACCATTACCGCTATCTCGATGTATTGGAATGAGATTGCCAACAATTGCATAGATTTCTTTTATGCACAAATGTAAACAAGATGGAGCAACATTTTCCTGCTTTCGCAAATCATTGGCAACTTGTATAAATATTTTGAATGTAATTTTGTAAAAATTCTGGTATGGAAACAACTACAAGTTCACCGGTAACTTTTACAGCATCTGCTATAGCAGAAATCAACCGGCTGATGAAAGAAGAAGGATTTGATCAGCAGAAATTCCTCAGGGTAGGTGTGAAGGGAGGAGGATGCAGTGGCATGACCTATATCCTCGATTTTGATACAAAGAAAGATCAGGATATCTTATTCGAAACGGAGGAACTAAATTTTATCATGGATAAAACACATGGCATTTACCTTACCGGTATGGAAATCACCTGGGAGGGCGGATTGAATTCGCGAGGCTTCACTTTTAAGAACCCCAATGCCAGTTCAACTTGTGGCTGCGGAACCAGTTTTGCCGTTTAATCATTATCCTATTCATTTTGTTCCATAAAAAATCCCGCTTCAATGAGCGGGATTTTTATATATCATTAAAACATTAAACTAATTCTTCAATAGCGTCTTTAGGTTTCTTTTCTTTAACCGGAGCAGCGGCGCCCAAAGGTTTGTCTTTTGCAAAATCAACCAGGATTGGCGCACCCACAAAAATAGATGAATAAGTACCGGTGATCACACCGATCAGCATCGCAAAAGCGAATCCACGTGTTACTTCACCACCAAAAATGAACAGGATGAGTAGCGTAATAAATACGGTGAATGAAGTCATGATCGTACGGCTCAGGGTATCGTTGATGGCTTTATTGATGATGGTGGTTTTGCTGGCTCCTTTCATATCGCGGCTGTATTCGCGGATACGGTCGAATACGATTACGGTATCATTCATCGAGAAACCGATTACGGTAAGTATGGCTGCAATAAAGTGCTGATCGATTTCCAATGGGAAGGGTACAATATTCTTGAAGAAAGAGAACACAGCAAGGGTTACCAAGACATCGTGCAATAAAGTGAGGATGGTACCTGCTGAATACCTCCAGTCGCGGAAGCGAACGAAAATATACAAGAATATAACCAACATCGCAAAGATGGTTGCTTTTACCGCCCCTCTTTTAAGATCATCAGAGATACTGGGTTGCACAGTTGTTGAACTTTGCTTATGATCTGTCATGAATTTCTCATAAGTAGTACCCGGTGGCAATACATTTTTTAAGCCCTGGAATAGTCTCGTTTGTACGGCACTATCGGCATTGTCTACCCCTTTCAGATAAGCCGTTGTGATATTAAGGTGTTTACCATCATTACCAACGGTTTTCATAGTGATATTATCGCCATCAAGTGCTTTTCTCAGATCATCACGCAGGGCGTCGTTGGCTTCAACTCTTTTATCAAATTCGATAGTGTAGCTGCGACCACCTTTAAATTCAACACCTTCATGAAATCCATTGAAAAAAGATGCCACACCTGCAAGTAAAACGATGGTGGAAATCACATACGCATATTTCCTCAATTCGATAAACCTGTAATTGGCATGTTTGAATATTCGCTTAGAAATTCCTGTGAAATAATTAAAGTGCCTGTTCTTTTTGGTCCAGAAATCGGTGATCAACCTGGATACTAAAATTCCGCAGAACAAGGAAAGTAGGATACCGATAATCTGGGTTGTTGCGAAACCAAGTACCGGTCCAAGCCCGAAGTAAACGAGTATGATGGCCGTAAGTAAGGAAGTAACGTGAGCATCTATAACGGGTGCCAGTGATCGGCGATAGCCATCATTCACAGCCTGTTCATAGGATTTACCTTTGGTAAGCTCTTCTTTGATACGTTCAAAAATAATTACGTTTGTATCTACTGCCATACCAATGGTGAGTACCAAACCGGCAATACCTGCTGCGGTAAGCGTAAAGCCCATGGCAGTGAGTACACCGATGGTAAAAAGTAAATTGAGGATAAGTGCGATATTGGCAACCCATCCACCGGTATTATAATACACCAGCATCAGGATGAATATCACCAGAAATGCGATTGCAAATGCAAGGATACCGCCTTTAACGGCTTCTTTACCGAGTGTGGGACCAACAACCTGTTCTGCAACAATCTTTGCAGGGGCATCCAATTTACCAGACTTCAGGATGTTGGCAAGATCTTGTGCTTCTTCCACGGTAAAACTACCAGATATTTCAGAGTTGCCACCTTCAATAGCACCATTTACATTAGGCGCACTGTATACGATATTATCAAGTGCAATGGCAATCGGACGGCCAACATTTTTCCCGGTAAGCCTTGCCCATGTTTTGCTGCCCACACTGGTCATGATCATTTTGATCGCAGGCTTGCCATATTCATCATAATCCTGACGGGCCTCTTCCACGCCATCACCTTCTAATGGCGCTTTTTCGGTTCCTGTTTGAGTTTTAACCGCATAGAGTGGGTAATAGCGCTGGTTGCCTTTGCTTGCTTTTTCTTCGATGCCATACAAGAATTTCACATTGGCAGGTAAGGCATTTTTAACCACATCATTGTTGATATAGCTATTAAAAAGCCCCGTGTCCTGCAAGGCTACGCTACCAATAGTTGGCGCATAAAACTGTCGGCCATTTTTATCTGTCTGAACATCGATAGGGTTGATGACCCTGAAGAATGGATTTACATTTTGTTTCGCAAGATTACTGTCGGCCAGCTTTGCAGAATCTCCTGAGATGATCCCATTCAGGTAATTTTTCAGATTATCATCTGCATTTTTTAATGAAGAAGCCAGTTCGTCTATCTGATATACTTCCCAAAACTGAAGGTTGGCTGAAGATTGGAGGAATTTACGAACACGCTCCGGATCACTGATACCGGCCAGTTCCACATTGATCACCCCTTTATTTTCATCAAGGTTGATGTTTGGTTGAGCAACGCCAAATTTATCAATACGCTTCACAAGAATCTTGTAGGTCTGATTGATAGCACCTTTCGCCACAGTTCTCACTTTGCTGATCACCATATTATCGTCGTCGTTGATCTTGATGTCTTTTCCCGGGCCGGCAAAAAGAGAAGATAATTTACCGGTTCCGTTTTGTTTGATATACGCATCCGAAAACAAAGTGATATAATCTGATTCGCTGTTCGATTTTTGTGCGGTGGCTGTTCTCAGGGCTGCCAATAGTTGCGGGTCGCGGGGGTTGTTGCTAAGCGATTTAAGTAAACCTTCCAGACTAACGTCCATGGTTACACTCATACCACCTTGCAGGTCGAGACCAAGGTTGAGTTCATTCTCTTTGCACTTCTGATACGTAGTACCTACAACAGGGAAAATACTTTTGTCCTTAGTGCTATCCAGGATTTTCTGTGTTTTGGCTTTTACAAGCAGCTCTTTTTCTTCGGGCGACAGATTAGTGGATTGGGCTTTTACCAGACGCTCTGCCTGGGCTTTCACCTTATTTTCGTAGCTGCGTACCACCCAGGTGTACGAAAGTTCCCATAGTGATATCACAATCAAAGCAATGGTAAAAAACCAGACTAAACCTTTCAGTTTCATGTTGATGTACTTTTTTAGTAACTTAAGTAGTTAATTTTTTTAGTGTGCAAAGATAGGAGAAAAATCGATTGATGGCAGGCAGTTGCGGAATTAAGTTTGTTGTGTTGTTTATGATATTAATGCACTGTTTTTCATGAATTTATACATGAACGTTAGATCATACCAATGTGATTTATATAATATGCCAATATTTTATAAATCTTATCCCGAATGCTTTCGGGAGTAAATGCCGATGGTATCAAACAAATAGTACAATGAGGCGATAGCCGATATTGGACTATA
>Ga0164292_10001377_pt1 | contig 19561 bp, 13 predicted proteins | sample GEODES117metaG_FD_111486 | JGI IMG/M metagenome (GOLD analysis project Ga0164292, IMG submission 111486) | Eutrophic lake water microbial communities from Lake Mendota, Wisconsin, USA - GEODES117 metaG | ecosystem: Environmental > Aquatic > Freshwater > Lake | place: USA: Lake Mendota...
CCACTATCACCAGCAAATTTTATGACTACATCCTGTAAAACAACTTCTTTTTGCATATTCGATTTAATTGGAGCACGAAGGTACAAATCCGAGGGCCTAAAACCTTAACTTTTTATAATTTTTTTATTGTTTTCTTGTCTACCTTCGCGGCCACAAAGCTTTGATTTTATGCTTATTGGGTCTGTTTTTTACATATTAAGTCTTTTTTTACTACCCTTTTTGCCCTCTAATTCAATGGCAGCTTCAATTTATGCAACTCAAAAGCTTACAATGAAGGCTCAAAATCAGTCCTCAGATAAGTCCATCAAACATATTTATTTAACTTTTGATGACGGCCCTTTAAAAGGAACAGCCAACTGTATTGCCATCTGCGAGCAAGAAAAAGTGGCCGCCTCATTTTTTGAAATTGGCCTGCACCAATCTAGGAGTAGTAAGGGCCGAATGCTTTATGAGCAAATCAAATCTAATCCAAGCTTATTTTCACTGTCTAATCACAGCTTTTCACATGCTGCTGGAAATTACCTCTGGTTTTATCAGCACCCTGATTCAGCCACTTTGGACTTTTTAAAAGGAAAGGCTGTTTTGGCACCTACTAACAATTTGGTCCGATTTCCTGGTAACAATACTTGGGATACCAAGCATGCTAAAAAAGCCAGTTGGTTAGCAAAGCCGCTTGCCCATAAAATGGATAGTCTAGGTTGGGATGTAATTGGATGGGATATGGAATGGCGATTTAACAAAAACAGAAAGCCTTTGGAAAGCCCAGAATCCATAGTACTATTGGTGGACAGCTTATTTGCAAATAATCAAACGAAAACAAAAAATCACTTAGTTATTTTAATGCATGATCATATGTTTGCGACCTCTGATGATTCCGTTAAATTAGCAAAAATGGTGGGCTTGTTAAAAAAACGCAAGCATTACCGCTTTGACAAGATTACCCATTACCCTGGTCTTAAAAATGCGTTGAATTAACCTTTTTTTTAGACAATCATTCAAAGTATTTAGTATTTTTATACTAGAAAAAAACATAAAACTATGGCCATTTTTAAATCTGGAAACCCCACACTTACTGAAAAGATATTTGATAAAAGTTTGCATGATACTGCCTCTTCATTTGGCGTAATGAGCATTCGTGGTACTATTCAAAAATTTGGTTTTTTATTAATCATGGTCATGGCATCGGCTATGTACGTTTGGAATGTATATGCTGAAGGCAATACAGGATCTGCCACTACTTATATGTTAGTGGGCGCTATTGGTGGTTTTGTAGTAGCCTTGGTAATGATGTTTAAGCCTCAGTGGGCTGGCTATATTGCACCAGCTTATGGAATATTAGAAGGATTATTCATTGGAGGGATCAGTGCATTTTTTAATGCCATGTTCCAAAAAACCTATCCCAATATTGTACTACATGCAGTGGGCTTAACTTTAGGAGTAGCGCTTTCTATGTTCTTGTTGTATAATTTTAGAATTATTAGTGTAACCAACCGTTTGCGTTCAATAATCATGTCTGCAACAATGGGTATTGGTTTATTTTATTTAATAGTTTGGATTTTAGGATTGTTTGGAGTGAATATGGGATTTGCTTTTGATAGCTCTCCTTTAAGTATTGGTATTAGTTTATTTATTGTAGGTATTGCCGCTTTAAATTTATTATTAGATTTTGATTCGATAGAAAAAGCAGCCGAAATGGGCGCCCCTAAATACATGGAATGGTATGGCGCCTTTGGTTTATTAGTTACTTTAGTTTGGTTGTATATGGAAATTTTAAGATTGTTGAGCAAATTAAACTCAAGAGACTAGTGGGAATATTTATCCCTTTAAATAAAAATTATAATGGAGTTTAAGCGGGGTAAATTAACGAACGAGCAACTTATTCATTTATATAAATCCTTGCTTTTGCCAAGGATGATTGAGGATAAAATGTTGCTTTTGCTTCGCCAAGGAAAAATTAGCAAATGGTTTAGTGGTATTGGACAAGAAGCAATAGCAGTGGGTGCTAGCTTAGCAATGGATCCTACAGAATGGATCATGCCCTTGCATAGAAACTTAGGCGTATTTACTTCACGAGGCATGCCATTAATTGATTTATTTAAACAATGGCAAGGATATAAGTCTGGATATAGTAAAGCCCGCGAAAGAAGTTTTCATTTTGGTTCTAAAGCACATCATGTATGTGGTATGATTTCTCATTTAGGTCCTCAATTAGCTATTGCAGATGGAGTTGCACTTGCTTACCAACAAAGAGGACAATTAAAAGCTACTTTAGCATTTACAGGAGAAGGCGGAACAAGTGAAGGTGATTTTCATGAAGCCTTAAATGTTGCTGCAGTTTGGGGACTGCCTGTTATTTTTATTATTGAAAATAATGGATACGGATTAAGCACACCTACCAATGAACAATACAAATGTGATTATTTAGTAGACCGTGCCAAAGGCTATGGTATTGATGGTATTCGCATTGATGGTAATAATATTTTAGAAGTATACGATACCATCAAAGGCGTAAGAGATTATTGTATTAATAATCAACGTCCTTATTTAATTGAGTGTACCACATTTAGAATGCGTGGACATGAAGAAGCCAGTGGTGTGAAATATGTTCCAAAAGAATTAATGGAAACATGGTCAAGAAAAGATCCTATTAAAAACTACGAACAATATTTAGTGAAAGAAAAAGTAATCACTGAAATGGAAGTGGCTGCGATAAGAAATGATTTAAAGCAAAGCATTGAAGCCGATTTAAAAATTGCCATGGAGCCAGAAACTTGGGAGCCATCTATTCAAGAAGAGATGGCAGATTTATTTGCGATAGCCTTACCTAATACATTAGTAGATTTTACTGAACTTAATAATCCTATTTTAACGAAGAAGCGTTTTATAGAAGCCATTAGTGACGCTTTGAGACAATCCATGGTACTTTACCCTGAATTAATAATTATGGGGCAAGATATTGCAGAATACGGAGGTGCTTTTAAAGTGACAGAAGGTTTTGTGCAACAATTTGGAAAACAAAGAGTACGCAATACACCTATTTGTGAAAGTGCGATTGTGGGTGCTGCCTTGGGATTAAGTTTAGAAGGTATTAAGTCGGTGATGGAAATGCAGTTTGCTGATTTTGTAACAGTGGGCTTTAATCAAATTGTAAATAATTTGGCGAAAATAAATTACAGGTGGGGACAGAATGCAGATGTGGTGATTCGTATGCCAACAGGTGCGGGTGTAGGAGCAGGTCCTTTTCATTCTCAATCGAATGAGGCTTGGTTTACGCATGTACCCGGATTAAAAGTGGTCTATCCGTCTAACCCCATTGATGCAAAAGGTTTATTGATTGCAGCATTAGCCGATCCGAATCCCATACTTTATTTTGAACATAAGGTAATGTATAGAAGTATTGAAGCAGAAGTGCCCGATGAATATTATCAAATTTCTATTGGAAAGGCTGCATTAATAAGTGAAGGAGAAGAGGCTTGTATTATTACTTATGGTATGGGTGTGCATTGGGCCTTGCAATATCAATCAGCACATAGCGAAGCTTCTATTTCTATTTTGGATTTAAGAACTTTGTCACCTTTGGATTATGAAGCCATCGAAAAAGTAGTGAAGGCTACTGGAAAAGTAATGGTACTGCACGAGGATAATTTAACCGGCGGTATTGGTGGAGAAATTAGTGCATGGATTGCAGAGCACTGCTTTGAATATTTAGATGCGCCTGTTATGCGCTGCGCTTCACTAGATACACCTATTCCATTTAATACTGTTTTAGAAAAACAATATTTAGCGAATAGCAGGTTGGAAGAAATGATGCAGCGTTTGTTAAGTTATTAAAAAAGCTTCTTTTTTTCAATAAATCATAAGAGAAAGTATTAATAACCCTTTATTTTTAATTAGGGGTATTAAAAATAAAGGATCCTTAAATTTTAATTTCTTTTTTGAAGTAAACAAGCCTACCCGTTTATGGGGTAGGCTTGAAAAATCATTAGAGAAGGAATAAACAATCCTCAAATTTCCTATTGAGGATTATTTATTCTATACACTCTAAGGAAATTTCCACCCAATACTTTTGCAATATCATTATCTGAATAACCTCTTGCAATAAGTGCCTTGGTAAAATTTGGATAATCTAATACAGTCTTTAATTGCAATGGAGCAGAATCAATGCCATCAAAGTCAGAGCCAATGCCTACATGGTTTATCCCAATTAATTTAACAATATGATCAAAGTGTTGCATTAGCTGCTCTATGTCTGGCTTAATCGCATCTGATGCTACTTTATATTTATTGGAAATCTCTGTTATTGCATATTCCATTTGCATTCCAGTTGCCACTAAGGCTGAAATTTCAGATTTATGTTTTTCTCTAAATGCATTATTTTTTCTACTAAAATTGCTATCAACAAATCCAGAAAAAAAGTTTAAACAAATTACACCGCCGTTTTTTCCAACAGCCTTAATTTGATCATCTTTTAAATTTCTACTGACCGGACAAATAGCATACGCATTACTATGTGAAGCAATCACAGGTTTAGTAGTAGTTTTTATCGCATCCCAGAAAGTGGCTTCTCCTACATGAGAAATATCTACAATCATTCCCAGCTTATTCATGCGTGCTATAATTTTTTTTCCAAAACTACTCAAGCCTCTTGGTCCAGTATAGCGTGGATCTTTTTCAGCGGTATGAGAGCTAGCCCATGAAGGAGAATTGTTCCAAGTAAGTGTCATGTAGCGAACTCCTCTATTATAAAAAGTATCTAGTCTATCAATATTATCTTCTAACATATGGCCACCTTCTACTCCATACTGTGCCACAATTTTATTTTCTTTCAAAGCATTTTGAATTTGATTCCATGTTTTTGCAATCACAATTTTGTCAGGGTTTCTGTTCGCAACAGCTTCTAGTGTGTCCATGGATCTCATCGCCCAGGCATAGGGGTTGACTTTTTCGCCATCGCACCAAACGGAAAATAATTGGTAGTCCAATCCGCCTTGTTTGAACCTTTTTAAATCAGAGTGGTTGATGCCTGTAAGGTCCTGGTCCAGACTTACTTTTTTCTCGATACATGCTGTGATGCAATCATTGTGGGTATCTACTAGTATCGACTTATAGTGAATGGCTTGGGCATGGGCACCGCCTGAAATAAGCAAGAATAGGGATACTAAGTATTTCATAGTACAGGATTGTTTTGATTGACAACTAAAATAGCTATTTTTGCGCACAGAAAAACGACTATGTTAGACAAATTAGAAGCGATAAAAGCAAGATTCCAGCAAGTGGGCGTGGCTTTGACCAATCCTGAGATTATTAATAACCAATCTGAATTTGGTAAAATGAGCAAGGAATACCGTTCCTTGGAAAAGATCATTATACCTTATGAGCGTTATTTGAAAGTGTTGGAAGAGCATAAGTTTGCCAAAGAAACTTTGAATGGAGATGATGTGGATATGAGAGAATTAGCAAAAATGGAAATGCCAGGACTGGATGCAGAAAAAGAAACCCTTGAAAAAGACCTAACGAAATTATTAATACCTAAGGATCCGCAGGATGATAAGAATGCCATTATTGAATTAAGAGCAGGTACCGGCGGTGATGAAGCAAGTTTATTTGTAGGTGATTTACTTACGATGTATACAAGGTATTGTCAGAAAAAAGGGTGGAAAGTAGCTTTAGTAAGTGAGAGTGAAGGTTCCGTGGGGGGTTATAAGGAAGTGATATTAGAAGTAGTGGGTGAAGATGTATATGGTACTATGAAATTTGAAAGTGGTGTACACCGTGTACAACGTGTACCTTCCACTGAAACCCAAGGTAGGGTCCATACTTCAGCAGCCACCGTGGCGGTGATGCCTGAGGCAGAAGAAGTAGATTTTGTCTTGAACCCAGCAGATGTAAAAATGGAAACTTCTCGAAGTGGTGGAGCGGGTGGACAAAACGTAAACAAGGTAGAAACAAAAGTAATGTTAACGCATATACCCACTGGTACCGTTATTATTTGTCAAACAGAGCGTTCTCAATTAGGGAATAGAGAAAAGGCCATGACCATGATGCGTACTAAATTATTTGAAGAACAAGTGCGTAAACAAGAAGATGAAATTTCAAGACATCGTAAAACATTGGTAAGTACTGGAGATAGAAGTGCAAAAATAAGAACTTACAATTGGCCACAAGGCAGAGTCACAGACCACCGTGTAGGGGTTACTTCTTATAATTTAGATGCAGTGATTAATGGAGAGATTGAAGAATTTATTGAAGCATTGCAAGTAGCAGAAAATGCGGAGAAGATGTTAGTGAAGCAATAATTCGGAATAATTATTTCCCTGCAATCGTTTTTTCCCATTCCCAAGCCGTGCGCATCATTTCATTTAAATCAAACTTACAATGCCAGCCTAGTTTTTGAACGGCGTAGTCATTGTTGGCATAAATAGCTACTATATCACCGGCTCTTCTTGGTCCAATCTCGTAATTTAATTTTACACCCGATATTTTTTCAAAAGCTTCAATGGCTTCTAGTACAGATATACCATTACCTGTTCCTAAATTAAAAATCTCGGTAGTATTTATTTTATTTTCTTTAATTGAATGTTGTAATGCTAAAGTATGTGCATGTGCGATATCGCAAACATGAATATAATCACGAATACAACTACCATCACGGGTATCATAATTGTTGCCATGCACTTGCATTTTTGGTAATTTTCCAATAGCAGTTTGTGTAATGGCGGGTACTAAGTTTTGAGGACGGCCAACAGGAAGTTCACCAATAGCAATAGAAGGGTGGGCGCCTACCGGATTAAAATAACGAAGTAATATAGCAGAAATAGGATGGGCCACCGCCGTATCGTGTACAATGGTTTCTCCCATTTGCTTAGTAGCTCCATAAGGGGAGGCGGCAGTTTTTAAAGGTGTTTGCTCAGTTACTGGAATTTTATCGGGGTTGCCATAAACGGTGCAAGAAGAAGAAAAAATAAAATGTTTGGCTTGGTACTGAACAGCTAATTGTAAAAGATTAATTAAAGAGCTAATATTATTTTGATAATACTCAAGCGGCATTGCTACCGATTCGCCTACAGCCTTATAAGCGGCAAAATGTATAATACCTGTAATGTTTTTATGCTGGATAAAAATTTGCTCCGCTGCTTTTTTATCCGTTAAATCTATCTCGTAATTTTTTATTTTTTTACCTGTAATTTTCTCAATTCCATTTAAAGAATCGGCAGACGATCTCGATAAATTATCGGCAGAGATCACCTCAAATCCATTCTCTATTAAATCGACGATGGTATGTGCGCCAATATAGCCGGTCCCCCCTGTAACAAGAATAGTTTGCATTGAAAATTATTTGCAACAAAAGTAACGAAAATTATGCTTTGCTTGCGAGGGTAAATCCAAGCGTGGTACCCACATTCACTTTGCTTCTGACATGAATGGTTTCTCCGTGGGCCTCTATGATATGCTTGCATATAGCTAGTCCTAAACCTGTACCTCCAATTTCGCGGGTCCTTGCATCATCTGTGCGGTAGAATCTTTCAAATAAGCGGGGTAAATGTTCTTCTGCAATACCCGTTCCGTCATCACTAAGCTCAATGAGTATTTTTTGGTCCTCCATTTTATACACGCTGGCTGTAATTTGTCCATCTATTTTCCCGTATTTAGCAGCGTTGGATAAAATATTTACAATCACTTGATAAATTTTATTTTTATCCGCAAAAACATAGGTGGGTGTTTCTGATCCTTTTTTAAATTGAAATTGAATATTTTTTTTAATCCATTTCACACTTAAATTATTAACCGCCTCTGCAATAATATCTTGAATAATAAACGACTGTTTTAAGATGGGGTCTTTGTTAATTTCTAAATTGGTGATAGAGTCTACATCATTTAGCAATTGAACAAGTCTTTGTACATTAGACTGCGCCTGCTTTACAAATTTAGGACCTGTAATGGCATCTTCCATGGCGCCGTCGTCTAATAATTCTAAATAACCTTGAATAGCGAAGATGGGGGTTTTAATTTCGTGGGATAAGTTTTGTAAAAATTCTTTTCTAAAAGCTTCATTCGATTGTAGGTCTTGAATTTCTTTTGCTTTTTGCGCTGCCCACTCTTCAACGTCTTCTCTTACATCGTCAATTCCCTTTCGAGGTAGTACATATTTTTGATAAGCCTCTTCTCTTTTACTAGCCTTGGTTTGAGAAATAAGTTTATAAATTAATTTTATTTTTCGGTAAATAAAATGTTCTAAAATTTGGTTCATTAAAAAATAAATACCAATAAAGCTTACGATAAAATAAGTAATGCACAATTTTGCATTTGAGAAAAGCATGAAAATGCTTAAAGCTATTAAAGTTGCAATTAATAGCGCAGTCCCTGCTGCCAATTGTCTAGGTGATAAATTCTTTTCTTTAAACATGTATTGAAAACCTCTTACAAAGAGGCAGTATGAAGGTATTAAATCTTCTTAAAAGTAGATTTAATAAAATGACTTAATAATTGAATTTGTAGCCCACCCCTTTTACCGTGGTGATACAGTCAATACCTAATTTGGCTCTAATTTTTCTAACGTGTACATCAATGGTGCGGTCACCTACAATCACATCGTTACCCCATACCTGAGATAAAATCTCCCCTCTTAGAAAAACGCGCCCAGGTTGTGCGGCTAGTAAATATAATAATTCAAATTCCTTTTTGGCAAGCACATGCGTGACCCCTTTTAAGACTGTTTTATATTGACTTATATCGATTATTAAATCATTAACAGTAATTATTTTTTTATCTGATTCTGTAGGTTGCAATCTTCTAAATAAAGCAGTAATTCTACTTACTAAAACTTTAGGGCTAATGGGCTTGCTAATAAAATCATCTCCTCCTAATTCTAAACCTTTAATGTGCGAAGCTTCATCGTTTAAGGCAGTAAGTAATACTATAAGTGTTTTATCGAATTGTTTTTGTGTCCTTAAATATTCGCAAACTTCAAATCCAGTTCTTTTGGGCATCATTACATCCAAAATAATACAGTCAGGAGCAAATGAATTGGCTTTTTCAATGGCCTCGCTGCCATCTTTAGCAGTGGCTACTTCATAGCCCAACTTATTTAAATGAAAGCTGATAATTTCAATAATATCTGGCTCGTCGTCTGCAATCAATATTTTTATAGGTGCTTCCATAATCTTGTTGTAAAATTACCCTTAATATATCAGATCTATGAAGGGGGCTTACATTATCAAATTGTTAACTAAGTTCTATTTATTGGTTAAGATTGGCTACTAATATATTTAATATAGGGATTATGTTCTTTTTCTCTACCCCAAGTAGTCTCAGGCCCATGGCCTGAATATATAGTAAGAGAATCGGGTAAAGGAAATATTTGTTCACGTATACTTTTTATTAAGTCTTGAGGGTTAGCGCCTGGTAAGTCTGTTCGACCAACACCATCTTTAAAAATAAGGTCTCCGCCAATCATAAAATCTAGTTCTACATGATAAAAACAAACACTACCTGGTGAGTGGCCTGGGGTAAGCAGTACTTTAAATTGGTCATTGCCAAATGGAATGATTTCACCCTCTTGAATATATTGTATGGGCCCTTTATAGGCTTCCGTAGGAGCCCCCCATTTAGCAGCAGCCTCAGGTAAACGGTCTAATACAATTTGTTCATTGGGATGAATATGTGCAGCAAGTCCATAGGATTCACTCACATAATTATTACCAAAGACATGGTCCAAATGACAATGCGTATTTAATAATAATACAGGCTTTAAATTCTCTTTACGAATAAAATCAGATAATATTTTTTCTTCTATGCGAGTATAACATCCAGGATCAATAATAATAGCTTCTTTGAACTCATTATATAAAACATAAGTATTCTCTTGAAAAGCGCTAAAGCAAAAACTTTGGATAGTGATCATACTTATTTATGAGCGCTTAAATGTTGACAGATATTTTTTACAATCATGGGGCCTTCATAAATAAAGCCTGTCCAAATTTGAACTAGGGAAGCGCCTGCATTTATTTTTGACGCTGCATCGGCACCTGTGAAAACACCACCGCTAGCAATAATAGGAATGCGACCTGAAATGCCTTTATGTAAATATTTTAATACTTCATTTGATTTTGCTAATAGCGGCTGACCACTTAATCCACCTGCGCCTATTTTTTTTGCTTTCTCTTGATTAAGTGTATTCAATAAGCTACGATCAATGGTGGTATTGGTGGCAACAAGTCCTTCAATATTTACTTCATTGGTTAATGCAATAATATCATCTAAGGCACTCGTTTCTAAATCGGGCGCTATTTTTAGTAAAATAGGTTTACTATTTTTATTTAAGTTTTGTAATTCAGAAAATATTTTTCTTAAAGATTCTTTTTCTTGTAGTTCACGCAGTCCTGGTGTATTGGGAGAACTTACATTCACTACAAAATAATCCACTACTTCTTCAAGTCCTTTAAAGTTGGTACAATAATCCATCCAAGCATCTCTGTTTTCGGTAACTTTATTTTTTCCAATATTACCTCCTACAATCAAAGAAGAATTATTTTTTGATTTTCTATCTTTTAATCTTTTTGAAATAATATCTAAGCCTTCATTATTAAAACCCATTCTATTTATCAATGCTTTTTGATCGGGTATTCTAAATAAACGAGGTGGTGCATTGCCTGCCTGTGGTTTAGGTGTGACGGTTCCAATTTCAACAAAACCAAAACCTAGCATTTCTAATTCCTCTAAATAGGCTGCATTTTTATCGAAACCAGCTCCTAAACCTACGGGGTTAGGAAAATGAAGCCCAAAACAAGTTTTAGCAAGGTTTTTTTCTGGATATTGAAATTGAGCAGCTAAATGTTTTTTTATAAAAGGGATGCTGGCTGCATGGTGCAAACCTTGCATGGATATGCTATGAGCCATTTCGGGCGGGAGCATAAATAGAAGGTTGCGTGCTATGGGATACCACATGCCACAAATTTACGATGAATTATTTAGTTGCATAAACAACTTTTTATAAAAATGACTACATTTAGGGTGTTAAAATTCATATTTTATGCAAGAAGCGTATATCGTTGCAGGCTTTAGAACAGCTGTTACAAAAAGTAAAAAAGGTGGTTTCAGATTCATGCGTTCCGATGAATTAGCCATTGAAGTCATAAAAGGTTTAATGAAAACTTTACCTGCTGTTGATCCAAAATTAGTAGATGATGTTATTGTAGGTAATGCAGTTCCAGAAGCAGAACAAGGATTACAGTTTGGAAGAATTATTGCAGCGAAAGCTTTAGGTATTGAAGTGCCAGGCATTACTATTAATAGATACTGTGCAAGTGGCTTAGAAAGCATTGCCATGGCCACTGCAAAAATAAGAACAGGAATGGCCGATTGTATTATTGCAGGTGGAACTGAATCTATGTCAATGGTCCCTACCGCAGGCTGGAAAACAGTTCCAGCGTATTCAATTACTGTAGATGAACCAGATTATTATTTATCAATGGGCTTAACTGCAGAGGCAGTAGCGAATGAATATAAAATTTCTAGAGAAGATCAAGATGCATTTGCATTAGCATCGCATCAAAAAGCAAAACAAGCAATTGACAATGGTTATTTCAAAAAAGGAATCTTACCTATTGAAATAAATGAAACCTATATCAATGAAAAAAATAAAAGAGCTACGCGTAATTATACAATTGATACAGATGAAGGCGTAAGAGCAGATACGACTATTGAAGCCTTGGCTAAATTAAAACCAGCCTTTGCACTAAAAGGTTCTGTGACGGCAGGCAATTCTTCTCAAACAAGTGATGGTTCTAGTTTTGTAATGGTGATGAGTGAAAAATTAATGAACTCTTTAGGTTTAAAACCTATAGGTCGTTTAGTGAACTGTGCTTCTGCAGGGGTACACCCAAGAATTATGGGGATTGGTCCTATTGAGGCTGTGCCAAAAGTATTAAAACAAGCAGGTATGCGCTTGGACCAAATAGATCTATTTGAACTCAACGAAGCTTTTGCCTCACAGTCTTTAGCGGTGATTAGAACTCTAAATTTAGATACTAATAAAGTCAATATTAACGGTGGTGCCATTGCATTGGGTCATCCTTTAGGATGCACAGGCAGCAAATTAACTGTTCAAATTTTGAACGATTTAGAGCGTCTCAATAAGAAATATGGCATAGTGACAGCCTGCGTGGGTGGTGGTCAGGGTATTGCGGGTATAATCGAACGCCTTTAGTTCATCCTTTTCTTGGCTTTTTTCGCCATTTTTTGCCTAAAATATAATAGCTTAGGTTCTCTATTTATTTAAAATAAGTAAACCTATAACTATGCGTATATCTATTTTGGGGTCCATTGTTTTGGCATCTATTTTGTCAATGACTAATCTATCAGCACAGAAGGCAAAAAAAGCAATGCCTGCAGTAGCTGCCACTGAAACAAAAGTGGATATTAATAAAGTATTTAAAAATTGGAAACCACGTAATGTGGGTCCAGCTTCCATGAGTGGTCGTGTTACTTCTATTGATGTGGAAGTAGCGAATCCAAATAATATTTGGATAGGCGCAGCATCGGGAGGTGTTTGGAAAACAAATAATAGTGGTGTAAGTTGGACACCCGTATTTGATGAGCAACCTATTTTAAATATTGGTGCTATCGCTATTCAACAATCTAATCCAAGTGTAGTATGGGCAGGAACAGGAGAAGGTAATCCAAGAAATTCAATTAGCATTGGAGAAGGTATTTATAAAACATTAGACGCAGGAAAAACTTGGAAGAGAATGGGCTTGGAGCAAACAAGAAATATTCACCGTGTGATTATCGATCCAACGAATCCGAATACAGTTTATGCAGGAGCGATTGGAAATCCTTATGGGCAAAGCAAAAACAGAGGAGTGTATAAGACAACCGATGGAGGAGATACTTGGAATCAAATTCTATTTACCAATGATACTTCTGGTCCTGGAGATATGATTATGGATCCAAAAAATCCAAATAAATTATTCGTAGCCATGTGGCATCACTATCGTAATCCTTATCATTTAGAAAGTGGTGGAAAAGGAAGCGGTATTTATATGACTATTGATGGAGGAAAGAATTTTACAAAGCTTGGAAAAGAAAATGGACTACCTGATGGTAATTTAGGTCGTGTGGGCATTGCGATTAGTAAGTCAAACCCTAATAGAGTGTATGCCTTAGTGGAATCTACTAAGAGTGGTTTGTATAGAAGTGATGATGGTGGGTATAATTTTATTTTAGTGAATGCACAAAAATCAATTGTAGACAATCGCCCTTTTTATTTCCAAGATATTATTTGTGATCCATTAAATGAAAATACACTTTGGTATATAAGTCAAACAGTGGTGAAAAGCATTGACGGCGGAAAAAATTTCGAAACCATTATTCCTTATAGTGGTATACATCCAGATCATCATGCATTTTGGATTCACCCTACCGATAATAAATTTATAGTAGATGGAAATGATGGCGGTATTGGTATTACAAGAGACGGTGGTAAGACTTGGATGTTTGATGAAAAAATTCCTATTGGTCAATTTTATCATATTAATGTTGACAATGAAACACCTTATCATGTAATGGGTGGTATGCAAGACAATGGTTCTTGGAGAGGCCCAGCCTATACTTATATTCAAGGCGGTATTAAGAATTTCTATTGGGATAATTTATGGGGTGGAGATGGTTTTGATGTAGTGCCAGATCCGGAAGATGCTAATTGGGTATACGCGATGAGCCAAGGAGGTTCTGTAGGTAGATATAATACAGAGACGGGGGAGTCATCCTATATTCAACCACCTGCGCCAGATGCAAAAACACTTTTACGTTTTAACTGGAATGCAGCCATTGCACAAGATCCTTTCGATAAAAAAACAGTTTACTACGGTTCTCAATTTTTACATAAAAGCACGAATAAAGGCGCTGCATGGAAAGTTATTTCTCCTGATTTAACTACTAATGATAGCGTAAAAATGGATCAAACCAATAATGGAGGTTTAAGTGTTGACATTACGGGTGCAGAAAATCATTGCACTATTTTAACCATTGCACCTTCCTCTGTTCAAAAAGATTTAATCTGGGTAGGTACCGATGATGGTAATGTTCAAATGACTAGCAATGGAGGATCTACATGGACAAATATGACTGCGAATATTACAGGCCTTCCTAAAGGTGCCTGGGTTGCTCAAATAAGAACTTCTACATATAATGCCAATGAAGTTTTTGTGGTGGCTAATAATTATAGACAAGGAGATTTTGCTCCTTATATTTTCAGAACCACTGACCAAGGAAAAACATGGACCAATATTGTAAGTGCAGCTAAAGTAACAGGCTATGCCTTAACAGTGATTCAAGATATTGCTGAACCTAATTTAATTTTTGTGGGTACAGAGCAAGGTATGTATGTAAGTTTAGACAATGGGGAGAGTTTCCAACAATGGAAAAATGGATACCCTTCTGTATCTACTTATGATTTCGCGATTCAAGAAAGAGAAGCCGATTTAGCTATTGCTACTTTTGGTCGTGCATTATGGGTTTTAGACGATATTAAGCCACTTCGTAAATTGGCGCATAACAAAGGTGTAGCGAATAACTTTTTTGTATCTGCACCGACTGCAGTGATCAATGCTTCTTATAAAAATTCATCTTATGAGTGGAGTACTTGGGGGATGTATGATGCAGAGAATCGTCCATCAGGCTATCCATTCACTGTTTATTTAATGGACAGTGTTAAAAAAGTGAAAGTGCAAATTAAAGATGCGCAAGACTCCGTGATTAGAAACTTAACATTCAAAGTGGATTCTGGTTTCAACAGACAATATTGGGGCTTTGAGCAAAAAGGAAAACGTGCAGCCGGTATGTCTAAAGTAGGAGGAGGAGGTCGTAGAAGAATGGTGGAAGAAGCGCCAGCGGATCCAGAAGAAGAAAGAGAGTATAGAGGTAGAGCTGTTTTGCCTGGAAAATATAAAGTAGTGGTAACTGCTAATAAGCAAAAAGATTCTATGTGGATTGAGGTGAAAGCGGATGCAAGGTTAGCAGATAGAACCGAGATTGTGAAAAAGCAAGATGCATTAATGGAAAAACATCAACCAAGCGCTGATAAATTTAATAGCGTAATGGATCAACTAGATGAGGTAGATGCTTTATTATTAGAATTAAAAGCTGAATGGAAAGATAAAAAAGACAAAGGTCTTGATACTTTGAACAAGGCTCATAAGACAATAAGCGCAAGTGCTAAAGTTTTACGCGAATTTATTTTTGGTAAAAAGCAAGAGAAGCAAGGGTATGGCACGGTGGATGTAATTACCCCTATTTCTATCATCAGAGACGCTTCTATGTTAATTGTCGGTAAGAATACCATGCCGGGTGAACAAGAAGAAAGAAAATTACAAGAAGCTGAAACGACTATTAAAAATGTAATTGCAAAAGCAAATGAATTTTTTACTAAAGATTGGGCAAATTTTAGAAAATTAGTGGAAGCCACTCCTATTAAGAAGTTCAAGGACTACGAGTCTATAAAATAAATTTTGTGGAGTATATAGTTCTTATTGAAATTTAGGATCTAGATACTTTACCTCTAATAATTTAAGAATTTGAATCCTAATAAAATGTAGGGTTCAAATTCTTTTTCTTTAATGATTTTAAAATTTGCATAGTATGAAAAAGTTTTTATTATTGACGATCTCTTTATTTTCTCTATTGGGTTTTAGTTCAGTAGAAGCGCAAAAGAAAAAAACAGTAACGCCTCTTGTAACCAATAGTTTGTCAGATGATCCTATTATCAAAGCACAGAGTTTTAGACTGGTGGGTCCTTTCAGAGGTGGAAGAGCTGCTGCAGGGGTAGGTTCCTATACCGATGTAAATACTTTTTACATGGGTTCTACAGGTGGAGGTGTTTGGAAAACGACCGATGCAGGTAATAACTGGAAAAATATTTCTGATGGATTTTTTGGAGGTACTATTGGCGCCATTGCCATTACACCTACCAATGAGTCCATTTTGTATGTAGGAGAAGGCGAAAATAGTATGAGAGGCAATGTGAGTGAGGGTTTGGGAGGTATGTGGAAGTCGACAGATGATGGCAAAACATGGAAAAATATAGGCTTAAAAGAAGCTAGACATATAGTAAGAATTATTGTACATCCAAAAAATCCAGACATTATTTGGGTAGCTGCCATGGGTCATTTATTCGGACCAAATGAAACCAGAGGTGTATTTAAAAGTACCGATGGTGGTCAAAATTGGAAAAAAGTATTGTATGTCAATCAGCAAACAGGAGCAAGTGATTTAGTAATAGATCCTAGTAACCCAGAAATTTTATACGCAGGTACTTGGCAGTTAATTCGCACACCCTATAGTTTAGAAAGTGGTGGAGAAGGTTCTGGTTTATATAAAAGCACAGATGGGGGAGATACTTGGACTTCTATTAAAACCAATAAAGGTTTTCCTAAAGGTGTTTGGGGTATTACAGCCATAGCAGTAGCCAAATCTAATACCGATAAATTATATGCTTTAATTGAAAATAAAGATGGCGGATTGTATATGTCTGAAAATGCAGGAAAGACATGGGAATTAGTAAACAGCGATAACAATATTCGTCAAAGAGCATGGTACTATACAAAAGTATTTATTGATCCTGCGGATGAAAATAAAATTTATTGTCCGAATGTAAATTTTATGGTGTCAAGTGATGGAGGAAAATCTTTTTCAAGTATGAGAACACCTCATGGCGATCATCATGATTTGTGGATTGATCCAAAAAATGGTAAGCGCATGATTGTTTCAGATGATGGTGGCGCGCAAGTAAGTTTAGACGGCGCTAAAAATTGGAGTACTTATATGAATCAACCCACTGTTCAAGTATATCGTTTAAGCACCGATAATCATTTTCCTTATAGAATTTTAGGAGCGCAACAAGATAATTCTGCTTTCAGAATTTTATCAAGTACTTATGGCTCTTATATTGGAGAAAATGATTTTGATGTTACGGCAGGTGGTGAAAGTGGCTACATTGTTGCAGACCCTACAAATAGTGATATTGTTTATGGCGGATCTTATGGCGGTTTAATCACAAGATATGATCATAAGACGGGTGAGAACCGAGTGATTAATGTATGGCCTGATAATCCGATGGGTGCAGGTGCCGAAGCCATGAAATATCGTTTTCAATGGAACCATCCAATTTTCTTTTCTCCACACAATCCTAAAAAAATATACACAGCAGGTAATCATTTATTTGCTACAGAAAATGAAGGAGCAAGTTGGAATATGTTATCACCTGATTTAACAACGAATGATAAAACACGTCAAAAAAGTTCTGGAGGCCCTATTACACAAGACAATACTAGTGTAGAATATTATTGTACCATATTTACAGCAGCTGAATCTCCATTAGAAAAAGATTTATTATGGACAGGAAGTGATGATGGTTTAATTAATGTAAGTAAAGATGGTGGCGCTACTTGGAAAAATGTCACTCCAAAAGGTATTCCACAATGGATGATGTGGAATAGAGTAGAGGTAGATCCTATTAGAAAAGGAACAGCCTATTTCGCAGGAACGCGTTATAAATTAGATGATTTTACACCTTATTTATATGTAACACATGATTATGGTGAGACTTGGGAAAAAATTACAAATGGCATTAACCCCATGCACTTTACAAGAGCTATTGTGGCAAGTCCAAGAAAAACAGGTGTTTTGTTTGCAGGTACTGAATATGGTTTGTACGTTTCAATCAATGATGGAAAATCTTGGGAACCTTTACAATTAAATTTACCCGTTACACCTGTAACGGATTTATTAATTAGAGATAATAATTTAATTGTGGGTACGCAAGGGCGTAGTATTTATATTTTAGATGATGTTTCATTTATAGAAAATTACCAAGCGATTAATGCAAGTGCTTCTAAAGTATTTCCTATAGCAAATGTATATCGTGTGCCCCCTCAAATAGGAGGACGTCGTAATCGTGGTGCTAGAGCGAGTATGCCAGCCAATGTGGGTTCAAACCCTGCAAAAGGGGTAGTTATTAATTATTGGAAAGCTACAACTGCGAATGATTCTACAAGAGTCATGATAAGTATACTAGATGATCAGAAAAAAGTGATCAAAACTTTTAATCAAAATGATGCAGGCGGACCAAGCATAGAAACTGGCTTTCAAACTTTTGTATGGAATATGTACCATACTGAAATTGATAAACCAGAAGCAAGTTTAATACTTTGGAATGGTTCCACTAGTCCTGTATTAGCGGCTCCTGGTAAATACACTGCAAAAGTGACCATTGATAATACGGTTACGGAGTATCCTTTCACGATTATTTCAGATCCTAATTATAAAGTATCAGAAGCTGATTTAAAAGCGCAGGAGCAATTCTTATTAGAGGTAGCTGCTAGTTTTAATACCATCATGAAGACATTAAAAGGTATTAAAGAAATACGCACACAAGTACAAGTCTTACAAAAGAAAACCAAGGATTCAAGTTTCCAAAAACAAAGTGAACTAGTATTAATGAGTCTTAAAACAATTGAAGAAGCTTTACACCAAACCAAGGCGAAAAGCGGACAAGATGTTTTAAACTTCCCAATTCGTTTAGATGATAAAATTGCCGGGGTATTTGAATCTGCAGCAGCAGGCTATGTAGCACCTACTAAGCAAGTAAAAGAAACATATGCTGATTTAAAAGCCCAAGTTGATGTTCAATTGAAAAAGTATGAAACGCTAAAGAAAGATGAGGTTAAAGCCTTGAATGAAGCGGTACATAAATTAATGATACCTATTATTGGGAATTAATTATTTTTCATAGTAAAAAATATTTTTAAATAGTACTTAACAAAAAAAATACATTAAAATAACTGCATAAAAAAGGCCCTCATAAACAGGGGGCTTTTTTTATGTGAACATTTTCAGCGTATTTATTTTGTGCATCCAATTAGTGTAGTAGGCTAGATACTACTTACTTATTCGAAATCTTTATACAATAAATATTTCTTTCTAATCATTTTAAAATTAGCAAGGTCTTTTTGCCAACTAGCTCTTATAGCACTAGCAGAAAGGTCTGATTTAATTTGATCCATTAGTATGCTATTGCCTGCTAATTTATTAAAGAAATAATCACGTGGGGTATTGCCTGTGGTATGAATAAAAAAAGAATCTTTTTGAGGGTAGGCCTTGTATATTTCAATAATCAATTCAAGATCTATACTTGTATGCGGCGGTTTTGTTTTAGTCAAGTCCCATCCATAGCATAATTGGTCTTTTAGTTTGGGTTGAGTGGCACCTACTCTAGATATTGGAGTAAAAGAAAATTTTTTATTTGTAAGCAAGGGATGTCCAATATAGGCAAAAGCATGTGCAGTGCCTCTTCCTTCGCTGAGTATTGTTCCTTCTACTAAACAAGTGCTGGGATACCAATAAATAGATTGCATATCGGGCAAGTTGGGTGAGGGCGCTATATTAAATGTATACATTGAGCGGTGATCATAGTTTTTGCAAGGTACAATAGTGAGCGACCAATTTTTATTCGTATTCATTTTCAACCACTGCTCTCCATTGAGCATAGTGGCGTATTCTCCAATAG
>Ga0164292_10001378_pt1 | contig 19555 bp, 26 predicted proteins | sample GEODES117metaG_FD_111486 | JGI IMG/M metagenome (GOLD analysis project Ga0164292, IMG submission 111486) | Eutrophic lake water microbial communities from Lake Mendota, Wisconsin, USA - GEODES117 metaG | ecosystem: Environmental > Aquatic > Freshwater > Lake | place: USA: Lake Mendota...
AAAATTGGCCTCTGTAGCTCAAAGGTAGAGCAATGGTTTTGTAAACCATTTGTTGCAAGTTCGATTCTTGTCGGAGGCTTGGTGATATAATAAAGATATGAACGAAACAATTTTAATTTCAATTTTATTTGCTTTAGTGGCAATAATTTTCGTCTTGATATTTGTCGTAATTTTTCAGATTAAAAAAATCTTTAAATCTTATGATAATAATTTTGAAACATTGAATAAGAAGACAGCGAAAATGGTGGAGTAGATATGAATTTTATTACTGCAACTTGGATTAATTGTTCTGTTATTTTTGTATCTGTTATGGCATTTTCTCTTTATTTCAATTATCGTTTGAATAGATTGATAAAGATGCTTGACTCTATGATTACAGATCGACCAGAATAATCTTTAAACCCATCGATTTCGATGGGTTTATTATTTTAAGGTAAAATAAATTATGTCTGAACGTGAATGGGTTGAGAAGATAAAAAAAGAATGTGTCTTGAATGTTGGTAATTTTGACACTAGATATGCGATTCAATTAGTTGGGAGAAGTGGAAGTAAGATTGGTCTTGTTTCTCTCAATAAGCGTTTTATGAGTGTTGATGTAATTGATAAGTTGAAATATGAGCGTTTCTATGATAATTTTTATTCTAGAAATAATAAGGAATCTCGAGCCCCTTTAGTTATTGATTACCATATAGAGCATAATATTGGTAAAAATGGTTTTAAGGAGCTTTGGGATTTTTATTATAAGAAAGTAAAGAGATGACTTATAAATACACCATAGAAGGTAAAAATGGCAAAGTTGGGGGCTCGAATAGTGATTATAATTGGATACTTAAAGAAAGAGATGCAATTATGAAAGCTATTTTTCCTAATTTTGTTTTGAGTGAAAAATTAAATGATCTTGTAAATAGTCCAGATTATTTAGTTTATGAGTATGGAGATGAGAAAGTTTATTTTAAAATAGTAAAGGAAGATGATAAAAATCAATAAAAAAGGGGAGCTTTGCTCCCCTTTTTTATTGATTTCTGTAGTAGTCTAAAAGTAGTTTTACACTGTCTTCCAAAGTATATTTTGGTTTCCAGTTTGTTTTTTCATAAAATTTATCTACACTTGGAATTTGAAGAGTAACGTCTACAGGTCTTAATAAATTAGGATCTTCTTTTGAAACAATCTTGCATTTAGCTTGTCTTTTAAGTTCTTCAAGAAAATCTCCTACTCTTACTGGAACAGTAGATCCAATATTATATGCTTCGCCTAATTCGCATCTAATTGCAGCAATCCAATAAGCTTCAACTATATCTCGAACGTCTAATAATGTTCTGACTGAATCTAAATTTCCATGATATAAAACATCTTGTTTTCCACGTTCAATGTCAACAATTTGTTTAGCAAATGCGCTGGAAAATATATCAGGTCTTCTTGGATTAATATATCCAAAAGCACGAGTTATCACACAGGGAATGTCATAAGATCTGTAGTATGATTTTACTAATTTTTCTTGTGTAAGTTTGCTAATTGCATACACATTTACTGGATCAATACTTTGTGATTCTTTAATTGGAATTTCATCTGGTCTGACTTGTCCATAAACTTCAGAAGTACCACAAAATTGAATCATTGGTTTTTGATTAGTAATTCTCAATGCTTCTAATAAATTAAGTGTTCCATTTACATTATTATTAAAAACAGATATAGGAGTAGTAAAAGATAATTTAACATTAGCATTTGACGCTAAGTGAAAAATGTAATCTGGCTGGGCTTCTTCAAGTGTTCTAATGACACTACCTAAATCTGTCAAATCACATTCAAACATTTGTATTTTGGAAAATACTCCTGATTTATTTTTTCTATCTGTATGCCATCTGGAAATGCCTTGAATTTGTATATCAGGAATTGTTGTAAGATGTTCAGCTAAGTATGTTGCTCCACTTCCATTGATGCCTGTAATAAGTGCTTTTTTCATAAAATTATTATACTCAATCGTCGCATTCTGTGTAATAACCATCATCATTTGGAAGAATTATGTTAAGATCTTCTTGTGTTGAAAAATAGCAATAAGATAAATCTGAATGAGCAATAAGTAATTTCATCATGGCTTCGTATAAATTGGTATCTGTGCAATATGGAGTGTAGCATTGAATTACTTTGTCATAATTTACAAGAATAAATTTTTGATTATTAAAACTTATTGTGAAAAATTTATTAAGTTCTGTTTCTACATAAAATGCTTGAAGTCCAGGCACATTTTTCTTAAGCATCTCCCAATCTACTCCAAGATTGTTTTGTGCAGGAAAAAGACTTCTTCCCCAATCTTTTAAGGTTAAAATTTGTTGGATATCATAAGAAGATTGTCTTGGTAAATTGTATATATCAATTATTTTCATCTTATTTGCATTATACCTGATGTGTGGTATGCTATCGCTATGAAGCACAAAATTACTATCATTGATGAGAACTTTGAAGAGAAAAGCCTTGAAATGACTTATGCTCAATTGAAAGAGTTGAATCGTTGGTTAAATATTTATTTGAATACTGGCAAAACAATTGAATATAAGAAAGAAAGAAATTCTAATAAAATTGTTGATGCAAGGCTTGTGCAGATGTAAGTTGTGGTATAATTAGAGAATAAGACGTGCAACCGTAGCTCAGTGGATAGAGCAACTGCCTTCTAAGCAGTTGGCCACAGGTTCGAGTCCTGTCGGTTGTATATAAAAAATCCCATCCTTATTGATGGGATTTTTTAATTTAATGCAAGTATTATGAATTTATCAATAAGAATATTACTATTGGAGGATATTCTTATGAGGTTTAAATTATCACCAATGGAGTTGATAATTTGCATAATGGTGATTTTAACACTGTTGGCAATTTTTATTCCAATATATATTTTAGCTTGGTCAACTTTTTAATCTTCTGTAATTGTATATGAGATGCAAGTAACAGGAGTTCCAAATCCCTGTAAATATCTAACTTTGACAGAATTGATATATCTAGTTTTATCATCAGGAACAATTTCTGCTCTAACAAGAAGATCTACTAATGGTTTTATAATGTTGTCAGCATCACATTTCAGTTTCCATTTGTAGTCTGCCATTATAAGTATTTCAACATCTATAGGAAATTGTGTTGCTGGAAGAAGATTATCTTTAATGATTAGAATATTCTTTTCTATCCAATCATTATATTTTTTGCTTTTCACCATTTTTCCACGAGCAACAGGAGCATACATCTTATTTGCGGAAAATGGTTCTTGGATAGTACAAGATTTTTTAAGCATAGATAATTTGTACAGAGATAGTATAGGTAATAAGAAAAAATTATGTGGTATAAATTAGCACAACAATTACAACTTCCTGGATTAGATGTAGAACAATCTGCGCCTAAAAGTAAAGAAAAATCAGAACAGAAAGCAAAATCTCCAGAGCTTTTAGAGACACAAAAAGAACCAAAAAGTTTATTCTTCAATGATTGGGCTAAAGATCATTACGTGCCAGAAAGACCTGTATATCATGGAACTACACACGAATTTGATAGATTTGATATTAACAAAGGTGTCTCATCTAATGCTTTCGGCCAAGGATTTTATTTTACTAGTGATGAACAAGATGCCACTGAAAATTACACTGGTTCTGGGCCTGATCAAAAATTAAAAATTACAGATCTACAATATGAATTAATTGATGAAGATGATGAAGACGCTTATTATCTATGGAACTTGTATGGTGATGATCCAAGATACCGCCCTTATTTTAACGAAGATGGCACTGTTGCAAGCCTTCAATACTTAGTAGAAAAAATTGCAAATGATACTGTTTTAGGTTCCAACAAGTCAAGAGTAATTCCAGCTCATGTAAGACTGAAAAATCCATTGCACTTGACATCTGAAAACGATACTGAACATCCAGAAAAAACTTTTGTTGATGATACAAATGAGACATTAGAGTTTTTAAATGAAAACGATATAGATGAGTCTGACAATAATTCTTATAAGACAGTTATCTTAAAACTTTACAATATTTTGATAGATTATATGAATTCAGATGATGCATATCAAATTTGTGAAGACTTAATTCAATTTACAACTGGATCTAACGATGGTGTAGTTTCTTCAGTTATGATGATGGACAATCTAAAAGGAGCTTTAGCAACTTTTGACAATGATGAAGGCTCAGATTATAAGGGTGAAATTATTCAAAGATTCTTAAATTCATTAGGATACGACAGTATTATAATGGATCCTAATCAATTTTTTAGAATGTACTCTAGAGAAGAAAGACCTATCAAACATTATATTACTTGGGATCCTGAAAACATCAAACACGCTAGAGAAAATCTTGAATTTGATCCAAATAACCCTGTCATAACTGCAAACAGTGGTAAAATTAATTTATGGAAGAGTTCTTAGCTGAAATTTTTTCAGAATGTATGATTTTAAATAAAAGATTTTTTTCAGAAAAAGATTTTAAAGCTTTATTAAAAACTCAAAGACTAGATGAAAATTATAATCAATTCAACGACAAAGTGCAAGAATATATCATAGACAACTTGATAGATAATTATATTTATGAAAACAATAAATGGCAGCCAGTTAAAGGTTCTTGTCATCCAGAAATTTCAAAGATTATAAATGATTTAGATTTGCACATGGAAGTTGAATTATCATTAGATGAATTTTGCGATATTAGTTGCGATATTGTTCAAAAAATAAATAATTATTTGTGGTTATGTGATGATAAAGCCCTCCAATAAAGGAGGGCTTCTTTTTTTATAAGAAATTTATTGATATGTATACTAGCTTGCTTTTAAGAATCGCACAAAAACTAGATGCCCTTGAAAATTACAAATTGGCAGATAAATTTGAAAAGTTTGCACAAGATATGTCAATTCCATTTTATAGATATCCAACACAGCAAAAAGATAGCTATAAAAATAGAATCCCAATGCAACAAAATTTTCAACAAGATTCTACAGTAACAATTGATAATAAATTTGGGCAAGATGCAAAAATATATCTGCAACAAATGATAAAAGATCCATTGTTATTTGATCATCCACAATCAAAAATAATGCTGGATACGATAATTAATGATCCAACTTATAAAATGGATAAATCATCATTTGTAAAGATGATTAATGAATATAGAAATCATTATGAAAAACTTAATGAAAGCAGAAATGATGTAAAAGCTTTATCAGAATTGGAGCCAGAACTTCATAAACATTTAGATAATATGGTGAGTAAATTATAATGTGGTATTACAGAACAGTCTTAGCAGCAATCGATGACGCTATAAATGCTTTGAGAACTAAAGGTGTTGATGAACAAAAAATTGATTATGTTCGTTCTCTTCCTGACAATAGAAAAGGCAAAGCTATTGGAGCATTAAACCAAAATCCTCTAATGTCTATAATTGACTTACAAAATCTATTTGAATCTGCTTACAAGCCATCAAGTCAAGAATTACAACTTGTTGAAGATTACGATCCAAGATTTAAGAGTTGGGCTTTATATCAATATAAATTATTAAGATCGCATAAACTAAATGATGATCCTAAAGATGATAGATGGGAGTACAAGCAATCAATAACTGGATATGCTGGAATTCATCATGATCTAGATGAAATTCACGACTTTTTTAGAGCTCACATTTTAGACAATCCTAATTATAACCTTGGAACAAAATCATTTCAGGAAGCATATGATGATTCTGTAGAGTGGCACAATGCAATTTCACAAAGAGGTTCAGGAAAATTTTATCTACCTTTTGAAAGAGATGAATCTGGAAATATAGTAGACGAAAAAATTGTTCATAGATTTGATGATGGCTCTATGATGGTGAGAGTTGAAGATCCAAACGATTTAGATGTTGAAGGTAATTTTATGCATCACTGTGTTGGATCATATGCAAGACACGTAGAATCTGGTGATTGTACTATATATTCCTTAAGAAGCAAATTCAACCAACCACAAGCAACAATTGAAGTTGGTAGAGATGGAGCAGTAAAACAAATCAAAGGACCAAGCAATTCTGAAATTGATGATGATGATCAAGTTGCAAAAATTAGTGAGTTTTTTGAGGGCAGAGAGGATATTAAAAAAACTGCTGGAGAAAGCTACACTCATCAAAGAGCACAAGATTGGTATCCTGGAGAAGTTGAATGGGAAAATGGTCCTGACGAAATCAAATATGGCATTCAGGAGTTTGCTTATGGGCCTTATTTAGAAGGATATTATGATGAGGAAGCTGATGGAGATTTTTCAAGGTTTGGTATTCATTCAAACTCATGGGAAAATAAAGATCAAGAAGAATTTGCTGAAAATAATCTTAGAAATTTAGACATTGATGAATTAGCCGATAAAACTGTCTCAGAAATCAAAGATGCTGTTGATGGTAAAAGAACATACGGAAAAGTTTATGACTTAGAAGATTATGATTTTGAAAATTTAGCAGAAACAATTGTTGATATTGCATACAAGCAATTAGAATCTATAGTTGATAGAGAAGATAGCTTAACTGATGAGTATTTGGCTAGAAGAAGTGGATATTTGACAAAAGAAGATATTCAAAGTTATAAATATCAAAGAATAAGACAAATATTAGGACGTAATCCATTACTAGATTTGTTATATAGTTTTGCAAAGCATTATTCTCAATGGGAAGAATATGTTAGAACACCAGACTCTGAAGATTATGAACATTTTGGTGATTCAGATCAGTTTGGTGAAAGAGCTATGCGGATGATGAGAAACTCTGAAGATAAATTACGTCTTGAGATTGCTAAACGTATTTATGAGACATATCAAGATCATCCAACAGTAAAGAAATTTGAAGAAACTTTTCAAACTCAATTTATTCTTCCTGAAATTTCAACTATTGAAGAGGGGCAACACAGAGCTCAAATGCGACACTTGACCTCACAATATACAGATCCAGGTCAACTAACATTCCAAGATCTTCCAGAAGGTGAATCTTTCAATTTAGCTAGACATAGAAAGAAACAACAGGATCTTGAAGATGATAATTTAGAAATTCCTTTCGAAGATGATTTTGAATAAATAAAATTATATCTTTTTTCTTAAAATATAGGTTAGTTTATCTGCTAACCTATATTCTTTTTTAAAGTCCAGTTTTTGAGCGATTTTCACCATAGATTTTACAAAGGCAGTGGTGGTTTCTTCTTCAGTTTCTACTTCTTCTTCATCTGACGCAAATGGATCAGGCAATTCTTCTTGTGTTCCAGGCGGTGTTGGTCTTTTTCCTTTCATCACTTGACCAGATTCTTCATCAAAATATCCAGTGCCATATTTTGCTTTTTTTTCATAAGCAAGAATTTTTGGAGCAAGGTTAGGATACATTTGAACTAAAGCTGCCCTTATTTCTGGCAATATATTCATATAGTTATCTTCTTCTAACACTTTCATTTCAAAAAAATTAGGATAATTTCTTAATAAATGTAATTGATCATTTAATTTCGGAAAATTGTTAAAATAATTAAACACACTTGAATAATAAAAATTTGGATCTTCTTTTACTTCTGGATAATAATGTGTATACAAATCTAAAAATTCAAATTTAGCTTGTGATACTAATGCTGCAAAATATTCAATTTCACTATAACTAAGCTTTCTTTTTTCAAGTATTTTTGAAATGAATTCAAAAGCAAAACTTTGATCTTGATTTAACAGTCTTCTAAACTCAGAATATACATTATTACCACCCTCTACAAATTGATTTATATAGTCTTCAAATAACCAAGGTGTTTTTTCAATATCTATATTTCTAATAAAATTTTTAGAAGTAATGGTATTCATTTTTCTCTGCAAAAATTCTTTTATTTCAAGATCTTCCAAAAATTGTTGTGGAATAAACTTAAGAATATTTGCAAAATCATTTTTATCAAAATTAAGTTTGCTTCCTATCGAACCAGCAAAATGATCTATATTTTTAAAGAAATTTTTCCAGAAATTAATATCTTGTATTGCACTTTGAAATTCTTGAATGGCATTTCTGAAATCTTCTTTGGTTTCATCATCCATTTCGATTTCTTCAAACTTCTTAAATAATTTGCCATCATTATAAATAGCCCATAATAAAGTTTGATTCGGATTATAAGGAATCATTTGTTCTGGTTTATTTTGATATGCGTAATGTGCTTCTTTCTTAATCATTTGACTATGAGCACCAAGATCAAATGCAAAATTTATAGTTGGATTTTCACTCCAACTTTTTTGATCCCATTCACTAAACTCACTATGGTCTGTACTGAAATTGCGCAAAACATCTATATCTTTAACTTGTTCAATCAATGACACATCAAATGGATCATCTGAATTATAAAATTTACCAATATAATCGGAAGGCTTTGGACATAATATTGAATACTTTACTTCTTCTAATACCCCAAGTTCTTTTGCTTTTTCAAAATCATTATAATCAAAACCAGTTTTCAGTGCCACTTCTTTGATAAGTGATTTATCCCCTGATTCCAATATGGCATTTCTCATAACTCTAATTGGAAAACCAAGAGTAGAAGACCCATCACTTAAATCAGTATTAGTTAATTTATTTCTTGAATAAATTAAAAACAATTCTGGATCTTCAGCAATGAATCTTTGCATTTCACCAGAGATTGTATTTTTTACATTGCTTAAATATTTGATTAATAAATCTCTGTCATCCAACTCTATAAAATATTTATCATCTGCAGCATAAAGTTCACCAGAGTCAGCCAAAGTTTCAATATACAATCTTAAATAATCTGGATGATTTTCAAGAATATATTTTAAAGTAGAAGGTAAATTGCCTCGTTTTTCAATGTATTGTTTAAATAAATCTTTTCTATTTAAAGAAATTAAATCAGTAAATTCATTATAATTGAAGTTACTGCCAGCTATAATTTTACTTCTTAAATAAGTAGTAAGAAAATTTTTATTCTGTCTAAAAAATTGATATTGTGTTTCTTCAAGTTGCATACCAGTGTTGACATATTTCATCAACAAATCTTCGCCACCAACACTTTTAGATAAATATTCTAAAACTTCATTTTCTACAGGTTTACCCAATCCCATCCATCTTGATGTATAGAATTTAGCATCAGGATTATTGATAATGTATCTTAGGCCATAAAAATCTGAAATCTCTTCTAAAATTTCTAAAGTTTCTTTATCAATGCTTTTATCTTCACCATTAACTTTAGATTTTCCAGATTGCCATTCAAGAATATCATTGACACTTAATCTGGCAACTCCATTAAAAGTTGCTGTTTGTAATATTTCTTCTTGAGTCTTGGGTTTGTTCTTGAGAATTAATTCTTCTTCACCAGTTTTAGGATTCTGTCTTGTTGCTTGTAAGTTGACACCCTTACTGGATAAATATTCAGAATATTCTTTCCAACCCATTCCGTTTGATAATTGTTGACCTGTGCGATTTGGAATGTCTGTTAATAAAACCGTATCTCCACCATAACCTCCTGAAGTAAAATCAACTGCAACTTTTCTTTGTTCAGGTGTGGGAGGATTATCATCATAAACAACAAAAAATGTAGAAGATTGCATGTCCCTATAAGCTTGCCACATATTGTTTGGGCCTTTATAGCCAATACACCAACTTGTATCATCGCCAACTAATCTTCTACCATCATTAGCGTCATTTATCTCAAAAATCTTAATAGAATTATTTTTATTAGCAACAACAGGAACATCTTCTGTTTCAGTGTTTTCAACCTGTTTTTCAGCTTGTAAGATGGGAAATTGAGCGTGGATATATTCTGTTAATTTAAGCGCATCATCAAATACTTCATTGTTTATTTTGACCGCATTTTTACTAACTGAAAATTTGGTAATTCTTTTTGAATCAACATACTTTTGAATAGATTCGATGTAATGATCTGGTTCAATATTACGGGCTAATAACCAAGCAGCAAACACCTGATACTTTTGATCATATTTCTTTACTGTTTCTCTTAAGTCTTGAAAATATTCTGGATCCTTGCCGAGAAAATTACAAATACCTTGTATGTCTTCTTTAATACCTGCGACAATGATTCTAAAGCTGTACCGTTTCATATAGTAAATATTCCATTATTAAGTATACAGTTTCCTATTTCGCATCCCATAAACAAAAAACAGGGGCTGCTTTTTCAAAGCCCCTGTTTTTTGTTTATTGGTCTTCTTCTTTTACTTGGCTGGAGGATCGTTTCGACGTCCACCACCCTGACCACGTCCAAAAGATCCATCTTCACCACCACGAACAGTTGGAAGAGTTGTCTTTGCCACAAGCTTCAAACCGTCAACACTAAATTGATAAAGAGTGTTGCCAGAAAGAACATAAACAAAATTGCCAGAAGCAGCAACACTTCCACCACCTGTTTTCATTCCACCAACCTGACCAAGAGGAAATGGAACTTGCCCTGGACGTGGAGCTTCTTGAATCCCACCTGGAACCTGTGCGAAAACAACACCAAAAACAGCCAATGAAGCTGCAAGAGAAACGAGTACTTTATTCATAATTTTTACCTCTGTTGATTAGACGAACAATAGTATTGTATGTTCAATAAATGAAAGAAAGATTAAGATAGATCTATAAGAAAAAAAGATCTACTTTCGTAGATCTTTTTTTTAAGATTATCGGACTGGATTTCCAAGTTGATCAAGAATTGCCTGACCTGTTGGATAATAAGTTTTCCCCCAGAGGAAATTGTTTGGATTGATTGTGGTTTCAAATCTAAAGAACTTTGCGTGGCCATCAGCGAAGACATAATTGCTTCCACCAGTATGACGACCTGGTTCCATAAAACGGATATGAAGACCACCATCAGCAGCAACGGATCTACAACCAGCAGTACCATTCTTCAATCCACTATCAGATGGACCACCCCAACCTTCAGCACCCTCAGCAGCAGCCTTAGTGATTGCAAAAATTGGACCAGTAGCGTCTGCCACGTTTTGCCCTGCCCACTGTCCGCCACTAACTGTTCTCATCATAGCATTTGTTGGTCTATGTGATTTATTTCTTCTTTCAGTGTTAAGTTGTCCAGTACTGCCTAAGAAAATACAGCTCAAATGATTAGTAGATTCAGCAATTGCAATAACGTCAGCTGGGAAATCTACAGCAGCAATTGATACAACATTTGGCGCATCCTGTGGGCCTCTTTTTCGTGGCAGAACAGCTGAATTAGGGATGTAGGATAAACGTGGAACTTGAGCTTCACATCCCATAGTGTTAACATCAGTCCAAGGTAAACAAGGAGGATTATCTGGACCTACACCACCCAACTTATCAGATGGACAAACCCAAACCTTATCGCTCTTGATATATGGTTGAATCATAGCTGAATAGTGAACATATCCACCAGCACTTCCACCATTAGTAGTAGCTGTATTGTTCTTGTACATGTATGCAGTTGGATAAGTTTCATCATAGTCTTGGGTATACATCATAAGGCCAAGACCAATTTGCTTCTCATTAGATAAGCAAGAAGCAGAACGAGCCTTATCACGAGCTTGGGCAAAAACAGGGAAAAGAATTGCAGCCAAAATAGCGATGATTGCAATGACAACGAGTAATTCAATTAAGGTAAATGCTTTTTTCATTTTAGTTTCCTTTAGAAGTCTTGTTTATATTATTCCCCTTGGTAAAAGAATATATATTAAGAAATAAAAATCTTTCTTAATAAAAAGGAACTTATATCCTAAATTATTTATAATAAAAATATGAAAAAGAAACTCTCTCCTGAACAAGAAGCATTGTTGAACAAATTCAAAGGCGCAGAACAAAATGGCGCAAATTCTTCTATGGGTAATAAAAATGAAAAGGCCTCGACAAATGCGCCGAAGCCTCAAATAAGAAGAAGTGGTAGTAGAGGGAAATAACCCTACATAGGTTGTGTCCAATCCGGGCCAGCAAGAATGTCCAAAAATTCCTCATATGTGTAAAATTGAGATTTAGTAGTAAGATTAACTAAACATGATGGAAACATACCTTCCCACTTTACAAAAGTCATAGTGCCATCAACACTCTTGCGCAATGTATCTGCACTAGTCTCTAAAACCTGCGAAAAATCAATGAGTGGTATTTCATCCACACTAAATATAACAAATGTTCTGTTCATAATACTCTTATAAAAGAAGGTGAGATAATTCTTCTTACTGTACATTAATACATAATCACCTTCAATAATGGAAATAACACAATGAGTAAATTTATCAAAACAGCACTACTTAAACAAAAAGAAAGATTAGAACAACAAGAAGTGCAATTAGAAGAAGTGAGAAAAGGTGAACTTTATAAATCACTTCAAGATGGTCTTTCAAAGCAACATAAAACAATTGATGCTAAAAATTTTGAAGATTTATTTGAAAAAGTTAGAAAAGGCAATCCTAGCGATCCACTAGAGATCCAATTAAGTAAAGCTGGTCTTTATAAACAAAAAAATAATGTAGAAGAAAAAACATTTACTGAAATATTACAAGAAATTGAAAAAGGTTTTCCTGAAGAAATATTAGAGATACAACTAGATCCAAGAAGAAATGATTAATCTACTCAAATTAGCCCAAAAATTAGACGATAAAGGTCAATATAAAACTGCAGATAAGCTTACAAGAAAAGCTTCTATCTTACTTATGGCCATTCAATATAAACAAGACTTAGAAGAAGGTATAAGGGCGCTATATAATTATTTTGATGAAAGAACACTTACAAAATTACTAAAAGAAAGTAATATACTAGAACCTGATGGCGATATTTCAGCTCGCCCATACGATTACTCAGAATTTACACAAAAATTATCAAACTTAGAACCAATTTCACCTCCAGATATGCCTACAAGATCTGGAAATAATAATTACAATAACTTAGAAGAAGTAAAACAAAGTTTATTAAAAACAGTAGAAATTATAGACAAATTTCAAATTTCAATATCAAACGCACACGATATACAAAGAGAACAACAAAAGAAAATTCAAGATTTACAAGGCGATGTCATTCCCGACGAATGATAAAAGCCTACAACAAAATATAAAACAATAAATAATTAAACTGTAAAGAGCTATAGCCATTCTATAGCTCTTTCTTTTTTCCCAGTTATATTGGTGCAAATAATATCCAGCCACCCACATCAAGAATGCATACAAAGACCATTGAACTAAATTTTCACTCCCATAAGCCCAAACAAAATAAAAATATAGTTGGACAGCAAATATTATTCTCATAACATAATTATAAAAGGATAATAGAATTAAGAATTGTAAAAATAATATATCTACCTATCAAAGGGAATAATATGAATAAGAAAACAGTTATTGCATCATTGAATGATATTGCAAATGCTCTCGACAAAAATGGGCTTTTTAAGGAAGCTAATGAAATTACCAATGTGATGATAAAGTTGAGCCAAAGCGATGCTCCTGGTGAAAGGGGCAGAGTTTACAGAACTGAAGCAAATCTTACAACGCCTCCATTCCGTGATTATAGAGTATTATTAAAACATGTCAAGGGTTTATTAGCAAAAAATGACCCTGCGTCAAAAATTGAACTTAAAGCTATCATGGATAAAGTACAAAGTAATGCATATAACTTTACTCCATTTGAAAAAAATGCTTTTCAAAGACAATATGAAAGAATGAAAGATTTCAAAAATCAACCTGAAGTGGATGATGTTATGGCTGAAGCATTCAAGAAATTTCTTCCTGAAGGAGTTACCGTTGATGGAATCAATCAACAAGAAGGTAATTTATTAGACTTTGCAAATAGCAGGCATATAGGTAATGCTGATAGATTCCTTCAAAGAACAAGAGAAATGCTTGACATCAAAGAGCCAAGAATAGACAGAGGTCCAACTGGTAGAAGTGAAAGATTACGTGGATTTGGTGAACATGAAAAACCAACAACAGGCTACTATGGATTTGGAAGAAAGTAAGATGAATAAAAAAATTATAGTTGCTTCATTAAGTGAAATAGCTAATGAACTTGATAACAATGGTCATTATAAAGAAGCTAATACAGTTACAAAAGTAATGTCTAGAATTGCTCAAGAAATGCCAGAAGGCGAACTACCTGAAGATGCTGAAGCTCAACAAGAGGGTGGATTTTTTGATACAGGTCGAAAATTAACGCAAAGAATATTCGGTAAACCAAAATACCCTGGAACTCCTCAACAACAAGCAAATTTTGAGAGAGATTATCCTGGTAAATGGGGCAGCTTCAAAGTTGCGCCTTTAACTCCTGCACAAAAAGCATTAATGGCAGAAGTACCAGGCGAACATTTGGGAATTAGATTTTTAGACCCTAAAAAATATGGTGAAGAAGTAGCATTTTGGAAGACTATAACAAGTGTATACTTTAACATCCCTAACAAAATAAATGAAAAAGGGTGGTCAGATATTGTAAAAACTTTTCTTGATGATTCAAAATTAAGATATTATTTATCAAGACCAGATGGCAAATATGCTAAACATGAATCTCAACCAGGTGGAACAAATCCCAAAAATGCTGTGAAAGCATTCATAACTTCAATTCAATTGCCATCTAGTGATGATCCAAAAGTTGTTGCAGACTGGATCCAAACTAGACTCCCAGCTACAAGGGGAATATTCCGAATTGGCACATCTGATGGTGGGGAAATCTCATACGAACAAGATTTATCAAAATTTACAAAACTCCGTTTGGATGAAAGATCTATCATAGGCCGTATGCATCAAATGATTATGAATGAATATGGGCCATATGGTTCTACCGACTCAAGTGGAAAACATACTCCTAAAGAAACTGAAAGATTTAGTAGAAAATTAGAAGTCTTAAAGCCCATAGCTAAAGAACTTATAAATGACCCAGATGTTATTGCAGTCAAAGACAGATTGGAACAAATATTATTTAGCGCTAAACTAAAAGCAGAAAAAAATCCACTTTCTAAATTACCATTTAGATTACCAAAATTATAAGGAAAAAATTATGAACAAAAGAACAATTATCGCATCCCTTAACAAGATTGCAAATGAACTCGACAATAATGGTCTTTACAACGAAGCCAATACAGTAACCAAAGTTATGTCCAAGATCGCTATGGACGGAAACGATGAATACAATATGGAAGACTATTTTCCATATGGCGATCCAGATGGTGATGATGACGAAGATCAAAAGTATGAACCTTCCATGCGTGAAGAATTAGATACTGATTTGATGGAAGTAAGTGATATGCTTGATCCAATGGGCACAAGCAATAGAGCTGATGATATATTAGGTTATCACGCTAAAGATTATGATAAGCCAAGAGCAAGTGAATTAGAAAATGTCTTTGACGAATTAGATACCATGATCGAAGATGCTATGCTTAGTCCAAGAGATAGAAAAAGATATGATGAATTAAAAACACGAATTATGAGATCATATACACCAATGAACTAAAATAAATAAGATTTGTTTAAATAAGTGGCAATAACATAATTTTGCCACTTATTTTTTAAGGAAAATAAAATGAATAAAAAACAAATAATTGCATCATTAAATAATATTGCAAACGAGTTAGATAATTCAAATTTTTACCTTGAAGCTAGTACTATAACCAAAGTTATGGTAAAATTAGCCGAAGAGGAAAAAATGAAAACCAAACACTCAGAAGAAGAACTCCAAGAAGCAATGTCTGCACAAGGCATTGAAAAAGCATTCGAATCTTATAAAGAAAAAGGTGGAAGTGCAAGCAAAGAATCATATTCATCACAATGGAAATCACTCATAGGAAGAATGATTGATGGATTCTCAAACAATATGGGCGTTTCAATTGCTGAAGAAAAATATAAAAGAAAAAATCCATTCTGGGATCCTAGAGACTAATAAAAAAGAGGAGCTTTGCTCCTCTTTTTTATTTAATCACATCTCTTAAAACCTTACTTATCAAACTCCAATTCTTACCCCTAATTACATCATTTTTGCTCTTATTAAATATTTCTATAACATTACCATCAAAGCGCACAGAAACATAAGAATTACCACTAAATAATCCTTCTAACAACCTAAACACTTTTTCATCATCACAATAAAAACCAATATAACCAACCACTTCTTTCTTGCCACTACATATATCGCTAAATTCACTATAACTAAACGGAATTTCCCAATTAGGATCCATTAAAAAATATTTATTACTATTCTCACAATTACATAACCACAAACCAATAGAACGAATTTTCTTCCTATCACTTAAAAGATTTTTCCAAGCCTTATCAATGAAATTCTTTGTGCGATTATGACCCTCGCAACTTGGCAACGTGTCATAGCCCTTATCATTTAAATGCTTAACGATATCTTTTATCTTTGGGTCTAATGTGTCATCAAGCTCTGCACTATTTAAACTATCACCCTTGCGCTTCTTAAAATAATACCAAAGATTATGATCCTCACTGTAAAACCAATCATAATCTTTTAACTTGTCAACACCTATAGGACTAATTCTCATAATTATTTATTTACACATACCAAAGATACTTTCCTAAAAGGTATAAGTAATTTATTCTTTAAAATAATACTATAGAGAAAATTATGAAAAACTATTTATCATTAATCAAGATTGCTAAAGTATTAGATGAAAACGGCTTCTACAAACAAAGTAGTAAAATTGACCAAAAACTATTTAAATTAGCAAACACTGAAAACGAAGGCCCAACACTAGAGCAAATCGAAGCTCAAAGTGATTTAGAAAGATCTATATCTAATATTCCTGTCAAACCAATTAAATTAGAGCCTACTGAAAGAAAAAGATACACCAAAGATGATATAGCTGAATTTAGAGCATTACAACAAGAATTATCAAACTTCATTGACACATACATTAGCGCAATAGATTCTGGTGACGAAAAGTTTTATCTCAACTATGACAACATGATGAAATATGGAGATTTGTATGAAAAAGTAAATAGTATGGCAGTCGATATATCTTTGTCATTACCAAGATTGACTAATCCTATCATTGAACCAAACACTCCAGAAGAACTCAAGTCTTGGAGAGGTATGAATGAAGAAAAATTAGATTTTGATGATTCTAATGAAAAACTTAAAAAGAAATGTTCTGACTTTAAACAAAAGTTATCCAGATACACTCCTATCCCAGTTGGTAGAAGACATCAACCAGCAACCAGTGGATATGTGATTCCATTCCACCCATCCCTTACAGAAATGGGAATACACCAAGGAACATTCAAAAGAAAAAATTCTCGCATGCATGATTTTGATAGCGATTACTTCTTTATAGTGCCAACAAAAACTGGAAGAAGAGTAATTGAATTACCTAATGGATACGCTTTTGTTGAAGTAGAAGAAAATGGACAAACATATTTTGATCTACCACCTAATCAAAAAGAAAGAATAATGAGACAAATTCAAAGAGCGCAAAACGAAGAGTAAACAATGAATAAAAGAATAATCTTATCATCACTCGCAGATGTAGCTGAAAGCTTTGAAAACAGCCACGAAGTTCTTTTAGCTAATAGAATCAATTTGTTAATGACAAAATTAGCAGAAAAAGAAGAAGACTGCCCAGAACCAACACAAGACATCGAACTCAACCTCAAAAATAGACAAAAAGCTATAAATGAACATGGATACGGACCAGCAGACCCATCACAACCAAATGAGAAATTCTGGAAAAAGAAAATGGAAATGTGGAAAGTGGACGAACTATCAGAAGTAAAGAATATGCTTTGTGGTAATTGTGCTGCTTTTGACATTACAACCAAAACACTAAGCTGTATAGAAAAAGGCATAGGAGAAGAAGCCACAGAAACCATAAACGCTGGAAAACTTGGTTACTGTAAATTCCTAAAATTTAAATGTGCAGCCAAAAGAACTTGTGATGCTTGGGTGACAGGCGGACCAATTACTGACAAAAAAGATAAGAAATAAATAAAAAAGAGGAGCTAAACTCCTCTTTTTTATTCTATTACTTCTGTTTCTTCATATATTTCTGGCTCATAACTATCAAGATATTTCTTTACATCAATATAAAGATTTGTCAAGTATTTTGCAATTTGTCTTACATATTGAGGATCTAAGTTTTTTATTACTTGTTGATCAAATCTCCAGCCGAAATTACTATTACCAGAAACGTGTAGTAAATTACTATATAATGAATTATCCAAATAACTTTCACTAACATCATCTACATTTGCAACAATTTGAATTAAATCATAAAATCCTTTTAAGAATAAATCTTTTCCATTTTCTAAACTTTCATAAATCCCTTTATAAGTTCCAATAAGATTTCCCATGCTGAAAAAGTTATCAAACTCTGAACGAAAAGCTCTCAACTCTGAAGGGTTAGCCATATAAAGATCCACATTACCACTTAATGATCTTGCTCTTCTATCTAACTCTCTAATATCTTTTTTTGCCAAACTTCTTGCTTTTTTACGGTCTTGTTCAGAAAAAATCTCTGGCGAAATTCCAAGATACTCTCTCGTATAACCAGTAAGTTCTTCTAAACGATCTAAATAAAGTTTTTCTTCTAATTCTTTTCTACCCAATGGAACTTGATCTTTTTCATAATCCTTGAACATTAAAGATGGATGAGAACCTGGATTAGAATAAAGTTCTTTGTCTTTAAGAAAAGGTATCAATCCTTCAATTGCGTGAATAATCTCATGCTTTAGTGTAGAAATAACATCTGGTAAATTTTGTATTGTTTGTTCACCAATAACAATTATTTTGTTATATTTATCACAATACCCACCACTTTTTTGCGCTCTTGTGTCTATATACTGGAATGAATAATCCTTTAAAGTGTTTTCAGATATATTCCTAAAATAATCTTGAAATTTCTCTAAATCTACAACGTTAAAATCACCAGCTCTTAAATACCCACTATAAGGAAAAACATCATCCTCTGAAAAAGTTTTAGTCATAATGGATGCCCTTATAGCACTGTCAACATCCTGCTCAAATGTCGGACTTATACTTGACCACAATGAGCCTTGTTTCGCAAATTTATACCACATACTTATATAATACTAGAAAACGATCAGTCTCCCCTAAATTCTGATAAAACTCTGACAAAAACTTATTATCAAAGAATAATAAAACAATGTCAGAATATTTATCAGAATATGGCCCAAAAAATATATACTAATCTTGGGGCAAAAAGGATGGTTATAATTTTAGGAAAACGATAAAATTTAACCACCCCCCCTCCTTTCCTGGGCCAAAATGTAGGGGAGAAATTTTAATATATATACGGGGGCAAAAAAGATACCTAATCCTGGGGCAAAATTCAAAAACTTAACCACCCCCCCTGCCTCCTACTAAATCTTGGGGCAAAGATCTTGGGGCAAAAACTAGGCTACGATTTTCTCACATATGGCCTTTTTTAAGCTAGGGGGGAGGGGGAACCCAACGAATATTCTAACATACCCCCCCATGCCCTTTTATAATTAGTAGATAAAATAATAGATATATCTTACAAACAATAACGTACTAGTGCTTCACTCATACATACTAAGCTTAAAGCAGCAAGACTAGTATACTTATCATCTCTAACAATAGGATGATCTAAATAACAAACATCTTCTCTA
>Ga0164292_10001383_pt1 | contig 19512 bp, 16 predicted proteins | sample GEODES117metaG_FD_111486 | JGI IMG/M metagenome (GOLD analysis project Ga0164292, IMG submission 111486) | Eutrophic lake water microbial communities from Lake Mendota, Wisconsin, USA - GEODES117 metaG | ecosystem: Environmental > Aquatic > Freshwater > Lake | place: USA: Lake Mendota...
CAGCTGCCGCGGCGACGCCGAACGCCTGCGACAGGGTGCCATCGATGCCGGAGGCGCCCCGGAAGCCATACACGGGCCGGGGCGGTCCGTCGGCCACCGCGAAGCTCTCCCAGTCGCGCACCGGCGAACTGTTGGCCAGCAACAGGGGCACATCTGCCGGCAGCAGGCGACTCAGCGCACGGGCCACAGCGGGCTCTCCCCAGCAGGGCAGCGCCAGCTGCCGATCGAGCCAGCCCTGCAGGCACCGCTCATGCCTTTGACACAGCTCAGTGAGCTGCAGCGAGGCCGCCGCCGGGGAGCCGGCCTGCGTTGCTGCAGGCAACTGCTGCCACCAGGCCGCCAGTCCCCCCGGCCACTGCAGCTGGGCGGTGCCCAGGGGATCAAGGCATCGGGGGTCCGCCTCGGAGATCAACAGCTGGGGGCCACCCAGGGCCGCCAGCCAGGCCTGAAGCCGGCGGCTGGCCGGCAGCGGGCCGAGCCGGAGCACCTGCAGTTCCGCAGGGCGCAGCTCCGGCGGCGGATCAGCCAGCAACAGGTCGTAGCCCCCAACAGGCTGCAGGTCTGGCTGGCCCCGCAATCCACTGAGGCCGTCGGCCAGCAGCGGCCAGCCCGTGCGGGCGAGCCAGAGGCGCAGGGCCCTCCGATAGGCCGGCCAGTGCTGCGGCAGGCCGCGCCAGGGACCCGCCACCACCACCCCGGGGCGATCGGGGTCGAGGCCGCCCACGCCACAGGCGGGCGGCTGGGCCCGCGGTGCCGGCAGCCAGGCCGGGCAGTCGAGCGGGCCGTTGCAGCCGATCGCGGCGGCGGCAACCCGCTCCAGCAGGGCGGCCCCATCGGCATGCAGAGGCTCCTCAAACGGCAGGTTGAGGTGCACAGGGCCCGGCGGCTGGCTCGCCGTGCCGGCCAGAGCGCTGAGGGCCTGATCAGCCAGGTTCAGGAGGTCGGACTCCGGCATGCCATCCAGCCCGGCTCCGGCGCCCCTGCCGCACCAGCGCGCCGCCGCCAGCAGGAACAGCTCCTGGGCCACGGTCTGGTTGGCGCCGCACCCCTTCAGCCGCTCGGGCCGGTCGGCGCTGAGCAGCAGCAGCGGCAGGGCCGAGAGATCCGCCTCCACCGCCGCCGGCAGCAGGTTGGCCACGGCGGTACCGGAGGTGGTGATCACCGCGACAGGCCGGCCGCCGGCCCGCACCAGGCCGAGGGCAAGGAAACCAGCCGAGCGCTCATCGATGGCGGTGTGCAGCGGCAGCCCAGCCCTGGCCAGCAGCCCTGCGGCCAGGGCCAGCGGCGCCGACCGGCTGCCTGGGCAGAGCACCACGGCCGCCAGCCCGCCCCGGCGCAGGTGCTGCAGCAGCCTGAGCGCTGCATCCAGGTTGGCGGTGGCCCTCTGCTCAGGGGCCGCGTGGGGCTGACGCGAGGGCAGATCCAAGCCGGAGCTAGAGGATGGAGAGCCATCCTGCCCTCGCCCTGAGCGCCGAGCCCGTGAGCGCCAAACCAGCTGAGCCGGCCCCTGAGCGGGCCCCTGCCACTGCCCCTGCCCCTGCCCCTGCCCCTGCCCAGCAGGACACGAACCCGCCCGACCGGCCCTCCGCCACCAACTGGCTGGGCCAGCTGGGGCGCCAGGTTGTGCCTGTGCTCGCCTGGGTGGCGCTGGCCCTGGTGCTGCGCTGGGCAGTGCTGGAGCCCCGCTGGATTCCCTCGGGCTCGATGCTGCCCAACCTGCAGATCAATGATCGGGTGCTGGTGGAGAAACTGCGGGTGCGGCTGCAGCGGCCGCTGCCGCTCGGGGCCATCGTGGTGTTCCACCCGCCAGCGGCCCTGGTGCAGGCCGGCTACGACCCCGAGGCCGCGCTGATCAAGCGGGTGGTGGCCCGCGGCGGTGATCAGGTGGAGGTGCGTGGCGGCCAGCTCTGGCGCAACGGGCAGCCCGTGGAGCCCGACTGGGCTGCCGCACCGATGAACTACACCCTCGAACCCTTCACCGTGCCGGGAGGTGAGCTGCTGGTGCTGGGCGACAACCGCAACGCCAGTCTCGATTCACATCTGTGGGGGCCCCTGCCCGAGGCCAACGTCATCGGCACGGCGGTGCTGCGCTACTGGCCACCGGAGCGATTCGGACCGATTCGGTTCTCCCCCCCGTCGATCCCCCTGGGACGCCAAGAACAGCTGGGGTAGGGTGCAGTTCGTGACGCAGAGCACACGGGCAATGTTCAACCCGGAGTTCCTGACGAGCGACAACGAAGCGATCAGTGCCAATGCCCTGATCCAGTACCTGCAGGAACAGTCACCGGATGTGCTGCAGCGCGTCGCCCGTTCAGCCAGTCCTGAGATTCAGGACATCATTCGCCACAACGTGCAGGGCCTGCTGGGGATGCTTCCCAGCGAACAGTTTGATGTGAAGATCCAGACCAGCCGTGAAAATCTGGCCGGCCTGCTCGCCTCAGCGATGATGACGGGTTATTTCCTGCGCCAGATGGAACAGCGCATGGAACTCGAGGCATCCCTGCTCGGCTGCGGCAGCCAGGACGGGGCAGATCCAGGCGAACTGAGGCTCTGACCCGCACCTGATCGCGCCGGCCACCCTCAGGGGTTCTCCGGCACCAGGCCGAGTTTCAGCAACAGACGATCCAGGTTCGCCAGGTACGCCCAGCTGCGCTGGTCGGGGGCCCAGGTGCGGCTCTCGAGCTGGTCGGCGAGCTGTTCAAGCTGCTCGGCCGAACTGACCAGCGGGGCCTCGTAGTGCGCCGGGATCAGCCAGCGGATCTCGCCCAACCGGGCCAGCTGGCGCAACCAGCCCACCAGAGACGCACGCGCGCGCGGAAACACCAGCCGCTCCAGCACAGGTGCCACCTGCAGCTGGGGGGCATCGCCTGGCACCAGCTGGGCGAATTCCTGGTGCCAGCCGCTCTGCCAGCGAAAGGGATAGAGACCGAAGTAGGCACGGGCGCTGCGCAGGCCAGGCCGCAGTGCCTGACTCAGCACCTCGCGCCAGGGTGGCACCACCAGCTGATCGGGGCGCAGATAGGAGGCGAACAGCACCAGGCGCTGCCAGCCGATGCGCCGCAGCTCAGGGCTATCGAGCAGGGGTTGATCTCCGCGCTCGCGGGCATGGAAAAGCAGGGGGGTGGGATCGGCCGCAAACACCTCCGGCGGCTCGGCCGGGATGCCCACCAGGGCATCGGTGATCAGCAGGCTGCCGCTGGCGCGATGCAGGCAGGCCACCTCCATGAAGGTGCCCAGGCCCAGATCCAGGGGCCCCAGCGGCACCCAGGACAGCTCATCACCGTGGGGTACGCCGTCGTGGAACAGCACGCGGGTGCGCCGGGCCGGGAACCCCAGCCAGGAGGGCGGCAGCGGCAGCGGGAAGCTCCACTGCTTCGGTGTGACCCACACCTCGGCCGCAGGAAAAGCGCGGGCCATCGCTGGCACCGGCAACTTGTGCTCCAGGCCCGACGCGGTGGGCAACACGATCGTGCGCACCGGGCCATAGCGCTCGCTCAGCTCCAGCAGGGCCCTTCGCACCTCTGCGGTGGGGGCCACAGGGGCATACAGCAGCAGCCCCTGGCGCAGGCGCACCACGGTCATACGGATCGGCACCGCCACGTAGAACACCCCCTGGAGCTGTTCCACGCTCCACACCTGGCCGGGGATCAGCTCACGCACCAGGGAGCGACGGCGGCCGTAGGGATACAGGGGCAGCAGGGGCCACCAGGGCCAGGACTGGTCGCGCGGAGACGACGCAGAGGGCAGGGGCTGGGTCGGTGGCGACGTCACGCTCAGCTCACCCTCAGGCCAGCAGCACCAGGCTGATGCTCATCACCACCATCCCTGCCAGCACGCCTCCGATCATCAGCTGGTGCTGGGAGGCCATGCGCTGGGCCGTGGGCAACAGCTCGTCAAGACAGATGTAGATCATCACCCCCGCCACGCTGGCAAACACCAGGCCCAACACCAGATCGTTGAGGACGGCACGGAGAAACACATAGCCGATCACCGCACCCACCGGCTCAGCCAGGCCGGAGGCCAGCGAGATCCAGAAGGCCTGACGGCGGCTGCCTGTGGCGAAATAGATCGGCGCCGATACGGCCAGCCCCTCGGGGATGTTGTGGATGGCGATGGCAATGGCGATCCCGATGCCCAGCCGCGGATTGGAGAGAGCGCCGATGAACGTGGCCAGGCCCTCAGGAAAGTTGTGGATGGCGATGGCCAGGGCAGAAAACAGGCCGGTGCGCATCAGCTCGGCCCGTCTGGTGTGCTCCAGAGCCACCTGCCTGCCCTCGCCGGCCTGCAGGGCAGAACCCAGTGGGCTGTCGTGACGCGGAAGCAGCTGATCCACCAGGGCGATGGCCCCCATTCCAGCGAAGAACGCCGCCACCGTGGCCGCGTAACCCAGGCCAGGGCCCAGGGCTGCAGTCAGAGAGTCGCGGGCCTTCGGGAAGATCTCCACAAACGACACGTAGAGCATCACCCCGGCCGAGAAACTCAGGGCCAGGGTGAGCACCCGGGGGCTGAAGCGCCGGTTCATCAGGCCCAGGGCACTGCCGATCCCGGTGGAAAGCCCTGCCGCCAGGGTCAGAAGAAATGCGAACACCACCGGTGCGTCTAGCTCCAGCAAGACTCAGCTCCGCAACGGCGGTTCCCAGCCCTGATGATCGCAGCTGGTCGATCGGCCATGCCTGTCAGGCCACGGCCAAGCAAAAACCCCCGCCGGGGGGCGGGGGCAGGCAGTTCGGCGGAAAGCTGAACTCAGCCGATGGCGGGCGCCGTGAGGGCCACGGGCACGGAGGCACTGGCGGCCAGATCGAGCGGGAAGTTGTGGGCGTTGCGCTCGTGCATCACTTCCATACCGAGATTGGCACGGTTGAGCACGTCGGCCCAGGTGTTCACCACCTTGCCCTGGGAATCCAGGATCGACTGGTTGAAGTTGAAACCGTTGAGGTTGAACGCCATGGTGCTGATGCCCATGGAGGTGAACCAGATTCCGACAACCGGCCAGGCACCGAGGAAGAAGTGCAGGCTACGGCTGTTGTTGAAGCTCGCGTACTGGAAGATCAGGCGACCGAAGTAGCCATGGGCGGCCACGATGTTGTAGGTCTCCTCTTCCTGGCCAAACTTGTAGCCGTAGTTCTGACTCTCCGTTTCGGTGGTCTCCCTCACCAGCGAACTGGTGACAAGCGAGCCATGCATGGCGGAAAACAGGCTGCCGCCGAACACACCGGCCACACCCAGCATGTGGAAGGGGTGCATCAGGATGTTGTGCTCAGCCTGGAACACCAGCATGAAGTTGAACGTTCCGGAAATGCCCAGCGGCATGCCATCGGAGAAGGAGCCCTGACCGAAGGGATAGATCAGGAACACGGCGAAGGCAGCCGACAGGGGGGCGCTGTAGGCCACGCAGATCCAGGGACGCATGCCCAGGCGGTAGCTCAGCTCCCACTGACGGCCCATGTAGGCGGAGATGCCGATCAGGAAGTGGAACACCACCAGCTGATAGGGCCCGCCGTTGTAGAGCCATTCATCGAGCGAAGCGGCTTCCCAGATCGGATAGAAGTGCAGGCCGATGGCGTTGCTCGAGGGCACAACAGCACCGGAGATGATGTTGTTGCCGTAGATAAAGGAGCCAGCAACGGGCTCACGGATGCCGTCGATGTCGACGGGGGGAGCGGCGATGAACGCCACGATGAAGCAGATCGTGGCGGCAAGCAGGCAGGGAATCATCAGCACCCCGAACCAACCCACATAGATGCGGTTGTTGGTCGAGGTGACCCACTGGCAGAAGGATTCCCAGCTGGTCGCGCGGCCGCTGCGCAGGGCAGTGGTCATGGCAGACGAAAAGAGAATGAGAACGGGTGGTGATCACCGGGCCCGGCAGACCCGAAGATCATCAAAACCGTAGGTCGATTGCCGGAACGGTCCAGCTACCGCAAAGGAACGTTCAATTGCGCAATCCGGCGTTACATGGCCGCTTTACATTGCGTTGTGGCAAGCCACTGGCGCCCCTGCTGCAGGAAGCTGCTCCAGTCGAGTTTCTCGGCCTCAGCTGCGGCAGCCACCGCCAGGGGTGCTTCCCGCTTAATGCGCTCCAGGTCAGGCTCGCTCACACCGGCCGAGCGAGCCAGCAGGTCGGCCATCGCCCGACCCACCACCCGGGTGAGATAAGCGGCGCTGAGGGCCTGCACCGCACTGCCCACCAGCCAGGTGGCGCCATGCCAGCGGGCCAGACCCGCCAGCGCCTGGGTACTCCAGTCGACCACCCCGAAGGCCAGGGCAGCCTTGGCCAGTTCAGCCGCGGCGGCCTGCAGCTGCTCCGGGCTCCAGGGACAATCCCAGAGGCGCGCCATCTCGCGGAGCATCAAGCCATTGGCCACCGCCACCACCAGCAGGTCGAGGCTGAGCACGGGCGACGCCACGACACCGCCGGCCACCAGCCACTGGGTGCGCTGCTGCAACCGCAGAAACACCCGGCGGCGCAGGGTCTCCAGTTCGGCCTGCCAACGGCCGTGCAGCGCTTCGAGCTCCCGCAGCTGACGTTGCAGACGCAGGCTGGCGCCTTCGCGTTGCAGCTGCTCAGCCAGCGGGGCGAGCATTGGCTCCAGGCTGGTGGGATCGCCATCCCAGAGCAGCGCGGCGGGAGGCTGGTCTTGGGCCAGGAGGCCTTCAAGCTCAAGCAGCACCCGCTGGGGATCGGCCTCGGGGGCGCTCTGGATCAACAGGCGCACCGGCAGGCCTGCTGGGATGGTCTGCAACCAGCGCAGGTCGGCCGCCGAAAGGGGCCAGTGCAGGTGATACAGCAGCAGTTCACAGCCTTCGAACAGGCGCGGCCAGTCCCGTTCTCCCTGCCAGATCGGCAAGGGCTGACCCCAGTGGAGGGTGAGGGGCCAGCGCCCCCGCAGCGCGAGGGCCACAGTTGGATGCAGGTTCTGGGGGGGCAGGTCGCGGCCCACCATCGCCACGGCAAGACCTGGACGCTGCAACGCCGCCTCGAGCTGCGTCAGTTCGCGGGAACGGCGACCGGTGCCATCGGCTTCACAGGAGCTGGGCCGCTGCTCCGCTTCCAGGGCCGCGAACTGGCCCTGGAGTCGCCGGAGGCGCTCCAGCCAGCCGGGCACATCGCGGGGCAGCTGGGTGGGGCCTGCGCCGGCGGCGCCGCGGCGCGCCAGCCACCAGCCGCCAGCCAGCAGAACCGACAGGCCCAGGGCCGAGGAGGAGGAGAGGTGACTCAACCGCAGGCCCACGTCCACGGTGATACCGGTTCCCGCCAACAGGGCCGCCACAGGCCAGTGGCGCCGCAGGGTTGACGCCGCCTGGAGGGATGGCAGGGCCTGCAGCGGCGACAACAACTGGGGCACCGGCAGCGTCAAGGGGCCAATGAGCAGCCACGCATCTCTAGCTCAACCAGCCCCGACCCGCCCAGCCCCGGGCCCAATAGCGTGGGAGGCAGTTGGTACCCGACCGTGTCGAGCCCCGCTGCGGCCCAGGCCCCCGGCGACCATCGCCGTGCCGTGAAGCGGGTGTTGCTGGCGGCGCTGGCCATCAACGTGTCGATGACCCTGCTCAAGCTCGTGGTGGGCCTGCTGAGCGGCTCACTCGCGGTGCTGGCCGATGCCATGCACAGCGCCACCGACGGCCTTTCCAGTCTGATGGGGCTCCTCACCAACGGCCTCTCCGATCCCAGGCCCGACCGGGACCACCCCTACGGCCATCACAAATACGAAGCCCTGGGTTCCCTGGCGATCGCGGCCTTCATTCTGTTCACCGCCTTCGAGATCCTGCAGAAGGCCGTGGAGCGGATCCAGGGTGGCCTGCCTCCCCTGCAGCTGGGGACCACCGAGCTGCTGCTGCTGGCGATGGCCCTCGGCTTCAACATCCTGCTGGCCAGCTACGAGCGCGGCGAGGGTCGCCGCCTGGAAAGCCCCCTGCTCAAGGCCGATGCCTCCCACACCGCCAGCGACGTCTGGACCACGGTGGTGGTGCTGGTGGGCCTGAGCGGGGCGGTGTGGCTGCGGATCAGCTGGCTGGATGTGGCGCTGGCGATCCCGCTCTGCCTGCTGCTGGTGCGGGTGTGCTGGACCGTGCTGCGGGCCAATCTGCCGCTGCTGGTGGACCAGATCGCCATCGCCCCCGAAGCCATTCACCAGGTGGCCATGGGTGTGCCCGGCGTGCTCAATTGCCACGACATCGCCAGCCGAGGAGTCTTGGGCCAGCAGGTGTTCGTGGACATGCACATGGTGGTGGACGCCATCGATCTGCCCACGGCCCACCGCATCACCGAGCTGGTGGAAGAACACCTGGAGGCGCGCTTCGGGCCGGTGCGCTGCACCATTCATCTGGAGCCGCGGGAATACGCCAGCGCCGCGATCACCTTCCGCGGCACCCACGGTTGATGGAGGAGCCTGTTACCCATGGTTGAGTTCGTCGACCAGCCCGGCACCGACCCCAACCTGCCCTGGGTCAGTCCCCGCCAGAGGGACCAGCTCAACGGCTGGATCGCTGAGTTGCGTGAGGCCAGCGCCTGGAGCGGCACCTTGCCGGTGGCCCTGCTGGAACCCTGCTGGCTGCGGCTGCGGGCAATCCCCGTCGCCGATCTGGCCATGGAACTACCCCCCGATGCCACCGCGGCCGCCCCGGAGCTGCAGCGCTACCGCCAGCTGATCGGCCAGGGGCTGCCCGGCTGGTCGGCCCAGATCCACTGCTGGGAGGAGTTCGGGGCCGCCAGCTGCCAGGCAGCCCAGCGGCGCTTGTGGGAGTGCCGCGACCGGGGCAACCACGGCTGGACCCTGGCCCGCTATGCCGCACTGATCGAGACCTACCGGCGCAGCGTGGAGCTGGGGAGCGGCAACCGCGCACGGCGCCGTCTACCCCTGCTGGTGCTGGCGCGGGCCGGCAGCCGTGATGCCCATACCCTCCACTGGCTGGAGCCGATGGGCCAGCCCATGCGGCACACTTGCGCCTGATTCAGGCTGCGCCAATGGCCGACGACACCACCAGCGGGACCCCCAGTTCCAGCGGCAGTTTTCAGGGCAGCGGCGGCCGGGAGGGCGGTCGCCGGATGGGCCCCCCGCGTGAGGGGGGCAACCGCGAACCCGGCGGCTTCCGCATTCGCCTGAGCGACAACGAAATGCGTGCCGTCCGCGCCGTTCAGGACGCCTTCCGGCTGCGCTCCACCGTGGCAGCCCTGGGCTTCTCGATCCGCACCGTGGCCCAGCTGCTGGAAGAGGGCAAACTCGACGAACTCGTGGCCGAGCAGCGTGCCCAGGCGGGCAACCGCAGCGACCGCCGCGAAGACCGCCGCGGTGGTGAGAGAGGTGAGCGGGGTGAGCGCCGCTCTGAGCGTTCCGCCGGCCAGCGGGTCGATCCCTTTGCCCGGCCGAGCAAACCGGCTCCCGCTCCCGCTCCCGTAGAGGAGCTCGCACCGGAGACGGAATCTCCCGCTGACGACGCCGCGGCCGAACTGGCCACCGAGCCGGCGGCCGATGCGCCGGTAACGGAAGCCAGCGACGCCGACAACGCCAGCAGCGAGGCCTGATCGCCATGGCACGACCCAGGGTGCTCTCCGGTGTTCAACCCACCGGAGCGCTTCACCTCGGCAACTGGCTCGGGGCGATTCGCAACTGGGTCGAGCTGCAGGACAGCCACGACACCTTCTTCTGTGTGGTCGACCTGCATGCCATCACCGTGCCGCACCGGCCGGAACAGCTGGCCGAGGACACGCTCACCACGGCTGCTCTGTATCTGGCCTGCGGCATCGACCCGGCCAGGAGCACGGTGTTCGTGCAGAGCCACGTCAGCGCCCACAGTGAACTGGCCTGGCTGCTCAACTGCGTCACGCCACTGAACTGGCTGGAGCGGATGATCCAGTTCAAGGAGAAGGCGATCAAGCAGGGCGACCAGGTGTCGGTGGGCCTGCTCGACTACCCGGTGCTGATGGCGGCCGACATCCTTCTCTATGACGCCGACCTGGTGCCGGTAGGGGAAGACCAGAAACAGCACCTGGAGCTGGCCCGTGACATCGCCCAGCAACGCATCAACGCCCGCTTCGCCCCCAAGGGCCCGGACGGCGAACCCGAAGCGATCCTCAAGGTGCCCGAGCCCCTGATCCTCAAGGAGGGCGCCCGGGTGATGAGCCTCACCGACGGCAGCAGCAAGATGAGCAAGAGCGACCCCAACGAGGGCTCGCGCATCAGCCTGCTCGACCCACCCGAGCTGATCACCAGGAAGATCAAGCGCGCCAAGACCGACCCCACCATGGGGCTGGAGTTCGGCAACCCCGACCGGCCGGAGGCCGACAACCTGCTCGGGCTCTACGCCCTGCTCAGCGGCAAGGACCGCGAGACCGCCGCCGCCGAGTGCGCCGCCATGGGCTGGGGCACCTTCAAGCCCCTGCTGGCCGAGGCCACCGTGGAGGCCCTTCGCCCGGTGCAGGAGCGTTACCGCCAGTGGCGCGCCGATCCTGCCGCCCTCCAGGCCGTGTTGACGCAGGGGCGGGAACAGGCCCACAACGTGGCCCAGGCCACCCTTGAGCGGGTGCGCGCCTCCCTGGGCTTCCTGCCGGCCGGCACATAGGACATGCAGCGCATCAGACTCACCCCTGCGGCCTTAACAGTTTCTTCGGGATTGATCAGCGGAGCTGATCGCTCAACCCGGATGAGGACTCGCCGCCCCGGCAGAGCCTCCCGGGCCTAAACGCGGCCAAAGCCCCCGGTTCGCGCTGGTCTCAGCCGCGACACCACTCGCAAGTCATCCGTGATGCACGGCGAGTCGCATTTGTCCAGGCCGGTTCACCCAGGGGTGGTGGTGGTCCGGGGCTGGCCAGCAAGGTCAACCCACCTTGTGCTTTGCGTTCCGGTTTGCCGTTTCTGCCCCAGCGCCGTCTGAGCCTGCTCATCAGCCTTGCCCTGTTCAGCACCGGCCCCCTGCCAGCCGGCAGCCAGGCCATCCCCACAGTGCAGCTCCCAGCAGCAAGGGCATCAGCGGCAACAGGAGCGGCCGCAGCGCCAGAGGAAAGGGCGCCCGCCACGCCGACGAGCGCGAGGCCGATGCAGTCCTCAGCCGTCGCCGGGAGCCCCTACGCCCTGTCGCCCCACCGACGCGCCCTGCTCGACACGATCCGCTTCGCCGAGGGCACCTGGCACCACGGCCGCTCAGAGGGCTACCGCACCCTCTATGGCGGCGGACTGTTCCACAACCTGGCCCGCCATCCCGAAATCACCGTGCGTCGGCGCTACACCAGCGCAGCCGCAGGGGCCTACCAATTCCTTCCAGGCACCTGGCGGGAGGTGGCATCGCGGTTGCGCCTCACCAGCTTTGAACCCCACAACCAGGACCAGGCCGCCCTACACCTGATCGAGCGCCGTGGTGCCCTCAACCTGCTCGACCGGGGGGGCATCAGCCGGGAGCTCGTGGCCAGGCTGGCGCCGGAATGGGCCTCCCTGCCCACCCACAGCGGCGGCAGCCACTACGGACAGCCGGTGAAGAGCTACGCCGAGCTGAGCAGCTTCTACAGCGCCGCGTTGCGCCGTCACAGCGAGGGCTGAGGTTGAAGCAGCTCGCTCAGCCCTTGGCGGACCGCGGCTGCTCCTGGGGCCAGTCGATCGGCGGCAGGCTCACCCCGCTGCCCCGCAGCCGGGCCGAGAGCGACCACACCCGCAGCACCAGCTGGTGCCAGGGCGCCATGGTTTCCATCGACAGCGCCATGGGTGCAGGGGTGGCCCCGCGTAGCGCCACGGCAGCCTGAAGCTCACGGCGGGCCTCCTGCAGGGCCTCAGCCAGATCCTGGCGCTGACCTGCTGGCATCACCGTGTCGGGGCAGAGGTCCAGCAGCCGCAGGCCCCGGTCAAACCAGAGGCTGAAGTCGCTGAGCAGGGAGCCCAGCAAATGCTCCAGCAGTTCGGCGTCGGAATCCTGATGTTCGGGATCCTGTGGCAACGGCTCTGCACCCATCCATCCAGCCTAGAAGCGCTGCGTAGGATCGGTTTTCGCCATCGCCACCGCTGCCCGTGCCCCCAACCGCGCCCGCGACCCAAAGCGCTTCGCTGGCCGAGGGCGTGACCCAGACCGCCGCCCGGCAGGGTGATGCGGCGCCGGTGATCCAGCTGCCGAAAACCAGCGAGAGCGAGCAGCTGCTGCGCATCCGCCACTCGATGAGCCACGTGATGGCCATGGCGGTGCAGAAGCTGTTCCCCAAAGCCCAGGTCACGATCGGCCCCTGGACCGAGAGCGGCTTCTACTACGACTTCGACAGCCCCGATCCCTTTACCGAGGCCGATCTCAAGGCCATCAGGAAGGAGATGATCAAGATCATCAACAGGAAGCTGCCGCTCGAGCGCGTGGAGGTGAGCCGCGCTGAGGCCGAGGAGAAGATCAAGGCCCAGAACGAGCCCTACAAGCTGGAGATCCTGGCCGGGATCAGCGAGCCGATCACCCTTTACACCCTGGGCGAGGAGTGGTGGGATCTGTGCGCCGGTCCCCACGTGGCCAACACCAGCGAGCTCAACGCCAAGGCCTTCGAGCTCGAGAGCGTGGCCGGTGCTTACTGGCGCGGCAATGAGAACAACGCCCAGCTGCAGCGCATCTATGGCACGGCCTGGGAAACCCCGGAGCAGCTGGCGGAATACAAGCGCCGCAAGGAAGAAGCCCTGCGCCGTGACCACCGCCGCCTGGGCACCGACCTGGATCTGTTTTCGATCGAAGATGAGGCCGGTGCCGGCCTGGTGTTCTGGCATCCGCGCGGCGCGCGCATGCGCCTGCTAATCGAAGACCTCTGGCGGGATCTGCACTTCGCCGCCGGCTACGAGCTGCTCTACACCCCCCACGTGGCCGACATCAGCCTGTGGAAGACCTCCGGCCACCTCGACTTCTACAGCGAGTCGATGTTCGGGCCCATGCAGGTGGATGAGCGGGAATACCAGCTCAAGCCGATGAACTGCCCGTTCCACGTGCTCACCTACGCCAACACGCTGCGCAGCTACCGGGAGCTGCCGATCCGCTGGGCCGAGCTGGGCACCGTGTACCGCTACGAGCGTCCTGGCGTGATGCACGGCCTGATGCGCGTGCGCGGCTTCACCCAAGACGACGCCCACGTGTTCTGCCTGCCGGAGCAGATCAGCGACGAAATCCTGCGGATCCTCGATCTCACCGAGCAGATCCTCTCCACCTTCGATTTCCGTAGCTACGAAATCAACCTCTCCACCCGCCCGGAGAAGTCGATCGGCGAGGACGCCGTGTGGGAGCTGGCCACCCAGGGACTGATCGAGGCACTCGATCGCAAGGGCTGGGCCTACAAGATCGACGAGGGCGGCGGTGCCTTCTACGGGCCGAAGATCGACCTCAAGATCGAGGATGCGATCGGCCGGATGTGGCAGTGCTCCACGATCCAGCTCGACTTCAACCTGCCGGAGCGCTTTGCGCTGGAGTACGTGGCCGCCGATGGCACGCGCCAGCGGCCGATCATGATCCACCGGGCCATCTTCGGCTCGCTGGAGCGGTTCTTCGGGATCATGACCGAGAACTACGCCGGCGATTTCCCCTTCTGGCTGGCGCCCGAGCAGATCCGGCTCCTGCCCGTCACCGATGAGGTGATGCCCTACGCCGAAGACGTGCTCACCCGGCTCAAAGCCGCGGGGATCCGCGCCACGATTGATCATTCCGGCGACCGGCTCGGCAAGCTGATCCGCAACGGCGAGCAGATGAAGATCCCGGTGCTCGGCGTGATCGGTGCCAAGGAGGCCGAAAGCCAGGAGATCAGCCTGCGCAGCCGGCGCGATGGGGACCTGGGCAGCGTGGCCCTCCACGATCTGATCACCACCGCCGCCGCCGCGAATACCAGCCGCACTGCGGGCCTGGCGCTGCGGGCGGCAGTGGCGGCAGTGGCGGCAGCCTGAGTTTCTGCCCATGACCACCCTGCTGGCCGGCGACATCGGTGGCACCAAGACACTGCTCAGCCTCTACAGGCTGGGGAGCGACAGCCGGCTGGATGTTCTGCTCGAGAAGCGCCTCAACTCGGCTGACTGGCCCGACCTGGCTCCCATGGTGCGGACCTTTCTCAGCTCCGCTGCGGCCCAGGGCCACACAGAGCAACCTGTTGCCGCCTGTCTGGCCGTGGCGGGACCGGTGCAGGCAGGACGGGCCCAGCTCACCAACCTGCCCTGGCAATTGGAGGAACGCCAGCTGGCCAGCGCCACCGGCATCCCGCTGGTGGAGCTGGTGAACGACTTCGCGGTGCTCATCTACGGGCTGCCCCACCTGGAGCCTGATCAGCAGGCGCTCATACGGCCCGGCCAGGCCCAGTCCGGCGAGCCCCTGCTGGTGGTGGGGGCCGGCACGGGCCTGGGGGTGGCCTACGGCGTGCCCACCGCCTCAGGATTGCGAGCGGTGGCCAGCGAGGGCGGCCATGCCGAATTCGCAGCCTCCAGCGAGGAGGAATGGCGCCTGCGCCAATGGCTGCTGCAGGATCTCGGCCTGCAGCGACTCTCGATCGAGCGTGTGGTGAGTGGCACGGGCCTGGGCCACGTGATGCGCTGGTTGCTGGCCAGCCACCATCCCGATGGCGATCATCCCCTCGCCCGCGGGGCCGCAGACCTGCCGGCGGCAACCGCCGCCGCCGCCGCCGCCGGGGAGCCCCTCGCCCGCCACGCCCTCGATCTCTGGCTTGGGGCCTACGGCCGTGTCTGCGGCGACCTGGCCCTGGCCGGCCTCTGCCGCGGCGGCATCTGGCTGGCCGGCGGCACGGCCAGCAAGCTGCTGGCGGAACTGCAGAGCCCGCGATTCCTGGAGGCCTTCCTGGCCAAGGGTCGGCTGCAGGCAGCCCTCGACACGATCCCGGTGCAGGCCGTCACCGATCCGGCGATCGGTCCCTTCAGTGCCGCCTGCCGGGCCCGGATGCTGGTGGCCTGACGGCCGGCGTCAGACGGCCGAGCTGAGACACTGGCGCCAGCAGAACCTTCACCATGACGCGTCCCCGGCTTGGACAAGGGGTAGTCGTGCACGTGCCAGCCACCACCGCCAACGTGGGGCCTGGGTTCGACTGCCTGGGGGCGGCGCTGGCACTCGACAACGTGTTCGAGATGCGCTGCATCGAGGGGGACAGCGAGCGCTTCGACCTGATCATCGAGGGCAGTGAGGGCTCCCACCTGCGCGGCGGCCCCGACAACCTGGTGTACCGCTCGGCCCAGCGGGTGTGGAAGGAGGCGGGCGAGGAACCGGTGGCCCTTGAGGCCCGAGTGCGCCTGGCAGTGCCACCGGCCCGGGGTCTGGGCAGCAGCGCCACCGCGATCGTGGCCGGCCTGATCGGCGCCAACGCCCTGGTGGGAGAACCCCTGAGCAAGGAAAAGCTGCTGGAGCTGGCGATCGACATCGAGGGCCACCCCGACAACGTGGTGCCTTCGTTGGTGGGCGGCCTCTGCCTGACGGCGAAGGCCGCATCCCACCGCTGGCGGGTCGTGCGCTGTGAGTGGTCGCCCCAGGTGGCGGCGGTGGTGGCGATCCCGGCCATCCGCCTCACCACCAGCGAGGCGCGGCGGGCCATGCCGAAATCGATCCCGGTGGGCGATGCGGTGATCAATCTGGGAGCCCTCACCCTGCTGCTGCAGGGCCTGCGCACCGGCAACGGCGACCTGATCAGCGACGGCATGCACGATCGGCTCCATGAGCCCTACCGCTGGGGCCTGATCGCCGGCGGTCAGAAGGTGCGGGAAGCGGCCCTGGAGGCCGGTGCCTGGGGATGCGTGATCAGTGGCGCCGGCCCGAGCCTGCTGGCGCTGTGCCGCCCCGAGGTGGCGGCGGATGTGCGCCTGGCCATGGTGCGGGCCTGGCACCGTGCCGGGGTGGAGTCGCGGGGCGAGGTGCTCGGGGTGCAGCAGGAGGGGAGCCGCTGGGAACCCCTGCCCGACAACCCATCCGCCGGCAGGCACTAGGTAGATCTACCCAGGCGCGCCAGGGGCGCTGATAAATTCGTTCACAATTTTGAGAGGGTGCGATGGACGCCAACCTGCCGCTCCTGGCCGCGTCCATCCCCGTTCCTCAGGCCTTTCCCTGGCTCAGCGTGATCGTGCTGCTGCCTGCGGCCGTGGCCCTGCTGATGCCCTTGCTGCCGGGCGATGGCAGCGACCCCCGCCTGCCCCGCGGGATTGCGCTGGCCACCCTGGCCGCCGACCTGGTGCTGATGCTGCTCTGCTTCAGCCAGCACTACGACCCCAGCCTTGAAGGTCTCCAGCTGGTGGAGCGGGTGAGCTGGGTCAAACCCCTCGGCCTCGAGTGGTCGCTGGCGGCTGATGGCCTCTCGGCACCGATGGTGGTGCTCTCGGGTCTGGTCACCCTGCTGTCGGTGGCCGCCAGCTGGAACATCAAGCGCAAGAGCAAGCTCTATTTCGCCCTGATGCTGGTGCAGGCCTCGGCCCAGGGGCTGGTGTTCCTCTCCCAGGATTTCCTGCTGTTCTTCCTGGCCTGGGAACTGGAATTGGTGCCGGTGTATCTGCTGATCGCCATCTGGGGCGGCAAGCAGCGCCAGTACGCCGCCACCAAGTTCATCCTCTACACCGCCACCGCCTCCCTGCTGATCCTGGTGAGCGGCCTGGCCCTTGCCCTGCACGGCCCCTTCACTTTCAACCTCTCGGAACTGGCGTCCCGCAGCCCGGGGGGCACCTTCGGCCTGCTTTGTTACCTGGGCTTCCTGGTGGGCTTCGGCGTCAAGCTGCCGATGTTCCCCCTGCACACCTGGTTGCCCGATGCCCATGGCGAGGCCAATGCCCCGGTCTCGATGCTGCTGGCCGGCGTGCTGCTGAAGATGGGCGGCTACGCCCTGCTGCGCTTCAACGTGCAGATGCTGCCCGAAGCGCACCTCACCCTGGCTCCGGCCCTTGTGGTGCTTGGAATCGTCAACATCGTGTACGGCGCCCTCAATGCCTTTGCCCAAGACAACGTGAAGCGGCGGATCGCCTGCAGCTCCGTGAGTCACATGGGCTTCGTGCTGCTGGGCATCGGTGCCATCGATGCGCTTGGCCTCAGCGGCGCCATGCTCCAGATGATCAGCCACGGCCTGATTGCCGCGGCCATGTTCTTCGTGACCGGGGTGTTCTACGAGCGCACCGAGACGCTCTCGATTCCCAACATGGGCGGCCTGGCCAAGGCCCTGCCGATCACCTTCGCCTTCTTCCTGGCCAGCTCCCTGGCATCGCTGGCCCTGCCAGGCATGAGCGGCTTCGTGAGTGAGATCACCGTGTTTCTGGGCATCACCGCCAACGACGGCTTCACCACGGGCTTCCGCGTGATCACCGTGGTGCTGGCTGCCATCGGCCTGGTGCTCACCCCCGTCTACCTGCTGAGCCTGTGTCGCCGGGTGTTCTTCGGCCCCAGGATTCCAGCCCTGGCCAGCACCGGCGACATGCGGCCACGCGAGCTGCTGATCGGTCTCACCCTGCTGGTGCCCACCCTGGTGATCGGCTTCTGGCCGCGGGTGGCCATCGACTTCTACGAGGCCTCCACCAACGCCCTGGCCAGCCAACTCGCCCAGGCCACCACCGTGGCGCTGGGTCGGATCCCCGTCCTGGGCTGAACCGCGGCTGATCGGCCGGATGTCTTGAAATAGCTGCACTTGAACGAGCTCCATGGCGTCGCCATCACCCCTGCTGCGCGGAGAAGGGCTGCCGCCCTTTGAGGCGATCACGCCGGAGCAGGTGGATGGGTCCATTCCCGCCCTGCTGGAGCAGCTGAACGCCGAACTCACTGCCCTTGAAGAGAGCCTGGAGGGGCGCCTGGGCGAGCTGGCCGTGGGCAGCGCCCTCAGCTGGGGCGAGGTGATGGATCCCCTGCACCACCTGGGCGAACGGCTGCGCTGGAGCTGGGGCGTGGTGAGCCACCTCAACGGCGTCTGCAACAGCCCAGCGCTGCGCGAGGCCCACCAGAACCAGCAGGGGGCGGTCGTGGCCTTCGGCAGCAGGGCCGGCCAGAGTGCGGCGATCTACAGGGCCCTCGAGCAGCTTCAGCGCCAGCACCAGGCCAGCCGCCAGGGCGAGGCCAGCCACCTCGACGACACCCAGCAGCGCATCCTGGCTGCCGAACTGCGCGACATGCAGCTGCGTGGCGTGGGGCTACAGGGGGCCGAGCAGGAGGCCTTCAATGCCGCCACCGCCGAACTGGCCAGGCTGGCCAGCGATTTCGGCAACCACGTGCTCGATGCCACCAACGGCTGGACCCTGCGCCTGACGGACCCCGCCGAGGTTTCTGGCCTGCCCGAGAGCCTCAAGGAGCTGCTGGCCCAGGCGGCACGCCAGGCAGGCCAGGAGCCAGGCGATGCGGAAGCCTCCGCGCAAACCGGCCCCTGGCTGATGGGCCTGGACATGCCCCGGGTGATGCCGTTCCTGAAGTACAGCCAGCGCCGCGACTTACGTGAGACCGTCTACAAGGCCCAGGTGGCTCGGGCCTCCAGCGGCGCGCTCGACAACCGCCCCCTGATCGAGCGGATCCTCACGCTGAAGGGGGAACAGGCCCGGCGGCTGGGCTACGCCAACTGGGCCGAGGTGAGCCTGGCCAGCAAGATGGCGGGCTCAGTCGCCGAAGTGGAACAGCTGCTGGAGGAACTCCGCGCCGCCGCCTATCCGGTAGCCGAGCAGGAACTCGACGCCCTGCGCGCCATAGCCCGCCGCCACGGTTCCCCCGAAGCAGGCGACCTCAAACCCTGGGACGTGGCCTTCTGGGCTGAGAAGCTGCGCCAGGAGAGCTTCGAGCTCGACAGCGAGGCGCTGCGGCCCTGGTTCCCGCTGGAGCAGGTGCTGCAGGGGCTGTTCGGCCTCTGCCAGCGCCTGTTCGACATCCGCATCGTGAGCACCGATCCGGGCGAGGCGCCCACCTGGCATCCGGATGTGCGCTATTTCCGGGTGCTCGACGGCGCCAGCGGTGCCCGGCTGGCCGCCTTCTACCTGGATCCCTTCAGCCGGCCCGGCAGCAAGCGCGGTGGTGCCTGGATGGATGAGTGCCTGGGCCGCAGCACCAGCCGCGCCGGCGAGCCCGTGCTGCCGGTGGCCTACCTGATCTGCAACCAGAGCCCGCCGGTGGGGGACACCCCCAGCCTGATGACCTTCGAGGAGGTGGAAACCCTCTTCCACGAGTTTGGCCACGGGCTCCAGCACATGCTCACCACCGTGGAGCGTCCCCAGGCCGCAGGGATCAACAACGTGGAGTGGGATGCGGTGGAGCTGCCCAGCCAGTTCATGGAGAACTGGTGCTACGACCGCGCCACCCTGATGGGGATGGCCCGCCACTGGCAGACGGGTGAACCGCTGCCGGAGGCCGACTACCAGAAGCTGCTGGCGGCCCGCACCTTCATGGGCGGCAGCGCCACCCTGCGCCAGGTGCACTTCGCCCTCACCGACCTGCGCCTGCACAGCGAGTGGACGCCGGACTGCGGCCAGAGCCCGGAGCAGCTGCGCCGCGAGCTGGCCCGCACCACCACGGTGCTGGAGCCCATTGCGGAGGACGCCTTCCTCTGCGCCTTCAGCCACATCTTCGCCGGCGGCTACTCGG
>Ga0164292_10001385_pt1 | contig 19492 bp, 23 predicted proteins | sample GEODES117metaG_FD_111486 | JGI IMG/M metagenome (GOLD analysis project Ga0164292, IMG submission 111486) | Eutrophic lake water microbial communities from Lake Mendota, Wisconsin, USA - GEODES117 metaG | ecosystem: Environmental > Aquatic > Freshwater > Lake | place: USA: Lake Mendota...
ATATTTTTGAAAAATGACGAGATTGGAGACTTTCTGTAATATAACTGAATAGTTGTGTAAAGATTAACAAGAAAAAGTCCAATAATAATAGGATAATTATTTGTATTATGACCAAAGGAGAATTTTCCAAAAATATTTGAGAATGTTTTTTTCATGTAATGAAACATTTCTTTTTTTTCTACTCTTTGAGAATTGTTTAAGTTTGTTTGTGTATATATTACACTCTAAAATGTGAGATTAAGTAAATACAGAATTATGTAAATAAGTATTTAAATAAGTTTTGTTTATATAATTCACAAAATGAATGAGACAGTTCCACAATATGACCAACAAACATTGGATAAAATTGCTCTAATTAAGAGGCAAACAAACTATGGAGAAAATGATGATCATATTATTGCAGAGCAACTAGAGAAACATGGAGGCGATGCTATCAAGGTTATCAAGGAACATCTTGGTATTTCATTACAGAAAAAAGCTGAACCTATTGTTTCTCTCAATCAAGCAATCTATAAACAAATAAGAGAGAAGATGGATATTACTGGAAATCCACATACTTAAATTTATAAATATCATATTGGAAAGATATCTTTGTAATTATAATAACTTTTATAAAACTTTAAAGTACATTGTTATGTATTTTCAACAAAATCAAGTAGGTCCAAATTGTGCAGGTCTATAAATAAAAATAATACAATTAACAACAATTAAAATATTACGCAACAAAATAAAATGACAGATAAAAATACCATTAGTGTTTTTATATGTTTAACAAAGTTTATAATTTGTATACACAGATCATGTATTAAAGGTTAGCATCTTCAACTAATCTCTCCAATTCATTGATATCAATATGTGGTAAAATAGGATGAGCTTCAAAGAAATATTTACAGAAAGCCCAGATAAAATCTACCTCACCATCTTCTCCAATATACCATTCTGGATGTGCACCCTTCACAATATTTTTAACATTTTCTGGAATTAGATCCAAGTGTTCTGTTGGAAGAACATAACACAATTGGGTAATTTCATGAATTGGTCTGCGACGGTTTTCTCTCTCTTCTTCACTCACTCCTTCATTTCCAAAATAACTAAAGGCATCATCTTCTGGAATATGTTTAATGAGATCTTCTAGGAGTGGAGGATAACAATACTTATAAGTCCAACGCCAATCAGGACATTCTCTGGTATAATACTTGAGAGTCCATTCAAGTCCCTCCAAATAATTCTTACAGACAGCCTTAATAAAATCTTTATTAGGTGGTCTCTTTAGCCCAAATAGAGAAACATAATAGCGGTCTTGCCATCCACTGCGATTTGGTTGGATACTATTTTCAAGTTCTCTCTCATATGTGGGCAAGTCATTAATCTTCTTTTGTAATTCTTCGCGTGTATTAGAAGGATAATAGTTTCTTTGTTTTCTGTCTCTCAAACTTAATTCATCTAATATGTATTTCTTTTCTTTCTTTGCAAGTTCTTTTAAGAATGTTTTCAAGGTAGACCATTGAATAAAAGGACCATTTTCTTCCATACGCACAAATTGTAGTTCTGGGTTCATAGTTTCTTTGTATGTATCAAGTAATTTCATTACACCACCAGTTCTAATATTAATTGCTGGAAAGTGTGGTAAAAAGTCATTTCCAAGAAGAAAACAAACCAAAATGTAATCCTTATAAGTCAATCCAACATTTGAATGAATAACATGAGATAAAGCACTAATATCAAGAATATATGTTTCATTTGGAATAAGAGTATCATCAATTGATTGAATAAAGTGTGGGGTTTCTCTAAAAAGATAGATATTTGGTGTTATATTTAAATGATTGAGAGAAAGCATAATAAGATCGGCATCCAATCCATAAATGATATTGGTTTCTGTATTCAATTCTGCCTGATTATCGCGAATATACTGAAATATCTTGTGTTCTCCTTCTCCACAGACATTAGACCCTGTATAAATAACAGCAGGATTGTCATTGAAGTATCTGAAAATTTCTTCATTTAGATATTTCATAAATTCGGTTCCAGGAGTGATTTCAATGGTATTAAACTCAGTATCAGTATCTGGTGGGTTTTCTTTACTAGGTTCAGGCAACTCATATCTTCTCTTATATCTTCTACCACGTTGCTGTTCCAGTTTAGAAACAGGGGCAACTCCATCAAACGCAATAAATATTTTCTTTTGTGGAGAGAAAGTAGAAATGAGTTCATTGATTTGTTCAATGACATTTTCAACAATTGTTTCATGAGTTGTTAAAGACTTCTTTACAGAATTATAAATCAGTGGATTTGCATCAATAAAGAAGTTGTCTACTTGAATTGTTTGTGGTGTGTATCTCTTTAACAGAGTGCGATGATTTTTAATAATATAGCTGAAATAAAACGGTATTCCCATAGTTTGTTTTATTTGGCATAAGGTTCATCCTTTAATCTCTTTTTATTATATATTAATATGAATTCCACAAGGCCTGTAATAAAACCCCAAGTAAAAAGTGTCGGAGATAATAATAATGGTATATCTGACCCATTTACTTTATTTAAAGTACTCTTATTTTTCTCTCCAATAATCTTGTTGGTATTTATGTTTGGTTCAGCAGTAATGTCTGGAACTCCATTTGTTTTTCTCTTGTACATGTTGTTTGTATTTGGGTCTCTTGTTATTAGACACTTGTTTTTAATGATGGTAAATATGCCTTCCACAATAGGAAAATGTAAATCTAATGTCTACTTTCCATTTGTATTCAGTGGTTATAAAGAGTTTATGAGTACTTTTATTTTTGCTTTCACTATTGCTTATGTATTTGGTCCTTCTTTTGGATGGAAATCGGCATCAGAGAATTCCATAATGATGTTTGTATTATTAATTATGTATGCGATATATGATTTGATATTGCGATTTATCTTGCTTCCATGTATTAAGATAGATTCCACAGTTATACTAAGCATCACCGGTAATATTATTTTTGGAATAGGTATGGGATTATTGTCACAGTTTTCACTTCAACAACTTAATTTATCTGGTTATCTATATTATGGACAGAATGTGAATAGACCAACAAAGAAAGTATTTAAATGTGGAAAAATACAAACAAATACGGCTTCACCAGAAATGACACAATCCCAAGTGGTTGCTTCCATGGCGGCTTCTACTATTGTTGGTACATCTTCACCAGTTCATTCTTCCAAAGAAAGTATGCAACCAAAAGGAACAAATAAATCAGAACCAAAAGAAATACCTAAATCAGAACCAAAAGGAAAATCTAAAACTGAAGGAGAAATTAAAAAACCGGAATCTTCTGCCAATAAGCCTGCTGCCAATAAGCCTGCTACAAAATCTCCAGAAGAAAAGAATAACCCAAAATCTAAGAAAAAGTAAATGTATTAAATACTTATATTTTCTGTGACATTTTTTTAATGGGTCTCTTCACTTTTTTCTGTAGAAGAGCTAATTATACTACTGTTATCACTATCACTTACAAATGCGTCCTCATATATAGCATTAGGTTGGTCAATTACAGTCATCGTGATTATATTAGTATCTTGTAGTTCTATTTTTTCGGTACTTTTGTTTTCCTCTATATTCTTTACAGTATTAACTGGAATTACAGGAATTGGTTTATTAAAGTATCCATTTCTAATTACCTCTACTATAAACTGATTCATTTGTCTAATCAATAATTTTCTATGTAAATTTTCATTCATAAGACGTTGTGTTGGAATTGTAAAAGCATATGCGAACGCATTAAAAGAATTTATTATAGGAACCTTTTCATAATATGACAAATTTGAGTGAATAAATAGAGGAAGTCGTTTACGAGCATTAACTATATTATGGAAAGCATATAACATATTTGCCATGTCTTTCTTTGTTTTGAGAGAAGAAGCCGGTATTTTACTAATGTATTTAGTAGCATGTTCGGCACACTCGGGACAAGGTAACATTTTGCAAATTCTGGTGATATAAGAAAAAAACTGCATTCCTACTTTAAAATAACCGTAATCAGATATATTTACAGTAAATGTGTGGAAAAAAATCCATATAGGTGGGCCCCAGATTTTCGGAGACATATAATATAAAAATACACAAATATAATAAAGATTTATCGTATTATTTTATTATTTGAAAAATATGGAAACTCTAGAAAATCTTGAAATAGAAACATCAAATACTGTAATTTTAGAAACTGATAACATGAACATAAATAATTACAATAACCAAAAACATTATGACACTGAAGGAAATATTGACTTTTATAAGCTTCTGGAAGACGATACACCATTAGACTATGAGGATACTAATAAATGCCTTATTACATACGCACCACTTAACGCAACATCGGTTACTCTTCAATGTAATCACTCTTTCAACTATCTACCACTCTATAAGTATGTTGTTAATAGTAAACTCAAATTCAACAATATGGAATACCAAGCTCTAAAACAAAATCAAATCAAATGTCCTTTCTGTAGAAGTGTACAAAATGAACTTCTTCCACATCCACCACCCAAAGTTCGTGCAAAACTTATACACGGTATAAATATCATTGAATACTCTCCAATAAAAAATGGAGTATGTAATTACGAAGGATGTAAATCAACCCATGTTAATACTGCATTTTTTGATAATCAAACGTATTGTTTTTCTCACAGAGGTATTGCAAAAAAAATATGGGAAAAAGCTGAGAGACAAAAGAAGAAAGATGCTAAAGAAACTATAGCTAGCAATCCAGTAGAGGTTGTATTATGTAAATATATTTTTACACGTGGAGAGAAAAAAGGAACAGAGTGTGGTTGTCATATAAGAAAGAACCCAGAAGTGGGATTTTGTGGAAAGCATTTGAAATACTCCATCTCTCCAAAATAAACGTCAATAAAAATAAGTATAAAAGGAAATTATTTTTTATTGTATTATAGAAATGCCATACTTGAACAAAATTATCACTGAGATTGAAAATCGCCAAAAGTTCTTGGAGTTACTTACTATCAATCCTGGTCTCATTTTAATTAAGCTCGGAGCTGAATGGTGCGGTCCGTGTAAAAAAGTGGACCCATACGTGGAAGAGTTTTTTAAACACGCTCCTGAGAATGTAATGTGTGCTATATTGGATGTGGATGAGAATTTTGATTTATATGCTCATTTTAAATCCAGACGTATAACAAATGGTATTCCAGTCATTCTCTGCTTTAAGAAGGGTAATACAACAGGACACCCAGATGATAGTATTACAGGAGCAGACCTTGGAGAATTAAACTTATTTTTTAAGAGATGTGCTGAGTATTCTAAGAATATTTAATTTCTCTCTATCAAAGAATTTTCAAAAAATAGACTATATTATGTAATATCTCGTGCGTTATAGTTATAATATTTTTTCTTTATAAGTAAATAATATTATGAGCTCAAAGCATCGCACCAACAATTTTACAAACTTAGATCTGAATATTAATAACTATAGTCTTCCAGATTTATACAAATTATTCCATATTAATCCTGGAGAAGAATTAACAGAAGAAGTTATTAAGAAAGCTAAAAGAATAGTATTGTTCACTCATCCAGACAAGTCTGGTCTTCCTGCGGATTATTTTCGTTTTTTTTCAAAAGCATTTAATTTATTATCTGAGATATATCAAACCCACAAACATCTGAAGAGAAATGAAACATTATCTAAACAGAAACAAGTATATACCGATGATATTTCTACATATAATAATGAAATACATGAAACTATTAAGGAATATAAGGATAGTTCAATTAGCAAGTTTTCCAAAGACTTTAACGCTAGATTTGAAGAAGTAAATAGAGAGATTTTACCAGAAAATGATGGGAGAGGATATTCTGATTGGATGAAGACCCAGGATGACCCATTTGAAAATCTGGAAAATCACAAGTCCATGTATGAACAAAGAAAGAATGAATTGAGAGAAAAGTATGCTTTGATTAATACAACACCTACTGCACTTGGGTCAATTGGAGGTTGTTCTCTCTGGGAAGATACTCAAGATTTTACTTCTGATACATTTAGTTCTAGTGGAGGAGGCCTTGGATTTACAGACCTTAAGAAATCATATACAGAAACTATTATTCCAGTGGGAGAAGAAGAGTTTCAAAACAAACAAAAATATAGGTCAGTGGATGAATATATCCAAGAGAGACAAGGATTGTTTTCTAAGGGTGACCCTTTCAAGAATATAGACCATTCTAACATATTAAGACAACAAGAGAGAGAAGAAGCCAAAATGTCAGAATATAGAACATATGAATTAGCAAAACAATTGGAAGAATCCAAAGCAAAAAATCAGGCTTTCTCAAGAATGTTTTATAAAATCTCAAACTAATATATATTATGTTGCAGGTTATCTTAATAGTTATAATCATTGTCACTATAGCATTTTTATATAAGAGGTATGAAAATAAATACTTATATGGGGATGTAGATGAGAACATGGATATTCGCAAATACTTGTCTGGTAAGCTTTCAAGAGATGAACTTGGGAGAGTTAAAAAACCAATCATGTGGATTTACACACCATATGAGTATAATTCTAGAAATTGGTTGTCTTTTGGTTCCAGATCATCCTATGAATTAAATCAGCCTTATTTATATTTGACAACAAAGAGTATAATCAAACAATGTAATCAAGACTTTCATATTGTAATTATAGATGACAATACCTTTGCAAAATTATTACCTGATTGGAAATATGGAAATCAACAACTTAACTATACAAAACGAATATTTGGACTAATGAATTTGCTTTATACGTATGGTGGAATTATCACTCCTATTTCTTTTGTATGTTTTAAAAGTTTAATTGAAATGTATTACAATGGAACTCGCACAACAAAGGTATTTATTTGTGAGAATGTAAACAAAAATACTTTAATTGATTCTTTATTTATTCCAGACCCTTGGTTTATGGGAGCCCTCAAAGAAACACCGATTATAAAAGATTTTATAGTAAAACTTAATAACATTATTAATACAGATTATACCGCAGAAACAGAAGTTACTGGAAAAATACAAGAATGGTTATATGAGAAATCCAAAAGTGGAAAAATAAATTTAGTTAAGGGATATGATACAAGTATAATGACAAAAGACGGGTCTCCTGTATTAATTGATGTACTTATGGGGTCTGATTATGTTAATATAGATTTAAATAAATCTTATGGAATATGGGTTCCTGCGAATGAAATCTTAAGAAGAACCAGTTTTGAATGGTTCGCACGGTTATCTGAAGAACAAGTTTTAAATTCAAATGTTATACTTGGAAAATATATATTGAAATCAATAGCACCTAAAAATAGTCCTGTTTCACAAGACACAGATACATCTAGTTTGGTTTCTTTCTGGAAAACTCCCCTTTACACAGGAATATATGGGTTACAACCTTTATATTTAGGACAAGAGGTTCCAAAAGCTCAAATATCAACACAAAACACAAACGATGATATAAATCAAATTAATGAAGAAAAAAAATACAAATATGTAGGAATTATAGCATAATAATATTATAACCCATATGAATATATAAAAACTTATACAAAATACACTAATAATATTTTAATAATAAAACATGCTAATACTATGAAGTATTGTTAGACGTTTCATTTATATCTAACAAATGAATATTATATACTATTTGATAAGTGGAATGGTGGTACTGAATATGTCGGTCATATTGAATATTATTAGTTTTGCAAATATGTCTAACAACTGTCAAAAAACTTTTATATGTGAGTTCTTTAGTGGCATACATTTGTTTGTTTTCTAAATAATAAGGCACACAATCACTCATAAATGTTTGTATCATTCCATTATGGGTCCCTCTTTGAAAGGAGTATATATTAAGTACATAACAATTATTATTAACTACACACAATTCTTTTAATAATGAAAATAAAATAGTAGAGGGAATATTCTGTTTAAAATAACTTGTTTTCATGTATGATTTATTGATATATACAATAATGATATTATATTGTTAGTTATTATAGCAAGTTCAATCTCATCTTCATGTATATTGTAAAAATAAGTGATATATTTACATATAATTTGTGTAATTTCATATAGATGAGTTTCATTTATATTTACAAAAAAAGGGTCCATTGAATTCATTCCTTCCATATTAAATAATTTCACATATTCAAACATATTCTCTAGAATATCAATAACAGAAAATCCAGAATCATATAATCCATATAATACATCAATAGCCTCTGTGTGATTTCCTTCAATTGCTCTCTCAAAGTATTTCTTATATAAGTCATATTGAATATTTGTACATAGTTGTAATACAACTTCATGTGTAATTATAGAAGGTCTTATTAACTTAATCTTATCAATATAATTGATTAATCTATTCATTTTATTTTTGGATACACTAATTAATAAAGGAAGAGCATTTTCATCAATGGTCATTCCTTCTTCTTGTATAATTCTATTTGCAGTAGCCATTAAATGTTCTGGAGTGGGTGAATGTAGCAACATAATAATTAGGCGTGATTGTATACCATATAAAACTTTTTGTAAACTTTTACAGGAAGCAATAAAATGTACTTGGTCTGAATACTTGTCAATAATATTAATGAATATTGTTTGATTAGTTTCTGTTAACATATCCAAATCATCTAATACAATAATTTTTTTCTTACCTGGAATTCCACAATATGTTTGGCAGAAATACTTGACTTCATTTTTATAATAAGATATTCCTTGTTCTTTCAAATAGTGAATGTAGAGAACATTAGACTTATATGTGGCTTTATTTACAGTTTGTCCATAGTATTCTTTTATGATTACATTAATGAGTGTTGTCTTTCCAACACATTCTTCTCCCACAATTAGTGTTTGTATCTTATTTAAAGAAATTTGGTTAGATAGTAATCTTATCATAGAAGGGTTCCCATTAAAATCCTGAAAACTTTCAGGCACATGTTTATTTATTAATAATGGATAATTATGTTTTTGGTTCATTTAAAATTAATTAAATCAATTGTTTTAATATCTAAAATAAATGGACTATTATGAAATTTTAGGAGTTGAAAAAAATGCGACACAAGAAGAAATTAAAAAGGCATACCGCCAATTGTCTCTCAAATTTCATCCAGATAGAAACAACGACCCTTCTGCTGTAGAGAAATATAAAGATATAAACAAGGCATATGAAACTTTAAGCGATATTTCTGAGAGAAGTAAATATGACAATGGAGGTCCTGAACATATGGAATTCAATCCATTTGGAATGGGTGGTATGCGAGGAGGAGGCCCAACACATTTTTTCAACCATGGAGGACCAGGTATTCGCATTTTTACTACACATGGAAGAGGTGGAATGCCAATGGGAGATATGCCTCAAGAGGGAATTCCTCCAGAGCTTAGTCATATATTTAATATGTTTGGTGGTGGAATTCATCCACAAATGTTTGCAGGTGGCCCACGGTTTGGTCATCCACCCCCCATCACTACTAATTTACAGGTATCAATGGATGTTGTATTAAATGGTGGAAATATTCCAATATCAGTAGAGAGATGGGTAATAGAGAATAGAATGAAAGTATACGAGAATATTACACATATTGTAAGTGTTCCAAAAGCGGTAGAAGATGGTGAGGTCATTACTTTACAGGGTGTAGGAAATATGTTAGACTATAATAACTCCGGTGATATAAATGTTACTATTCATGTGAATAATACAACTGCGTTTAAAAGAAATGGGTTAGACCTCATTTATAACTCAAAGATATCTCTAAAGGATTCTCTTTGTGGGTTTCAAATTGAAGTAGCCCACCTGAATGGTAAAACATATAATTTAACCAATAGTGCTGGAAAAGTAATTACACCAGGCTATGTAAAGACACTTCCACTTCTGGGGTTGACTCATCCCAGTGGTAAGTGTGGTAATCTATTGATTGTGTTTGATGTTGAGTTTCCTACTTTACTTACCCAAGAGCAAACAGATGCGTTAAAAAATATATTATAATAATATAAATGGCTGTAAATTGGTTCAAACTATATAAAATTGACTATATATACATAGTTCTCACTGGAATAGTAAACACATTTTTTGTGTTATATTTACTTGGATTTTTAAAAAATAAAAATGAGTTGGTTGAAAAAATTTCCATGTTATTAAAACTATTTATTGGAATTTTTTTAACACTCAAATATAATCCATTTTATAAGTTGATGGATTCCAAGTTTACTGAGTTTGATAAAAACCTTGTCTTTTCTGCAGGGGTGTATATCATATTGATTAATTCTATTGTAGCTTATAACAGTTATATAATAAATAAAAAAATGAGAGAAGAGAAGATAAAGAATGAAGCAAGTGGGTCTTCTGATTATCCATCAATAACTACTCTTTTTTAGAGTATAATGTTTATAAAAGTAATAATAATAGTATTTGAAATGATTAAATACTATTAAAAAATAAATTCTATAATGAAGCATACTTATTTAACTTGCTTTGTTTTGATTTGAGAAGATACTATATAGATAGAGTTTTCTGTATGAACAATGTACTCTGTTCCACATTTGAATGATTTGGCAATAGTTGAAGTATATTCATCTGCAGATTTAACAAGCATTTTTTCATTGTTTTCACGAAGACCAATAACTGCTAATTCACGAGAACCATCTGCTCGGGTAAATCCTCCAGGTAAAGAACCAAGATAATAATCCATCATAATTGGTTTATCTTCTTTGATAGCCATCTGACATGCGTTTCTTAAAGTAGCCTCACTAATAGAAATTGCAGGTTGTGTGGTAGAAGTGGCAGTAGAAGTATTATTTGGGGTAGTACTCATTATATACTCTTTAAATAATAGTTTCTTTAAATTTTAATTTAATTTAAATATTTATGTGTATGTACTCAAATAAATTAAATTAAAATCTCTCTAATTCTATTTTTTAATGGCATTGTCCATAACAAATATCTTTTTCTTTCTTAAAGCTTTTTGTTTAATAGGTTTTTCTATAGATGCGTTTAATGACATTTGTGCCAAGGGCTGACATATCTGTTTATACTCATCAATAAGAATTTGTTTAATGTAATTATAGATTGTGTAAATTCCTTCTTCATTACATTTTCCTACAATAAGAACACTACCAGTTCTAAATATCATAAAGGATACATTCTTTAGTCCAATTGCTTCATCATTATATTTACACCTAATTCCAGGATAATAACATGGGTCATACCAGCAATGTACTCTATATTTTGTTCTTAAAAGATCAAATAATATTTCTCTGTTAATGTAGAACTGGCAGTTGAAATTTGAATTAATCAAAACGGTTTCTGGTTTAGTGTCTTGAATACTAATAGGTTCTTCCACAATTTGTTGAATATAGTTAATAAGTTTTTTTAGAATATACTGGAGAGCTTCTTCGGTTTGTATTCCAGGTATCTCAATCTTTCCTGTATTGAATACCTTGACATGCATTTCCTTAAAGTCTGTTTCATCTCCCATGCGAATTCTCATAATAATAACAAGACAGTTGTAAAAAGCTCCCTTTTTTTTAAGTCGGCAAGATGTAATATCTTTCTTAGAAAGTCCCACAATAATTTTTCTGACATCTTTAAACTTGGTTCTTCCATCTGGATTATTGATGTGTGTAATAACTTGCTCGTTAACATAAGGGATTGTGGCAATCTTTTCTTTTATTTCATTAACTTCTTCCATGTTCTGAGAAGTAAGTTTTATTTCTTTCTTAATGATACATTCGGCGGGTGTTGTATATGGCATCACTTCTAAATTCCAAAAAACTCGTGTGATATCAATTGGTTTATCAAAATATGTGATGATAGATTTAGTGGAAATATATAGTGGAAGTGGCTCTGGTGCGGTTTCTCTAACAAGATCGGAATCTTTTCTATCCGAAAGTGTTTTAGGTGTTGCAGGTTCATTTAAGTCTTCATTTCCATCAAGGAATGAGTTCCATTCTTCTTCAAGGTCAAACATTGTTGCTTTATATTGTTTTGTTGTTGTGATTGTTCTTTAAGTATTATTTCAATTATTATTAATGGGGGGGGGGGTATATAAAGAATCCTTCTCTCTATCTACAGAATTCTTAGCAATTTAGTAACACAATACATCTGGAAGCAAGTGGTATTACAGTCTGAGGAATGAACCGCGTTTGAAATAAAACCGAGTAACTCTTTAGTGATCCTTTCTTTTTTATGGCGAATGAGATAATTAAAAAAATATTTCATGAGATACTTAGTGTCTAACTCAGTGGAATTCATTTTCTCAATAATTTGGGAGATGTGGGCTTTCTCTACAAATAATTGATATAACTCTTCAGCAGACTGGTGAGTAATGATTGGCAGAAATTGTTGAGTTGCTATTTTGTTTTGGTTGTTTTGTATACAATTAATCATGCTTCTCATATCAGATTTATAAAGCTGTTGTATATTTCTAATTTCGTTTTTAGAGAGAAGTATACCTTCTTTCTCTACAATGTCTTCAAGGAATCCTGTAATGAGTGTTTCTGGTAATTGGTTAAATCTCAATACAATAAACTCTGAAAGAAGACCCTCATCTATTTTGCTTATGTAATTACACATCAAACAGAACCGGACATTTGTGGGATGCTTCTGTAAAATATACTTTAGAGCTTGTTGAGCACATAGTGTCATATAGTCAACTTCATCTAATACCACAAATTTCATTCCAGTATCTACTATTGGGTTTGATTTAACAAATGTATTTATTTGATTACGTATGGTATCAATTCCTCTCTCATCTGAAGCATTTAAATGAATAGTAGACCCTATTGTTTTTTTTCCAAGTTTATGTTGATATGAAGCGATGAGATTCATGATGGTGGTTGTTTTACCAGTTCCAGGAGGTCCATATAGAATGATATTTGGAAAGTATCCAGTATCTAATATATTCTGTAATATTTGTCTGTTGTATTCGTCTAGAACAATGCGTTCAAAACAGTCTGGTCTGTATTTTTCCACAAGTGGACAAGTAATGGTTCTGTTCATTTGGACTATATCTTTAAAAAGTATTTAATATGTATCTGTTATATTATTGTATTTGACTTTTTGTTAATTTTTTATGGAAAAATATTTCAATCACAAAATATATTAATTTACAAAAGCATTTAAAACAACATTATTTTCATTATTTATAAATATATTCAATGAATTCTCAAATGAATACCTCATCTGCTACCGAATCAAATATAGTTCCTACAAAAAAAACAAGAAAAACAAGCTCTTCGTCAAAATCAAAAATAAATGTAACATCTTCCCCTGCTATAGAACCGGTAGCAATAAAACAAGAGAATCTTATTACTTCTATGGAAAATTTAGAAACATTACAATCTCCAGCTACCTTAACAGATACAGAACAAACTGAACCTATTACAGGAGAGGATTGTGTAAAAAAGAGAGGTAGAAAACCTAATGGTGGTAAAATCATCAAGAAACAAAAACAACAAGAAAAAAATGATGATATACGTCCAAATGTTATTTTACATCTTAAATGTTTTGTAAAGGATCTTGAATACAATAATTTAATGAATATATCAAATGTTGAACCCTATAGCAATGAAACTATCACAAACACATATAAATCAGTTATGGAAGTTGATGAAATTATTACTCCAGTAAAAACAATTACAACTAAGCTTAAGGAACTGGAACACAATTTACACACAAATAATGTGAATGATAAAAAGTCTTCATGCTTTTGTTGTACTTATCCATTTGATAATACTCCATACTATATTCCAAAGTGCTATGTAAATAATGGTTATGAGGTATATGGATGCTTCTGTATGCCAGAGTGTGCGACTTATTATTTATTTAATGAAAAGATTGATAGTACTGTAAAGTTTGAGAGATATGCCATGCTTAATCATATTTATGGAAAAGTTAATGGATATACTAAGAATATCAAACCAGCTCCAAATCCATTTTATACTCTTGACAAGTATTATGGAAATTTAACCATCCAAGAATATAGGTCTCTCTCCAAACAAGAAAAGTATTTTTGTATTGTAGATAAACCACTTACACGTGTTATGCCAGAGCTATATGAAGAAAATGATACACATATTATCCATAACAAGTTTATAAGTGCCAGTGCCAAGTTAAAGGCAAAACAATCAAAGAATTCATTTTTAAATGAAGCATTTAGTGTTTCCAATTGAAAATACCAATAATTTGTAATTATCAATTCATATTTAGTTAAGATGAATTGATACATTAGTAAGTAGAATATATTTTGTGTGTAATAGTATATGGCAAGCACCAGATTTAATAATGACGAAGCACGTCAAATTAAAAGATTACAAGAGGCCACCGACACTGGTAGGTATATGCTAAACACTCCTGGAATAGGAACAAACCCAGCTTTTATAGCAGACCCTCATATTAGAGCTCAAGGATGGGGTGGAAATTTAATGCGAAATCCTGTATGTATTGAAAGTTCTCTATTTGGTATAACAGGATCATTATCAAAATGCGATTCCGGAAATAAACCTGGAATTCCCACATTTGCTATATTTGAGCCTAGTTATCCCATAAATGAAAATGTATTTACAGATGAATCTAGAGCGATATGTCCGGCATGGACTGCAAGAAGTGTGGAAACAAATAATTGGAACCCATTCCAGTTTGATCCTACTCCAATCTATATGCCTTTTGTAAGCAACAATATGGATACACGTCTAATGAAGAAAGATACACATAACTCTTTAACACAACCTAACCCATATTATTAGACTAATATTTTGGGTTCAACTCAAGTTTTATTATCTGTATAAGATATAATGGAACTTGCAATACCTCTTATAGCTTTAGGTGGTCTTTATATTGCCACAAATAAAAATCAACAAGAAGTATCACCCAACCAAAATCAAAATAATTATTCATCCTCTAAAAATAATAAACAACTCTCTCCATCTAATGTTTCAAATTCTACAAACTCTATATTACCTCAATTAAATCTTATGACCTATTCACAACAAGAGGGGTTTGAAAGTGCTGGTAAACCTTCAAATTATCTTCCAAATGTTGATAGACTTCCACAGAACTATCCCATAACAAATGAGAGAGAAGTACGTAGTAGTAGTGCCTATGAGTTTCCCAATATGAATGCTTCCACTGATAAATACTTTAATCAAACCTATTATCAAAATCAAAATAATTCTGGTGTTAACACTGGAAGTAATATACAAGAGGTGTATTCATTATCTGGTGATTTTCTAAAAAAGAATGACTTTACACATAACAACATGGTTCCATTTGTAGGTGGAAAGATATCTGGAGCACTGTACGATGACAATTTCTCAGAGAATGTTCTAGATAATATGATAGGAAGTGGTTCTCAAATGATACGAAAACAAGAATTGGCACCTCTCTTTAAACCAGAAGAAAATGTTCAATATACTCATGGAACCCCAGTTCAAACCGAGTTCTTTCAGTCTAGAATGAATCCTGGAATGAGTGTTAATAATGTTAAACCATTTGAATCTGTTATGGTTGGTCCTGGGTTGGGTCAAGGATACACCTCAAATGGGAGTGGAGGATTTAATTCTGGAATGGAAGACCGAGAACAATGGTTGCCAAAGTCAGTGGATGATTTGCGTGTAGCTACAAACCCAAAGATTACATACACCTTGGATAATCACCAAGGACCTCTATTGGCCCCAGTTAAAAATATTGGACAATTAGGACATGTAGAGAAGAATAGACCAGATACTTTCTTTATGAATACTCCAGACAGATGGTTTACTACTACAGGTGCTGAAAAAGGTGGAACTCTAAGACCAGAACAAGAGATGGGAATAATTAGACGTAACAATATAGATGTGAATTACATGGGACCTGCTGGGGATACAGAACACGCTCATACATATGTTCCATCTAACGCAGAACCATCTAAACGTAATGTATTAAAAGATAAGCCTGTTTTAGGAGGACATAATTCCAAGAATGGAAACCCACAGACACATCAAAACAAACAGAACGCATACCTTGTTAGTAATAATAACAGAGTTAGTGTAAATCAACCTGACACTATTCGCAGTGGATTTAGTGCTGCCATTGGTGCTGTTATTTCTCCTGTAATGGACATGCTTCGTCCTTCTAGAAAAGAAGAGCTCAGCACTAATTTGAGAGTATATGGTTCTACATCTTATGCGGTTCCAGCGGGACATACATATGATTTAAATAGCAATCTAGCAACTACTACAAAAGAAACTACTTTACACGGCTCTCGTGGTTATGTAAATAATCAAAGTGGTATGGGAACCTATGTAAATCTGGAAACAGCTACTCCAATTAATAAACGTAATGTTACTGATGCACCAGCTTATGGAACTATTGGAGGACCTTCTACAGGGTATGGTGCTACCAGTTATATGTCCAATTACAATCAAACCTCTAATGGTATTCGTTCTGAAACTATTGGAAATAGAATGACAAATGGAAACATGAAACTCTTTAACGCTAATATGAATGTGAATATATCAAAACAAGATTACACCCAACAAGATTACAGAGTTAATGGTGTGGATAGTCTCATTAAGAGGGCCCCAATGAAAGAGAACTATGGAGAGATGTCCATGCCACAGAAGGCTAGCTTATCAGAGAAGGACCCATATTACAATGCTCAACGTATGGACCCTGCTCTCCTGAGTGCTTTTAATCAGAATCCTTACACACAAAGTTTGTCTAGTTATTAGAGTTTGAAAAATGATATTGGAGAGAAATTACACAATATAGTGTATAAAAGCATTTGAAATAATTATAATATAAATGCTTTTTGATATATAATTAGGGACTAACTGGAAATTTATCTACTTATTATACTCCAATTCCAAGGGTAAATCAAATTATCTAAAGCAATTTGTATATTAAAATTTGGGTTTATGCTCAAGATATTCCAATCCCAAGGAGCTGTTGGGTTTGCTTTAATAACATCAATAGTAACATATTTATTCATTGAAACCAAACTCCAGTTCCATGGAAGTTCTATATGGTTTAATATATCGGAAATAGATATTTCTGGTTTATTGCTGAGAAAATTCCAGTCCCATCCTTTATCAAGATTAGCAAAAATAATATCACTTGTAATATTTGGATTTTGGCTAACAAATCGGTAGTTCCAATTAATCTCAGGGTGTTCTTCAATAATACTATATGTTATGCTTGGGTTCATTCCAAGTGTTGAGTAGTCCCACGCTAATTCAGGATGTGCCAATACATAATCTATAGTGACGTTTGGATTTTGACTAACAAAGTAATAATCCCAAGGAACTGTGGGTGTTGCTGTAATAATTTCAATAGGCATGTCCGGACACTTGCTCAAAGCATTCCAATCTAACATTCCATGTTGACATCTTTCTGCAACGTGTGCTTTAAGAATAGCCATGGGACAATCTGGAGGTGGTATGGTATCACTCATTATATACTATATAATAATAAAAAATGAAAGTATTTACAACACAGTACTGTGTATAAATACAACACAAATCAAACTATGGAATTCATTCAATTAACTTCTGTAAATGCTTCCAAGTATGTAGGAAACAATGTAGTGTTTCATTTAAATTCTATTCCAGTAATGGCTAAACTTATTGGTGGAGAGAAAAACCAAGGATTTATTCTGGAAATGGATGGAGGAAGACACCTGCTTTCTTACAAGTCTATTGCGTATATTATTGAGAATAAAGAAGACCTTAGACAAGTTAAGACACATCTATATTTTACAATGAACTTTGTGTTATTAACACCAATTAATGTATTACAGTATGTAGGATATCCTGTTATAGTTAAAAACAAGGGTCTAAATAAAATTCGTGGAGTACATAAAACAAAAACTTATATATCTGTGAAAAATGGAACCAAAGAAATGTTGGTATACTTCAACAGTATTCCATGCTATGTTATTATTTAATTAACACGTCTATATATGTCTATAATTATAACACATATATATACTTTTTTCTATATTTAAAGTTTCTAAAAATCTTCACTGACTTCAAATGCTTGGTCTAATCCACTGTTATTAGCTAAGGCATAATCCGAGACCTTCTTATCAAAGAAGTTTGTTTTTCCCTCAAGTGAAATAAGTTCCATGAAATCAAATGGATTACTCTCTCCATAAATTTTATCATATCCCAATTGAAGGCTCAATCTATCTGCACAAAACTTAATATACTTGGTCATCATATCGTTATTCATTCCAATTAATCGGCAAGGAAGTGATTCAATAATAAAGAAACACTCTAATTCAACTGCCTCCATAATGATTTCCACAACTTTAGCTTGTTCACAAGGCTCTAATAATTTTGAATATAATAAAACAGCAAACTCAGTATGAAGTGCTTCATCTCTGGAAATCAGTTCATTAGAAAAAGTCAACCCTGGCATAAGTCCCCTCTTCTTTAACCAAAAGATAGAACAAAAAGCTCCAGAGAAAAATATGCCTTCAATACAAGCAAATGCAACCAATCGTGTAGCAAAGTTGCTTTGTTTATCATTGATCCATTTCTGTGCCCACACTGATTTGCGACGAATACATTCATAATATTTAATAGCTCCAAAAAGATTTTGTCTGTATTCTTCATCTTTAATGTAGGCATCAATGAGCATACTGTAAGTTTGGCTGTGGATGTTTTCCATAGCAATCTGGAAACCATAGAAAGCACGAGCCTCTGCATTTTGTACTTCACCTAAGAATCTTTCTGCTAGGTTTTCAACAATCAACCCATCACTTGCCGCAAAATATGCCAATACTTTGGAAATAAAAAAACGTTCATCTTCATTTAGAGCATTCCAGTCTTGTGTATCTTTAGATAAATCAATCTCTTCTGCCCTCCAAAAGCAATCTACTTGTTTCAAATACATACTCCAAATGTCTGGGTACTTGATGGGAAACATGACATAGCGGCTGTCATCAGCAGTTAAGAGTGGTTCATTGGTTTTGGACATAATATTGTATTATATATACTTACAAGATTTTTTTTTAATATCTTTTAATCATATAATGGAACATCTTAAAGAAAAGCATTTGACTAGACAACAGCAACAAGAGATGAAAGAATTAGCTAACAGGTTATCAGAAGTTGACAAGGATGCTAAAACAAATGTTTATATGAAAAAGATAAAAGCAAAGTATTCCCCACATTATCAGCACTTGACAGATATCAGAAAGAGAGAACAACAAGCATTAAGAGAATTAGAAAAATATTTAAAGGAGGATACAGGGCATTATCACAAAAAAGACTTGAAGCTCATACGTGGTGCTCTTGTAAAATTGGATAAACATTAAATTAACAAATTATTTATATATTAAAAAGTCTCTTTGCTTATTTATATTGATAGGAATATAAGATCTACATAACTGGGTGACTCTTTCAGTTTCATAACTTGGTGTTTTATTTGATTTTATTCTCATCTCTTTTATTTGTTTGTCATATAAGTTTAAAAGACAATTAAGTTCTCTTACAGTGGGGTTCTCCATATTATC
>Ga0164292_10001387_pt1 | contig 19490 bp, 20 predicted proteins | sample GEODES117metaG_FD_111486 | JGI IMG/M metagenome (GOLD analysis project Ga0164292, IMG submission 111486) | Eutrophic lake water microbial communities from Lake Mendota, Wisconsin, USA - GEODES117 metaG | ecosystem: Environmental > Aquatic > Freshwater > Lake | place: USA: Lake Mendota...
AATAGATTAATATCATTAAAAGGATGTGGTATGTTTAATACAGCAGGATATAGAAATCCTAGATTTAACAAAAATCAAGAACCATATGAATATCTAGGTATATTTTGTGAAGTCATGCTTACCATACCAAATATCCAAAATATGCAGAAAGAGGAATTGGGAAGATTATTAGACTATGATAATTTTTTGCTTAAATTGGTATCATTTGGTTCATTTTTGGAGCAAAATTATCAACTGTATCTTCATTTCTTGATAGATAATTTAAAAATACCTGAAGTTTCTCAAGAGATGAACGATTTGCAAAGAATGATAGGTGATTTAAAGGATATATTAAAGATGCGTGCTAATTATTTTTCAAAATATAAGGATGGCATTCTGCATAATATCATAGAATATATGAAAGAAGATAGAAGTATAACTTCTGTAGCCACTGGAGGTAAGTTTAGTCTTAGGAATGGAAACAATACAGCAGATATCTTGCCTTATAATTTCGTCAATTATAGGTTGAATGAAAAAATACAGAAAACACATAGCAATTCTAGAAAGAACCCATATGAAATGATTAAAAATATACCAATACCAACAGATACAAAATATAAATTAAAACATTTAGCTGAACCCTACAAATCTTATTACCTGAAACTTATAAAAAAATCTGAAAATGTAAATAGTAGAAAATATAGGTCGTTTGAGGCATCAAGAAAGAAAATGAAGCTTTCATCTAGAAAATATAAATCATTACAAGATGAGAGTAGTAAGTATGATAATTATATTGTTGACACATTTAATGAAGGCTACTGTGTATCAAATAAAACTTTTCAAGATATAAAAAACAGATTATCCAAGAAATAATCTATTCATCATAATATAACTGTACTACCTCGATTGTCTTGTTCGTCTTATTCTTATCATCTATCCAATATGTTATGACATTTTTCAGACTATTTAGACGTTCCGCCCATTCTTTCTTTTTTGTTTTTTTCACACAACATATACCTGTGTTATTTATATTCCAACACGATGTTATTTTCTTACCAGTCTTATTATAATCATCAGGGTTGAACCTGATGAAAATTATTGGTCTATGTCCTACATCTTGTGAAAGCTCCATTAGTCGTCTGTTCTCACAGGAACAGTCATAGTCTATATGCTGGTTCTCATCTATTTCTACAATCACTATCTGATACCCTAAATCAATGAAGACATCTGGACGACGAAGAGAGCAACCACCATGCACTCTTTTATCTGTTACAATATCTAGGTCAGGAAATTCTTGTTTGATATGTTGAACTACTACTGCCTCCTTCGTTTTGTAATTCAGAGCCATGGGCCTATCTGGATACATATGCCTATAACAATAAGCACAATAACCTTCATATTGCTTATTACTGGTAAATGTCTTGCACCATTCGTTTTTACACTTGGGATTTCTCACATCTTCCATATTAGGTAGGCTACACTCTCTGCAGTACAATGGCCTCTTTTCAGTTGGATAGTTATATAGAGGTCTCTTGTCATTGCATGTAATACACCTTGCATTTTTTACATCTTCCATACCTTCCAATTTGCATCGTCCACAATATTCTGGTTTCTTAATATGAATATAGTTATAGTATGGTCTTTTTTCCTTGCAAATAATACATTTTTGATCTAATACAGATTTCATACTATCATCTTTACATTCTTTACAATACTGAGCTTTTTCACCAATGTTAGCATACTTTGCCTTTCCTAATTTGCACTTTATGCAGAATTTGTATGGTTGTTTTTTACATATCATATCATCTGTTTTACACTCAATACAATATTGAGCTGATTTATCAGTTTTTAATGCGTGTGATGCTGGGTTGTCATTACATAAGATACATTTAGGATGTTTGATATTTTCCATACCTTCTAATTTGCATTCTCCACAGTATTTAGCTTTTTGGCCTATGTAATTCCAATATGCTTTTTTTTGTTTGCAAATAATACACTTATTTTTATGTGTGACATCAATCATTCCTTCTTGTTTACAATTTCCACAATATTTAGCTGTGTCTTCTGGATTTGCATATCTTGCAGGTTTTGTATCACATGTAATGCATAATTTACGGTCCTTGCATATCATCTCATCTGTTTTACAATTCGTACAATATTGTGCTTTTTCATCAGTACGAAAGCCATAGGTTGCTGATGCGTTATTGCATAATATACACCTGGGTTTTCTGACATTTACCATATCTTCTTCTTTACAATTCATACAATATTCTGGTGTATCATTTGATGGAATATTGTATGTTGCTATATCTTTATCACATTTTATGCATCTTTTCTTGTAAGTCGGATAAGTATTTTCGACCCTACATTTACCACAGTACTTTGCCTTGTCCTCACCTATAAGTGCATAAATAGCTCCTGTTTTTTCACATATAATACACTTGTTCCTTCTTATATTTTCCATACCAGGAAGCATATGTTCCATGCAATAAATCTCTTTAGAAGTTTTGCTAAATGCATAGCTACCATGTTTGACATTGCAATTAAAACACATTTTTGACATCTTAATTATATATATTAAGAGGATATAACAAAAGAATCAATTTTTCTTCTTTATAGGGAAAAAATTATTATTTGCTATATAATAATCTAAAAAATAATGCTCCCGCCAAGAGTCGAACTTGGATTAACACAGTTAATAAGACTGCTGCCTTAACCATTAGGCCACGAGAGCTATGTGGCTATTTCACCACAACTATATATATCATATTATCCTTATATACTTTTATACCCTTGAAGATGTAAAATGAGACATTTTTATATTCTTAAACTTCTAGATTTATTGTTATGTTTTGTCTCAAGGGTCTTATACAAATCATAAATCATTCCTTATTCTCTCTAAATGTTCAAACCTAATTGGTTTGCCTCTACTAACAATGTGCCACAATTGTGCCCTATTTGTCATTTTCAGCACATGTCTAGCTTCTTTACATACCTTGTATTTTGCCATAGCTGCCTTGTGCATAACATCATCCTTCATAGTTCCCCATAATTTTAATTGTTCGTCATTGAGCTTACACAATTTCCTGTTTTTTCTGGCGATTTCCCCATCACCTATACCAATATCATTTCCACTTTCAATAGTAAACCATAAAGCCTTTTCTTTATCTACAATTTCAATTTTTTTTGCTTGAAATACATGTTCTATAGTATTGTAAGTTTTCCCTTCATATTTGAAAGGACATAAATGGAAATTAGATAGCATTTTGCGGAAATCTTTTATTTTCGTAAGCTCTTCATACAACCCACTATTACTAACAAACTCATTCACACCTTTTCCAACAGCAACATCTTTAGATTTAGAGTAAAAGAAGAGTTTATCCTTCTCTGTTTGTTTCAAAACTTCCATTTTAGCTTTTGTACTCATCCTTCTATTCACAGTGTCATTTTTTTTCACTTTATTGCATCTTATTGTAACAGGATTGCATACCTTCCCAGAAGGGCAATACTTCTCATTACAACTAGTTATTGTCTTCTTAATTTTATTACACCTTCCTGTTAAGGGATTGCATACCTTCCCTATAGGACATATTCTATTTTCACAGGATACCATTCGTATTCTACTTACATAATATTATTTTTCTTACAACCTACAGCCACTCTTGATAGGATTTATTTTTATCATTAGTTCATTGGTATTCACTGGTTCTAGCAGATCACTATCAAGCCTGTTTTCAAATGCATTCAGTCTATCTGGCGACTTTGTTATACTGCATTTATCAATTAGTTCAGGTGTTGTTTGATATACCATGCCTACATTTCCTACTTCTCTTGCAGGTATGCTATTTTCAAAAGGCTTCCTGGTTGTCATTTCAACATCTGAAGAATCAATGCCAACATTCATGTTCCCTGGATTAGGCGTGTGTCCTGCTGCAATCAAAATAGCTTCACGTGTTCCATCGATTTCTGCATTCTCTTCAGCAGTTCTATCAGTCTGTCTGTGATCCCCTACGGAACCCGCAATACCATATTCATTGGTATCAGACAAGAACTGTTTTTGCGTATTTTTCAACTCTACATTCTTACTCAAATAGCCTCCAAATAAGCCTTCCAACATACCTCCTAAGAAACCATATTCGCTCTTGCCCTTGATAGTAGTTTCTTTCATGGTCTTCTTCACGACCATATCAGGGTCATATACATACACTTTATAGACACCTGCCCCAATATTTCGTACAGTATCCATCTTTGGCAGCGTCTGTCGCAATGTCTTCTTGGCTTCATCATCACCTGTTGCATAACCAGCTTCTCTACCCTTGATATTTGCAACACCAGTATCATGTATCAAAGTCTCTTTCACAGTAGTCTTAGCATTATCTTGTAATGCAGAATAGGTCTCTTTTGCTCCTGTTAGATTACCAGCTTCACTGTCATGGATAGTAGTTTCTTTGACAGTTGTTCTAGCAGTATCTTCAAGTGCAGAATAAGTCTCTTTGGCTCCTGTCAAATTACCTGCTTCACTGTCATGAATAGTTGTTTCCTTCACTGTTGTACGCATAATATGATTGTCTGGGTCATACAATGTGGGCTTCTCAGGTATCTGTATGCTAGGATTTCCAACGCCTCTAGGAGCTTCCACTGTATACTCTTTCATTGTGTATTTTAGTGCATCCATAATAGGTGCTACAATCGCTTTGATAATACTGGTTGCATTTGACACTACAGTACGCGTCTGTGTTAGCTGCCTCTCATTATTATAGACAACAATATTATTCTTGCCATAATCATCTTCTGCACCCAATCCAGGCTTCTCGGTATTCATCACAGCAGCACCCTGATATTCAACGTGAGACCCTGGCCTTGCAGTTGCCCTGATATTCTCTTCTGATCTGGCAGTTTCTTTTGTAATAGAGGCCATAGTCCTCAGCCATTGCTCTTCACTCTGTTCGTAGACTTTATCAGGTCTTTGCTTCACTGGTGGGGCTATCATACCACGCTGCTCCGTTCCTTTCACTGGACTTTGGAAGGGTATTTCAAAATAGGTGCTCTTCTGATTAGCCTTGCTACGCAGATCATCTAACGTCCTAGGCTTGGCATATTCTATAGCATCTGTCTGTTGAAATCCACCTGTTCCTCCTGAACCAAAACCTTGATTAAGCCCTGGGCCTACTCTTATCTTCTCGATTGGGAAAAAATTGTTGACTTTTGGCGTCACCTCTATTCTGGATTTATAGAAGTCATCATTGTTCTTCATACTACAGACATTGCCTACATTTGCAGTAGGCTTGAAGAAACAAGGAACCTCTTTTTTGTGTTGCCAAAATTGCATATTACCACCCATACTTGCATCCAGTTTGTTAGACATGCCTTCAAAGTTCATATTTTGTGTAACATTCTTCCTCAAAAAAGGCTGCATATTATTATGAGTAAACTCCTCTGTCTTTATTTTTTCACCAGTCAATGATGAAACATATCTGTCAGAGCCTCCATCCATACCAATAGGTTTGGCAGGGACTTCGTGAAACATATCAGCATATGCAGGTTTACTTACCACACCAGTTTCAAAGGGGTTTTTAGCCTTTTCATACATTCTGTTACTTCTATTTTGTTCGTCCGCTCGTACTTTTTCCCAGTATCTTGAACTGTATATGTTATTCATAGAAGGAACATCTTCAGGATATAATTCCATTATTACTCTACTGAATAAAGGATAAAAAATAGTATAGATTAGTCTTAGTTATTGCATTTGACTCCATAATACAAGGAACCATAAGGATAGCCAGGTGAATACATCTTTTCATCTTTCACGTTTGCTTGCCACTTGTTAAGATTATTTAGCTCTTGTTTACCATTTGGCTGAAAATTACTTTGATCTAGAGGCTCCTCTATACAAGGAACATGATTGTCCTTTGCTACCATGCGATAATTTACAGGAACTCTGTCAAAGCCTTCTATGGCTCTCTCCTGAGGATCAAAGCAAAGCCATTCCCATCTATTAATACCAGTTTCTTTGAGGGTGCATGGAGGATTTGATAGCCTGGTGTCTTCGCGAGGGGCCAAACAAGCACGTGGTTCTGTGTTCCCGCGAATAGAACATCCGGTTGGTTGATATTTTCCTGGCAGGTACTCATCATTGTTACACTTGGTTGCTTTGTAATTGAGACCTAGTAATTCACTTGAATCATCAACTGCATTTTTCATACTGCAAGTATTATGTCCGTAAGATTGGTAGCGCAAAGAAGGATCTGCAGGAATATCCTGAGAACAATCCATACAATCGTTATAGGGTGTATTTAATTGATACAATCCAGGTCCTACAGTTCTCTTGAGTTTCTCTTTGTAGCTGCAACTGTCATAATTCAATCTAGTATCAATATATTGGTTCATCAATTCTAATAAAATAATATATTATTTTATAATAAAAAAATAGATATGTTCTTTATTTCTTCGAAAATTTTGGAACCTTTCAGTGATATATCTGAAGAAACTAGGCCAGATGGAATCAAGTCATTGTACCTCTATTTAAACGGGTATAACGCCAATTACTATTATAATTGGAAGTTATCAGACTATCTCATTTTGGCTATCATGTATATGGTAGCTTTCATGATAGCCTGCTTGGCTGCATATTTATCTTATAGTTGTACTTGGAAAGGGTCTGTCACCAATATTTACATTCGTATCTTGAATGCATTTATTGCTTTCATGCTAGGCCCCATATATTTGCTTTGGTATTTCTTTGTAAATTATCTAGGAGGACTATGTTAGCAATGGTAGCTTAGCAGTGGTTGTAGTTCATCTTTGGTGGCAGCGGAACTTCGCGATACATAATAGATTGACAGGCAGGCAAATGCAACATAGTAGTATCAATGGGCTGTGTTTTATCATTCTTGATGATACCATCATCTGTAGGAACATACTTGTTATTACCACATTTTGATATATATCGCGTCTGACCTCGCAACTCGCTATCTAAATCAACAAGATTTCCTTGGACGTGCGAAACGGCTGTGCCACCAATGAAACCTAGCTGATGTCTACATTTGTCCTTATGTTCGTATCGATAAGGAGATAAAATGTAACTTAGTGTACTCACACTTTCTTGTAGCTCTTGATTATAAGAACAGGTGTCGTAAATTGTTCTGTTAAAACTCATCTCTTATTATCTATAAATATATAATTTTTTTTATTAGATAGAAAAATTTTTATTTCTACCCATCCAATTGCAGTTTTTATTGAACTCTGCTCTATTTACATAAGAACGCGTATCTTCTCCACCATTGGTCCATACAGGGATAATATGTTTGGGGTCCTGTACGTCCTTCATACAATCTAGTAGAGGTATAAAATTATTCATTTCTTCTTCCATAATGGTCTTTTTGCATTTGAAAGGGTTTGTATCAGAGCCTTCTAAAAGCTCTAATTCTTGGGCTACATTGCCAACACCACAACGAAGATTAGGACCTGCAGTGAAAATACGTTGAAACAACTGATTACGGCATCTATCTTGTGTCATTGTAGATGGGTCATTGCGTAGTGATGAATAATTATCAATTAGACAATCATCTGCTAGACCATAGCCGGGACGCCCCCGCAAATTCGGATGGTTGAGATACATGTCTGTCATTCTCACATGGGGATACTGGCAATCTACGAAATTGTTGGCATACAAGGCATAATCTGAGATTTGTTGATTATGAAGTTCTTTCGCATTTTTCCAACAGGTATCACTACATATACTAGTTGAGCTATCGAAAATATTAGTATTCATTCTATTTGTAAATAATAAATAAAAAAATTATTCCATTTTGTCTTTGATGCATCGATTTTGATTTTGCAATTTTTCGAGAGCTTCATAGTTGATATTGAAGTTCAATCTATCGTAATCTTCTACATATTTTCTTTCAAAAATGCTATTGTTGTACTGGCGTATTTTCCAGTTGCTCTTATTGCGGCTATTGCCAACGATTTCTTTAGTATCATTACCAAATCTGCAAAGTTTATTGAAACTCTCCAAAATTTCTTCGTCATTCATAACATTCTTGTATAACAACATATTTTCCTCCTCATCAACATTCTTCGAATAGTTGCTGTATTCCAATTCTTTCATGGTCTTATTGTTCTTATTTTCAATAGTATATGTGAAAGATGTGCGATTTTCCATTTTTTTTGTTTTATTTTACTATTTATAAATATTATTTTTATATCATTTTATTTTGACCTAAAAATGTGCCGAATTTCTCAAATCATGATGGATATTATTATAGCATTGGGCTCCATTATTTTCTTTACAAGAAGCTCCTCGATTGTAGAGCCAGTCTGCTAGTTTGTCTCTTTCATTTGGGATAGAAGTAGAAGGAACTGTATAAAACTGTCTTTCTAATAGAGACTTATCATAGATATCATCTGTATCACGGAAAACGTTGGTATAAAAGTATTCTTGCATGGAGTTTTCTACTCGAGGATTATCAATGGGACATGCATGATATTGTTCTTCTCCATATTTCACTTCTATAACATTGGGATTCATGAAAGGGTTGTTTTTAGAAGGCTTAACACATTTCTTATTGTCATGTATATCTAGATTGTTGGCATTCAAATATTTCTCAGTCTGAATGATTTTCTCATATTGATACTGATAAATGATGATGCTTATAATCATTATAATTAAAACAAATAGGATATATCGCGAGTCATTGAAAATGAATGTAGCCATAATACCAAATAACATTATCATACGAATGATAGCATTCAGCTTTTCCTCAACTGTCATATATTTGTTAGGTATTAATATTGGGTTCATCAATTCCCTTAAATTATCTAACCAAAACATTACTATGTTCTCTAATATAAATAGTATTTAATTTTCTTCAGAAACAGCCTCTCTTTTCTTATTGAGTTTTGCCTTGAGCTTCTTGGCAGCTGCCATTTTCTTGAGTGCAGAGTTATTGAATGATGGCTTGGATCCTTTGGGTGCTTTCATATTACCTGCCATTTGTTTAAACATATCCATACCCTCCTTATTACCCATCATGGAGCTCATCATATTCATCATAGTTGACATATCAGGCATTGGAGATGCTTTTCCTGTACTGTTTGATCCACTGGCTCCGCTTCCGAAGAGACCAGGCATAACAGAAGCGAACTTCATGGCATCTTGCAATAATGTCTCTTGTTTTAGTTCGCCACTCGAGATTTTATCAGCCATTTTCCTGCTAACATTTGTAATGAGTTCTGTAAAACCACTATCAGGGTCACCAATAGCCTTGAGTACATCACCGTTCTCACCAATGGATTTTTGAATTTTCTCTACATCAACATCTTCTAAGATTTCTTTCGCCAATTTACCCAATGTGGTATCTTCAATACCCTTCATATCAACGCCTGTCTTATCCTTGATCTTCTTCGCTCGCATTGCTTGCAATCTTTGTACGAGTTTCTTGTGATCTTCATTGGTTATGCTGTCAATGGTTACTTCCTTATCTGTTCCTTGAAGTACAATAATAGTAGTCTTAAGGTCTTCTTCGGATAGCTCAGACTTGAAGATATAAAATACAGTCAAGAAATGATGACATAAATAATCATCTTGAAGCATTTTTTGGATAGTTTCCACAGAAATTTTCTCGAAAAGCTCTACATCTTTCACAGTATCCTGTGAAAACCAATCAGTATTTTCTAAGTCTTCGATTGCCAGATAAGAAGACCAGAAATCTAGGGGAATATTATGAATATATTTAACATACTCATCAGAAGATTTATCAAGTGTCAAATAATTATCTTTGATAGCTCTAGAAACCTTACGACCCAGCTCAATTTTCTCTAGCTCGTTAGCTTCCTTATATTTTTTGGCAACAGATTTCAATCGCTTGATTAAATCAATATAATACTGATTAAAAACAAATTGATAAGACATATATATCAAATAGTTTGTATATCCCTTATATCTATTTCAGCATTATATCTTTATCTCTTTGTTGCATTAGGTCTTTCAATGTAGTTAGACAATTTGTCTTTTCAGTTTTGTTGTTAATAATATTATTCTTTTCTGCTTCGGGTGAAGATGTCTCCGTAAAACTACCTTGATAAGTCTTTATACTTTTATCATCTGATATGACATCCCAATTATAATTTTTGTCTATAATTGTCTCTACACTATCGTCAATGTTTGAAAAGGTGTCTGAAAGTGTAAACCCTGTTAGTGAAAATGCGGCTGGCTCACCATTAGAGGTGGTAATATCCATAGTGGGTTGATTTATAGAACTGTCAGGGGCATCTATTGCACTTTCTTTTTTTGTATTCTTATCATTTCTAGTACTCTGGCCGCCACATAAAACGCCTCTTGGTGGAAGCAAGAGATGGTCGAATACTGCTTTACCAAATAATAACTCCTTGCTTGGCATCAACATAAGTGCAGGTACAGAGTGTATTTTACTGTCTATTTTAATATTCTTACTTCTTAGTTCATCTACAGACACCATCTTGATACTTCTATCTTTGTCATATCTTTTGATATGTTCTAATAACATATTACAATGATTACAATAAGAACTAAAAAATAGTATCATAATTTATTCTATAATCTATAAAAATAATTCAGCCTTATATACGAATGCCAAAAAGGCATTTTTTTATTTACAATATATACAAAGTCTTTAGTTATCATACTTGGCATACAGAGCTTTGTAGACTTCGTCTTCGCTCATGTTGAGGATGTTGTAGCCCATGAACTCGAGGGCATCATAGAATTGGTAGTGTTTACCCACAAACATGAAGTGGGTTGGGTCGAGCTTGTGGCATTTAGCCATACAGTCCCAGATACAATTTTTGGTGAAAATGCGAGAGTATTCGTCGAAGATATCACTCTCAATCTCGTCGAAAGCAAGATCGCAAATCGACCAGTAGGTTCGCTCCTTGTACTCTGCGATGAAGAGCATCATGAAACAGTTATAATGTTCCACAGGTGCAGCAAGAACATCGTTGATTATCTTGCGCTCAGTAAGTTCACACTGCTTTTGCTTAGCAGCATCTTTGTTGTTCTTTGCAAACACAAGGGATACTGTGTTGCTTTCAATTTTCTGATACATTTCTTCGGCGTATGTCTTGCTACGCTGCATGGTATCAGTCATCATGGTTTGACGGGATACGGATTTGTCGTTCTCGGAGGTTGTCGCTTGGGTTGTCGCTTGTTGGGTGTCTTGTAAATCGCCAATTATTTTTTTCAATTTTCTTAATCATTTTTTCGCATTTTGCTTTCCTTTCAGGACAAATTGTTTCTTCATGCTTTTTATAAAATGTTTTAACACTTAAGTATTTTGTATTACCATTTTTATATTTTCCATCTTTTACTACAAGTTTGTTTTTGATATTATATGTTTTTTCCTTTTCCTTTTACCACTACCATCTTTGTAAATAATATATTTATTACCACTCCTTATAACTTTTGGTTTTATTACTTAACCTTTACATAAAAGGTTCTATTTCCTTATGACAACAATTATAAAGTTTAGAACATCTAAATTCATTTATCAAATAAGTCTTATATAACCTACATTTTTAAACAATCTTCTAATTCTTTTACAAAGAACAGGTGCTATACCTTTCATATAATTATCGCTTTTATCAAAGTCTCCCATTACACATATTGTATTTTCTGGATTTCCAAACTTTTTCTTTAAGTTCTTTATCATTTTACTCTTACTTTTTTTGAGTATTGATATACCTATTTAGTTTTAACTTTTGTTATTATTTCATTTTTTTATTTACATTTTTTTAGCAACAATAGAAGGTTTCTTGGTGAATTTTATAGAAGGCTTCTTAGGCTTCGTGGCATGCTTTTTGGATTTTATTGCAGGCTTTGTAGCATGCTTTTTGGATTTCATTGCAGGCTTTGTAGCATGCTTTTTGGATTTTATTGCAGGCTTTCTAGCATTAGTTGAATAATGATTCTTGGGATTTTTAGCATTATCAGAAGGTTTTTTTACTTTTGCAGAAGATTTATGAATAATAAATAAAATATTTTTATGCATTATACCACCTTGTTGAGTAATAGGTTGTACTCTATGTAATTCATCAAATAAAGGTAACAAATAAAACAATACACCTTTTTTTTCTATATCATTGTTAACATCTATAGTAGAATTATTTATAATTATTTTTACTTCTTTATCATTAATTATAATTGATAAATTATTATTTACAAATGTAATTATTTTTTCCTGATCTAATATTATATTTGCTTTCTCATAATAAAAAATAATAGCCCTGACTAATATTGATAAGCATATATTTATTTGATTAATATATGAATATTCAGTTTGATATATAACTCTACTATCTAATGAATCTTCTGCACATGCACCCTGATTGATTTTACAATAATCCTTATTTAATTCATTATTGTATGATAGATATATTAGTAATGAAATAAAAATAATATGTAGTATTAAATCATCATGCCCATTTATATTTTGTAATTTATTAATAACAATTTTTACAATGGCAATAATTTTATGTTTTTCAATAGTTCTAGCTAGATGATTTTCATTACGTTTCCATAAACCTAATACTTCATATTTTAACTGTTCTGGTGATGCATTTTGAAATAACAAAGGTGTTGTTTTGAAGAATGGTGCTTTAAATAAATATTTTGCACGTTCTTTAACACCATAAAAATACCCACCCCCCTTATGTATGTTCTTCATTTTCCTATAATATATAATAATAATAAATAAAACTATTCTATATAATACAATCTTATTATACTGTCAGATCCATATTTCACTCACATCAAAATCAGATCTATATTGCAAAATTCTATTGTATGTAAGTCATGGCATAAGTCACTCAGATATATACTAAAAGATAAAAAATGAAGCATTATGATACTAGATTATATGAAGCATTCATAGGCAAGGTATACACAAATGCTAAGATATATCAGACACTGAATATTATTGTATTTGCTAAACATTATTATGACGTATTATTACATAACATAATGTGGACTATATTAAATGATAGGCATATATCTAATATTACATAACATAGTATTCTATATAAAATATGATGAGTGAGTATGATATGAATATCACAGAATAGTTCAGTCAATTATTATTTAAAATATTATGAGGTAAATATGAATTTGAGTACATAATTTGATTTTTTTTATCAATTTTCAAAAAGTTTGTAAAAATAAAATAAAAACCAAATTATGTACTCATATTTCTTCATTACCTCTTATAATGAACATAACAAAAATATACTAAAAGGGGTATATAATAATAGAAAAAGATAATAAGAAAATACAAGATTTACAAAGACTAATGGTAAGGGTTTTAAATGTTAAAAGGTGTAGGACAAATTGTTTCTAAAATATTTCTATCTTTTTTCAGGCTTGACATAGTCCATATCTAGGACCTTGAAAATATCTTCCTCCGATTTTATACCTGCATTGATTTCATCAGCATCTTGATTATTGACCTTATATTTGAAGCCATATTCGCTCAATGATAATCCTTTTTCAAGTGCCTTATTTCGCATAACAATATTGAAATTATAGGAACCTGTAAAATAGAGCATGGCAAAGTAATAGTAACTGTCATCTGCTACAAGAATATCTATTCTCCTTGCTACATCTGCAATTTTGCATATTCCCATAAACTTGTTGGCACCACTTGCAAGTACTTCAAATATATATCCTTCAGCTTGCATCTTTTGTATAAAATCCTTCAATTTCAACTTAGGATGTGTTTTAATAAGGATGTCTATATCACCTATCATTTTATTCTTCCTTCTAAAACTACCTACCATAGAGTATTCAATGGTCTTATCAACTTCCTTGAGTTTCTTTGCAATATATTTATTATGCATTGATGCCTCCTTATATGGTATCTTTTCTAACAAGTCATCATAATATTGCAAGCCAATATGCTGTTTTGCGTTGAGAAGTCCTGCATTTTCAGGCAAATATAGGTCTTCAAACTTGCTAATTTTTTTCGTTAATTCTGTAATTTTAGCAGGGCCAACACCATAAATATTCATCAATTTGTTTTTGAGAACATATTTATCATCTTGTAGTATTCTTTCTACTTCTTGTATCGTACCTGTCTTAAAATACTCATCTATCTTATCATGTATTTTTTTTCCAATTCCTGGCAATCCCTCAACTTCAGATGCACTGTTTACTTTTTCCATCTGATTCAGACTATTCATGGCATTCTTGTAAGCCTTGACCTTGAACGTTTCTTTATTCAATTCCTCATAGTCCATAATGATAGTAAGCTTCTCTATAATGGCAGCTTTGTGATCTACTGCCTTCTTCGCAGCTCTCCTAGGCATTTCTGCTCTCTTATCTTATAATAAGAAAGGATAAAAATCAATTTTTTTATTTATCCAGCCACATATCTAGTTGATTTTGATAATCATCATCAATATCAAATATGATAACACCACACATCTTCAACACATTTCTAGCAACATCATCATGTATTTTTCCTGTTACAGCATATTCTATTACACCTATATTACATAATGCCATATCATAATATTGTTTGATATAAGGTATTTTTTGTATTTTGAGGTTCCTTGCATTTGTCATATTCATAATAACCTTAAACTTAGTATCATTACCATATTTCATAATAAACATTTTATCAACTACCAAATTCAGTTTTACATCAAAAAACTTTTTCATATAATGCTTGATACCATTTCCTTCGACATAAACTACATAATGTTCTTCATCCAATTTATTATAGAGATAATAAGCTTGTTTTCTATTGTTTATTTTCCCGTGCAAGAAGCCACCTGCGAGCAAGTACTCTTGCATAGTTCTCATCATTATTATCATCATATCTTCTTAAATGTGCACCATCTGTTGAGGAAACTAAATTGTTTTTGCACTATATCCTTATCTAATTCTAATACATTTTTATGCAGCACATCCTTCACATTATCGTCGTCTGGAATAGATTGTTTGATTTTGTTAAATGTTTCAGAAAACAACTCACTTTCTACCAATACCAAGCTATGCTGTTTGCATTTATCTATTAGCAGTTCAAAGGATACTACATATTCAGGTATAAACTTATTGGTAGATTCAATGAATACATCAATCTTCTTGTTATATGGGCTTTCCATATTCTTATTAAATCGCCGGATGATAGCCCATACAGGAACACCTTTATCAACATCCCCAAGAACCTTTTTACCTTCTATTAAATCTCCACCAGCATCTGCTATAGCATCTTCAACTACTTTGCCATCCATAAAGGTGCAGAAGAATACACCATCTTTTTTCAATAGTGAACTCACATTGTCAAGGAAAGTATCTAATGTATCCTCCGATTTGAAGAAATAATGGATACTAAACATGCAAGAACAGGCATCAAAGCCGTTTGAGCCTTGTCCTGCTATATGAGCGTAATGTTTTTGTAAATTGCCCTTCTTTTTGTTTAATACCAACTTCAAGATGTTAACACTTTCTTGATCGTTGATAGATGCAGAACATTCTCCATTCATGATAGATTTGCCACAATCACCTGCAGCAAACACCATATCAGTGTATGTTACTTTGTCGTTATCAACGCGTTTTATAAAGTGATTTCTTCTGTTAAGCATGCGACTGTATGCGCCAGAGCGTGGACCATAAATATTATTTTTCACCAAATCAACACCAAGAACAAACTTGTACCCATTGTCAAGCCATCTAGGCATATCTCCTGCTTCTCCACAAGCCAATTCTAGCAAACTACCCTTATTCTTGGGTTTTGCATATAGCATTCTTTTGATACCATGATTATGAAATTGCAACATATGATATGACAAGAGAGCTTCGCGTGGGATATTTCTAGAATAATAGATATCATCAGTTTCCAATAATCTTTCATTATCTGTTTCAGGCACATCCTTATTATAGACAGGCTCGTTACCTGTAATCATAGCCTCTGACACAGGATTATGAATAGAACGCCAAATATTAACAGCAACACTCAAATCATTGGCTGTCTTAGAAAGCTCCCCTTTCTTGTATACTCTGGTCTTGTCTTCTCTAATACGCATTGGGACCCATCGCATAGATACAGGGATGCTTTCGTCCCAATTATATCTGAACTCCACTATATTATCTGTCTCAAATTTCTCGCCACTTTCGCATCTTGTTTCCCCAGAACCAGTCAATTTTACAAGTGATTTTTCAACACCCGCCGTATAATATACAGTTGGTCTGAAAAGTTTGGGTACATATGCAACCTTCTTATCTTTAATAGTGTTTCTATATTCTTTATCATAGTGTATTCTAAGAGCTTCATCAATAGTATAATTCTCCCACTGAGATGCATTATAACCAACGTAGAGAAACATTTCTTTGTATCTCTGACCCTCGATAGTAACAATATTACCTTCTTTTACCAGAAAATCTATACTATTTTGCTCTGGGGGCTTCCATTTAAACACTCTGTCCCATTTTACATTATCAGTCATTTGCACTGGTTTATTTGCATAATATGCATAAACAGAGAGTTTTGCAGGTGTAAATATAAGCCCATCTATATCGTATAAGAACTTCTTATTTCCTGTGAGGATTTTCTTGCAGTCTTTCAGAATATCGGTGTTATACAGATGTTCCTTCACAATGAAATCCATAGAGGTCTTTGAAGCCTTGATATATTTTTCAGCACTCAGAAGATACTTGTATCTACTTTCGCCTTTTTCATCCATCAAGGGAAGCTGCGTGACCTTCTTACCACCATAATAATAGATATCAAAGGCTGCATAGAGACTGTTTGTTGAAGAATCTTTGCGCTTATGACAGGCAATATATTCACCATCAATCAAGGAGTTGAAAATCTCCTTGCCTGCTTGCAGACCAGTATCAACTACTCTGTATGTATTATTAATGAGATAGACTTTTCCATACGCATCAATATACAATAATAGTCTCTCACCATCTGCTTTCTCAGTGACTGTGTACTCAGAAAGAATACTTACAACTCCATATTCATCTGGGTTCAACATATTCACCTTTTCCAGTGTAACAGGTTTTGGTGTCAACAGAGGAGGCTTTTCCTGGTTCTTATTGTAGGCTTTCACTAAGATGTCATTTTTCACAAGTGTATGATAACTATTTATGATTGATTGCTGCTGTTGTTGTGTGAGTACATATGCGGATAGATACAAGGCCTGTTCCATCTTAATGATGGCTGGTATAATATACTCTTTGGGTGTATTTGTTATATCAAGATAGAACTCATATCTCTGTGATGCTTTGATTGTCCCAGAAGATTTCAAGCTATAATACATATTATTTGCAGTATTGTCCTTGCATTTGGCAATATTGACAATGAATCTGGTGTGATTGGCTTCATCTGTAAAGACAATTTGTTTGTTGATTTTGAAATATTTTCTGCTGTCTTTCCAATTTGCTGGTTCAACAGTATCTTGTTTATTGGCGAGTTTCAAGGATAATCTAGAATCAAAGAGGTCTGTAATTTCGTCAGATGCCAAAAGCCTTTCTTTAGACCATTCTTGTTGCATCTTCCTGTAATTGTCTGACATGCAGTATTTTAGAATATTTGAAATGCCTTTGATCTTGAGAATGCTTTCATCTGAGAATGCTTCCATGTATTCACTTTCTACTGTCTCTGTGTATGCAAAACTTTTCATAACAGATACGAAATTGAAATATTCATTTTCAGACCACATAGAGGTTTCATTGTTGAATTCGACGAGCCAATTGCTCGCTTCTTCCTTCAATGAAGATTGTCTCTCTATGATTGAAAATATAAGATGTTCTCTAGATATTTCCATCCCTGTTTCTCTAATATACATTGATATAATCATTTTTTATGTCATATTCACAATATATAAATAAAAAATGATATATTCATATAGAATAGCTGCATAACAATAATGTCATCAAACAAAATGTTTATGCCAATTAAGTTTAATACTACAGTACAGTTGCAACCTAAAGAACTTACTAATAAATATGAAGACATCATATTAAATAAGTTGAAGTCGAATTTGGAGAATGTTTGCAGCAAGCATGGCTATATTAAGAAAAATAGTATTAAAATTGTTAAACGTTCGGCTGGATATTTCAAAGAACAGCATTTTAATGGTAATATTGCATTTGATCTGAATTGCATTGCAGAAATATGCAATCCGGCACAAGATTCCGTCATTAAATGCAAGGTAAAGGCTAAGAATAATTTGGGTTTATTGGCAGAAGGTATCTATGAAGATACATCTATATTAGAAGTAATTATTCCTAAGATTTCGTCTGGTATTCAGTCTGAAATAAACATAGATAATGTAAATATTGGGGATGAAGTCAAAGTACAAGTATGTGGCAAAAAGTTCACACTATATGATAGCAAAATTTCCATTGTCGGCAAAGTGATTAAAGATAAGGATGAGAATATTGTTGTAATTCAGGAAAATGAGGATGAAGACAAAATAGTAGATGATGATTTAGAAGTGGATGATATTCTGACAGATGCTGTCTATATATCAAATGATGAAGATGAAGAAGAAGATGATGATGACAATGTCAAGAAACTTGATATAATTGAAACAAATGAAGGTAAAATTGGTGGCGAATTAGGAGCTGACCTAGGAACAGAGATTGAAGAAGATGAGGATGATGATGACAATGATGATGATTTTAGTGAGGAAGATTTTGAGGAGGATTTTGAAGAAGAAGACTTTGATTATACATTGGAAGATACTGCTGATGCATATGAAGAGTAAAATACATATAAGTCATATACTCTTATATGTATACTATGTATGAATAAAATAGAACTTTGCAAACAGATACAATCGAATATAAATAGGCTATCAAGTAATGAAATCATGGAGATTTTTAAAATCATCAGTGAGACTGAAACAAATTATACCAAAAACAATAATGGTATATTTTTGAATCTCAATTGGGTAGATGAAGATACATTACTTAAAATAGATAATTACATAAATTTTTGTATCAAGTCTCAGAATGAAATCTCAAAATATGAAATGATGAAGAGTTTATTAAATGATAGCATCAAGATGAAAGAAAAAGATCATGATGATATTACTACGACTCCAGAAAATGTTGATACTATAATACCTTCCAATCGGCAAAAATTTTCATCTAGCATGAAGTTTTATCTGTTGAAAAAGAAATATTTGAAACAAAATAGCCTAAACAATAGTGTAATAGAAAATGAATTAACATATGAAGATTACACATTATCATAAAAAAAATGATATAGAAATATATTGTATATGTATATCAATGTCAGAAGATATCTTACAACGTTTAGAAAAGCAGCTACTGTCTGCAGGACCAAAAGATATACTATGGAAATACAAGTGCGATACTATATATCGCAAACATACGCAATATGTTCCACAAGTCAAAGAACGTCCGAATGAAGTAGCAGATAAACCTGTAGTGGTACATGTAAATGAAGTAGCAGATAAACCTGTAGTGGTACATGTGAATGAAGTAGCAGATAAACCTGTAG
>Ga0164292_10001388_pt1 | contig 19489 bp, 16 predicted proteins | sample GEODES117metaG_FD_111486 | JGI IMG/M metagenome (GOLD analysis project Ga0164292, IMG submission 111486) | Eutrophic lake water microbial communities from Lake Mendota, Wisconsin, USA - GEODES117 metaG | ecosystem: Environmental > Aquatic > Freshwater > Lake | place: USA: Lake Mendota...
GACAGGCGTGCCTGAGCAAACTTTAGCGCCGTGCCCATCAGGTCGGAATTTTTACTAACCATGCATCCAATCCTGGCTCCGCACATGCTGTATCGCTTTGAAACACTGTCAATGAGCACGGCGTGCTGCTCCAGTCCGGCCAAGGACATTACCGAGATTGCTTCTGCGCCGTCGTACACGAATTCGCGGTAGACCTCGTCGGCAATCACAAACAAATCGTGCTTTAAGGCCATGTCGCGCAGGGCTTCGAGCTCGTCGCGTCGGTACACATAGCCGGTTGGATTCCCCGGATTGCAGACCAATACGGCCTTGGTCCGCGGCGTAATCCGCGCTTCAAGATCGGCAATGGGAGGCAGGGCAAAGCCCGACTGAATGCTGCTCGGAACCGATACCACCTTGGCGCCCAAAGCCTGCGCAAAGCCAAAGTAGTTGGCATAATAGGGCTCGGGAATAAGCACCTCGTCGCCCGGATCAAGAATGCAGCCCATGGCAAAAGACAGGGCCTCAGAACCTCCGGTGGTGACCAGTACATCCTGTGCTTCAACCTTAAGTCCGATGCCTCGGTAGTAGTTGGCAAGACCCTCGCGGTAGCTCGCAAAGCCCGCTGAGGGACTGTACTCAAGCACCTTCAGGTTGCTGCCTTTGACCGCATCAAGCGCCTGGCTTGGACTGTCGATGTCGGGCTGGCCAATGTTCAGGTAGTAGATCTTGGTTCCGCGCTTGGCGGCAGCCTCAGCAAAGGGGGCGAGCTTGCGAATCGGAGACTCGGGCATGTGCAGCCCACGGGATGAAATCTTTGGCATAATGAAGGCAAAGGTCAATAAAAAACCCGCAGCGGTAGGCTGCAGGTTAAAAACTTTAGTGGAGCCAATTACTTGCTGACCTTGGAGGCACCTGAAGTATTGACGGGAGTAGTCGGTTGAGCAGGAACGTCTTCTACATTGCCCTTAATGGTCAATACTTTAGTTGGAGCAGCCGCGTTGCTGGTAACGGTTACGGTCTTTTGGAAGTTCCCGATGCGCTGGGTATCGTACTTAACCTTAATAGACGCCTTCTCGCCAGGAGCGATGGGGGTCTTGGGCCAGATGGGCACCGTGCAGCCGCATGAACCCACGCAGTTGGTAATAATTAGGGGCTCTTTGCCGGTATTCTTGAAGGTGAACTCGCGCTCTCCGTTGGATGCCTTCTTGATTACACCGTAGTCAATAGTCTCTTGGGTGAATGTGATTTGGGGAGCGTTGGCATTCTGACCCAAGGCAAACGTAGTAGAGAGTGCAATGGCTGCCGCAGTGAAAATGTACTTCATTGTTAAAAATATTATTTGTTTAGCTGTCGCAGGGGCAAATGTAACCGATGCAACTAAACCTACGCAAAAAAAATGCCACAAGGTTACCTTTGCGCTTCTCATGGAAATTCCTTCGCATTACGCTACCCGCCAGGTCGAGCGACGCTGGTACCAGACCTGGCTCCAAAACAAGGCATTTGCCTCGATTCCCGACCATCGTCCGGCCTATGCAATAGTGATTCCGCCGCCCAACGTGACCGGTGTACTGCACATGGGCCACATGCTCAACAACACCATTCAAGACGTCCTTATTCGCCGGGCTCGCATGCGCGGATTCAACGCCTGTTGGGTTCCAGGCACGGACCACGCCTCCATTGCCACCGAAGCCAAGGTGGTGCAAAAACTTCGCGCTGAGGGGATTAAAAAGTCCGACCTAAGCCGTGAGGCCTTTCTCGAGCACGCCTGGGAATGGACGCACAAGCACGGCGGAATCATTCTCGAGCAGCTCAAGGAGCTCGGCGCTAGCTGCGACTGGGACCGCACGGCCTTTACCATGGACGAGGTTCGCAGCGACAGCGTGTACCAGGTTTTTGCCGACCTGCACGCCAAGGGCCATATTTATCGCGGACTCCGCATGGTCCACTGGGATCCCGAGGCCAAAACCTCGCTGTCGGACGAAGAGGTTCTCCACAAAGACATCACGGCCACGCTGTACTATGTGAAGTACGAGGTCGTGGAGCGTCCTGGAACTTTTTTGACCGTCGCCACCTCGCGCCCAGAGACCATCATGGGAGACGTGGCCGTTGCGGTTAATCCCAAAGACGCGCGCTACATGGCGCTGCACGGCCTTCACGTGCGCGTACCGGTGGGCGGACGCGAGGTTCCCATCATCCTCGACGACTACGTGACGACCGACTTCGGAACCGGCTGCCTCAAGGTGACGCCGGCCCACGACTGGAACGACTACGCCATAGGCCAAAAGCACGGGCTCGAGGTGCTCGACGTGCTCAACGAAGACGGAACCCTCAGCGCCCACGGCCTGCAGTACGAAGGCATGGAGCGCTTTGCCGCCCGCAAAAAGGTAGCAGAGGACCTCTTAGCCAGCGGTCATCTTGCTAAAACCGAAGAATACGCTTCGACGGTGGGCACCAGCGAGCGCACCGGCGCCGTAGTGGAGCCTCGCCTGTCGCTGCAGTGGTGGGTGCGCATGCCCAGCTTGGCAAAACCAGCCCTCGACGCGGTCATGAGCGACGAAATTCAGCTGATTCCCGATAAGTTCAAGAATACCTACCGCCACTGGATGGAGAACGTCAGAGACTGGTGCATTTCACGGCAGCTTTGGTGGGGGCACCGCATTCCGGCCTACTTCTACGGCCCAGGGGAGCACGACTACGTGGTTGCTTTGAGCGCCGAAGAGGCGCTTGATAAAGCCCGCGTGGCCAGCGGCCGCAAGGACTTGACCGCCGCCGACCTTCAGCAAGACCCTGACTGCCTCGATACCTGGTTCTCGAGCTGGCTGTGGCCTTTGAGCGTGTTTGACGGCATCCGCAACCCCGAAAACCCCGAAATCCAATACTACTACCCGACCCAAGACCTGGTGACGGCCCCCGAAATCTTGTTTTTCTGGGTCGCGCGCATGGCCATGGCCGGCTACGAATACGCGGGCAAGCGCCCCTTTGAGCGCGTCTACCTCACGGGAATCGTGCGCGATAAGCTCGGCCGCAAGATGTCAAAATCCTTGGGTAATTCGCCCGACCCCATTGCGCTGATGGATACCTATGGCGCCGACGGCGTGCGTATGGGCATGCTGCTGACTTCTCCGGCCGGCAACGACTTGCCCTTTGACGAGTCCCTCTGCGAGCAGGGCCGCAACTTCACCAACAAGGTTTGGAACGCCCTTCGCTTGGTCAAGGGCTGGACCGCGTCCGACGACGCGCCTGCCGACGAGGCCGCCGAGTGGGCGGTGCTTTGGTTCAGAGCCCAATTTGACGCCGAGCTTGCCGAGCTGCAGCGCGACTATGACCGCTACGCCCTGTCGGAGGCCCTGATGCGCTTGTACAAGCTCACCTGGAACAGCTTCTGCGCTTGGTACCTCGAGCTGGTAAAGCCCGCTTACGGGCAGCCGATTTCGTCGGGCGTCTACCGCGCGACCGTGGCCTACTTTGAAGAGCTCATGGCGGCCCTGCACCCCTTCATGCCCTTCCTTACCGAAGAGGTGTGGCACCTTCTTTCAGACCGGGCTGAGTCCGACTTCCTCGATTTCGCAGCCTATCCGACTTCGGGCGGAACCGCGTACGATCCCGCTGAGTTTGCGTCGGTCGAGGCCCACGTGGTGGCCCTGCGCACCTTTAGGATCGAGAAAAACATTGCCTTTAAGTTGGCACTGACGGCCGACGCGGCCCAGAAGCCTGCGGGTTGGCCGGCGATTGCCAAGCTTACCCAAACCCTATGGGGCAGTGCCGAGGGCGGACTCCCGCTGCGCGCCGGAACCGCCGAACTCCGCGTGCTGGTTGAAGCCGACACCGTCGACGTCGAGGCCGAGCGCGCAAAGGCCCAAAATGAAATCGAGTACTACAGCGGATTCAAGCGCAGCATCGAAGCCAAGCTATCCAACGAAAAGTTTGTTGCCGGAGCCCCTTCGGCCGTCGTAGAGGCCGAGCGCAAAAAGCTCGCAGACGCCGAAGTCAAAATCGAGATTGCCCAAAAGCTGCTGGCGGCTTTGGCGAAGTAAGGCCCCACGCCCCTTGGTTAAATCAAGAGGCAAGGCACCTAGGAAGCGCAAACGATGGTCAAAAATCGAATGCGCTTTTAGGACTTCACGATCTTCTCTACGACTCGATGTTCCGAGGTAAGCACTTCGAGGAAGTAAACTCCTTGAGACAGCTCCGATAGGTTTAAACGAACGAATTCTTCACCCTCAGCAAACTCAGTGGCTATAAGCACTTGCCCTTGCTGATTCACGAGGTGAATTCGTCCGCCGGCGGTTTGAGTGCCAAGTTGAATGGACGCATAGTCAAGAACTGGATTGGGCATCACCTTGATGGTTGGCAATTCGGAACTCGGCGCACCCAAGAACTGAGCGATGCTGCAGGTGCTGCCCGTGCTGTCAAAGGCTAATCGAATTTCGTCGCAGTACTCGCGAAGACGTTCCAAGCTGCCGATGCGCGTGAGGCCTTGGGCGAATACATAGGCAAAATCGTAGCAGGCCGTGGAATTCGCAGCCAAACTTTGGGTAGGCATTGCCAAAATCATGGCGCGATCCAAAAAATTCTGAGAAAGGGTGTCGTCCATGACCCCTTGCTTAGTTACCGGATCGCCCGGAGCATAGTATTTTGGGAGGACGGTCCCGTTCGGCGCAATTCCTTTGAGGTAGCCGAATTGTTGGTTGAGGTTTATCGGAGTCGATTGCGGATTGGGCTGCGTAATTCCCGGATCATACCTCATCGACCGCGCAATGGGCTGACCTAAGGGCATCACGGCCATCGCCGGTGGTGCAAAACCATAGCCATCAGCCGGTTCAGGGGTGGCGTAGTTAAAGCCATAAATAAAATTCCGCACGGAGTCTGTACCCACATAGTCGTTTTCAGGCTGTCCGATGTCAAAGTCGGCTACCAGCCCCACGAAGAGTGAATCGATGGCTTCCGCACCGGTGTTGGTGATGCGAAACTTTGCAAATACGGTGTTTGCGTGGGCATCGGACTGCACCGATAAGTCGTGCTCGTAGAGTTCCACTGAGACATTTAAAAGGGTGGGCGCATTCCCATTGAGTTTGGCCACACCGCGATCGGAATAAAGGGCGTAGCGTGATTTGCGGCCACTGGTAACAGGAATGTCGCCTCGCTGCGGCAGGTACAATCCGTCGTTAGCAATGGCTTCAAACGGAAGCAACTCAGGATGCACCCCCTTAGCAGTATCGCCCACCGCCACGTAGCTGGAAATCGCGCTCGGCGTCACATAGCCTAGCGTCGCGTAGTTTGCACGGTGGTTTAGTGCCGTATCACGGCGGACACTATAAGTTTTATTAAACAAAGCGCTGCTTTGCAGAGCGTTGTAGGATCCTTGGTCAAAGTACGGACCATAGGTTTTGCTGTTGCCCAATACCGGCGACGTAAACAACGGCATTATCGCGTGCTTTACGCCGTTTTTAACGTATCCAACCCAAAGATGGGACTCATAGATGGTCGTGAGGCCAGAATTCAAGGGAGCTTCGAGCAGCATCTGGTTCGATGAACTTCTAAAAAGGCTACCGTCAGAGGTAATGCCTACGCCGAGGTTGCCTATGGGTACTACTTGGGCCGGTAAAATAGCCTGACTTAGCAGCAAAAAAAGTAGCAATGAGTTTTTCATAGTTTGATTGAATTACGGGAATACCGATAATGTTAATTGCGCAATTGACGTCGGCTTGCCGAAATAGTTTTTATCACAATTGTTGCACAAGAGTTGCTAAAAACGATAGCTAACGTAAGAAAAAAAACATATTCACAAATCGATGTGATAAACATCGTTCATGGTACTAAAAAGCTGCCTATTCGCCTAAACCCTTCGGAGTGAGGCACCATGCCCAAAACCTGCTGGCTGCTTTGGCTAGCAGCTAGCTGCGAGCAGCTGGCTATGCCCGCCGCTGCATCGACACCTCATAGAGCGCAATGCCAAGCGCAACCGAAACGTTGAGCGATGCCGTTTCGCCGCTGGTGGGAATCTTAGCGGTTTCGTTGCAGGCCTTCCAAAGGGCCGGAGAAATTCCATTCTCTTCAGAACCCATAATCAAGGCTAGGGGCCCGCGCAGGTCGCAATCTGCAAGGGTTCCGGTAGCTTTCTCCGAAATGCCTACAATTTTGCATCCGCTCATCTCGAGCGAAGTCAGGGTAATGGGCAATGATCGTACACGGCAAATGGGCATGTTCAGCAGGGCTCCAGCCGAAGATTTCACGGCGTCGGCATTCATCGGGGCCGAACCCTCAGAAAGCACAATCGTGTGGGCTCCAAAACTCTCGCAGGACCGGGCAATGGCGCCCACGTTGCGCACGTCGGTCACACGGTCGAGCACAATCACCAGCGGGTCAACCCCACGTTCCGCCAACCCTGCCATTACCTCAGACAGGTCAGCATAGGCTACGCTGGACGCCCAGCTTACCACGCCCTGGTGGTTGGCACGGGTGAAGCGCTGCATGCGCTCCATCGGAACAAACTTTACAAAAATTCCCTTCTTCCGGGCCTTGGCCGCAATAGCCATTAGCGCGGGGTTGCGCGACTCCTGCGAAATAAAAACGCGGTCGAGTACCACTTCTGATTCGAGGGCTTCTTCAATCGGGCGAATCCCGTAAATCAGTTGGTCGTCTAGTTGCTCGCTCATAAATTATCGGTTTTGTCTTCTTCTGACTCGCCTTGGAGTGCGCGGTCTAAGAGCGAAGGATGCGTGTTTTTGCTGTTTTTAAGCCCAAGCTGCCGGAGCTGCTCGGCGCGCCGCACAAGGTTGCCCTTGCCTTGACTGAGCTGCTTCATGGCGTTTTCGTAGGTCGTGGTGGCGGTGTTCATTTGGTTCCCGACCTTAATGAGTTCGTCAGAGAAGCCCACAAACTTGTCGTACAAATCCGACGCCTGGCGAATAATCTCCCCAACATTGCGGTTTTGTCGCTCCTGGCGCCACAGAGTGCCCACGGTGCGCAGGGTAGTCCAAAGCGTCGTGGTACTTACCAAGGCTATGTTGCGGTCAAAGGCCTCCTGAAACAGCCCTGGCTCCGCCTGAAGCGCAGTGCTGAATGCTCCCTCAATGGGAACAAAGAGCAGCACAAAGTCAAGGGAAACGTCGTAAAGGTTTTGGTAGTTCTTGTCGGAGAGTCCGCGAATGTGGCTGCGCAGCGAGGCAATGTGTTCTTTTATGGCAATTGCCTGTTCTTCGGGCGTCTCAGCATTTACAAAGCGCTCATAGGCAATCAGGCTAACCTTGGAGTCAATAATGAGGTGCTTGCCCTCGGGAAGGTTCAGGATCACGTCGGGCTGCAGGCGGCGGCCGTCTGAATCCGTGGTTGACGTTTGCACACTGTACTCCAAATCGCGCGTCAAACCACTGCGCTCCAGCAGCTTCTCGAGCACCATTTCGCCCCAATTGCCCTGAGCCTTGTTGTCGCTTCTAAGGGCCTTGGTCAATGCATTGGCCTCGTTGCGGAGTTTCTCAGACTGCTCCATCAAGTTGCGCACCTCAGCCTTGAGTTCGCTTCGCTCCTGAACCCCTTGAAGGTGCGTTTTCTCTACGCGCTCGCCAAAGAGCTCGAGCTTGGATCGGAACGGGGCAAGCAGCACGTCGAGTTCTGCTCGGTTGCCCTGCTTAAGTTGGTCCTGAAGCATTTGCGACTGCTGGCTGAGGGCCTCTTGGGCCACTACCTTGAATTCGTTTTTAAGCTGTTCACGCTGGGCATCGACCTCAGTCCGCGCGGAATCCATTGCGGCAAGGCGCTCTTGATTGCGGGCTAATGACAACTCCGCTTCACGCTGGGACTGCTGGGACGCAACCAAGGCGGACTCAAGCTCGCGCTGCCTTTGAATGGATGCTTCGTACAATGCCTTTAGGCCTGCGTCGGCCTGGGGTAGAGACCCAGAACCCCTGCGGACTTGGATCAGCAAAATAGCAGCCAGCACGAGAAGAGCGGCGGTAAGCAGCAGGGTGGTCATCACCGCTCAAAGGTAGGTTGGCTTGCCGACCAATCGGGCGCAGACAGACCCTGACTTTTGAACCAATCCTCGGTTTTGCTAAAGGGTTTGCTGCCCAAAAATCCGCGGTAGGCCCCAAGCGGAGAAGGGTGGGATGTAGCTAAAACAAGGTGGCCCGGGTTGCTTAAGAATGCCGCGCGTTTTTGCGCCTGGGCGCCCCAAAGCCAAAAAACGATGGGGCGTTCTTCGGCATTTAGGGTCCGAAGAATGGAATCCACCAATCCATTCCATCGTCCGTCGGCATGGCTTCCTGGTTCACCCGTGCGCACCGTCAGTGCGGTATTAAGCAGCAGAATACCCTGCCTAGCCCAGCCGCTCAGGTCGCCGGACTTTGGCGGCTCCAGCCCAGTATCAGAGCGGAGTTCCTTAAAAATACTGCGTAGGGAGGGGGGAGGCGCAACCCCCACGGGGACCGAAAAAGCCAATCCATGGGCCTGGCCGGGGCGGTGGTAGGGATCCTGCCCCAAGACCACAATCCGCACCGATTCAAAGGGGCAGAACTCGAGCGCAGTCCAGAGCTGATGCGCGGGCGGAAGGACTTCTCCCGAACCATACGATGCCTCAATCTGGGGCTTGATATTCCGCCATAATGCTTCGCCATCAAAGCGGCTCAAGGCCAAAAGCCAATCGTCAGGAGGGTCGGGAATGCGAAGCACAGTGCAAACTTCGTATTTTTGCTTTTATGCGAGCCCTAAAAACCTTTCTTGCGGCACTTTTTATTGCTGCTTCCCTATCCAGCGCTACGTCCTGTAAGTCTGCAGACCTGTGTCCGACCTTTGTCGGAGACGCGTCCAAGGCAGAACCCTCGGGCCGGGTATGAGTATAGTTCCGGTCGCCAGCCTTGACGACCTTAGCCGCCTCGGTCTTTTTCGGGGAGGAATCCTTGTCTTTAAGCACAGCACCCGCTGCAGCATTTCTACCATGGCCCTTAATCGGGTTCAGAAATGGGTTGCAGAGCATCCTGATTCCGACATTGCCTACCTCGATGTCGTAGCCAACCGGTCCCTGAGTCTTGAGCTCGCCGACCAGTGGAGTGTGGAGCACGAGAGTCCGCAGATTCTTTGGCGCAGTGCCGACGGACGCGTACTTCACGAGAGCCACATGGGTATTTCTTCGGATTGGTTTAATTCGGTGAACTGATTGGCCTAAGCATGCGTTACAACTCCTAATGGAACCTTTACCTCCAAAAGCGACCCCGGTCCGCAAGCCCAATTGGCTGCGAGTCAAATTGCCTACAGGCGAAAACTACCGCGCTGTGCGCTCGGTGGTAGACCAGTACAAGCTTCATACTATATGCGAGTCGGGCCGATGCCCTAATATGGGCGAATGCTGGGGAGAGGGCACAGCCACCTTCATGATTTTAGGCAATATATGCACCCGTTCATGCGGATTTTGCAATGTGGCTACCGGCCGTCCGCTTGCCGTGGATTGGGACGAGCCCGATCGCGTTGCTCGGTCGATTCAGCGCATGAAGATTAAGCATGCCGTGCTAACCAGCGTCGATCGCGACGATTTGCCCGACGGGGGCTCCATCATTTGGGCAGAGACCATTCAGGCGGTTCGAAGGCTTTCCGCAGGTACCACGATGGAGACTTTGATTCCGGACTTTCGCGGAATTACCGACCAAATTGACCGTATTGTCGGCGCTGCCCCTGAGGTGGTAAGCCACAATTTAGAAACGGTTCGCCGCCTCACCCGCCAGGTGCGTGTGCAGGCTCAGTACGACCGAAGTCTTGAGGTGCTCCGCTACCTAAAGGCCCAGGGAGTGAACCGGACCAAAACAGGAATTATGCTGGGTCTTGGTGAAACAGAAAGCGAGCTTCGGCAAACCCTTGAAGACGCTCGTTCGGTGGGCGTGGACGTCGTTACCATGGGGCAGTATTTGCAGCCTTCACCGAATCACTTGCCCGTTCAGCGCTTTGTGGAACCCGAAGAGTTCGATCGCCTCGGTGAATTCGCCAAAACCCTTGGGTTTCGCCATGTGGAGAGCAGTCCGCTCGTTCGTTCATCGTACCACGCCGAGAGGCATGTGCACTAAGACTTTTTTACCTTATTTTTAACACTTGCTTTACCCATCTCTTGAAAATGAAACGCACTCTTAGAATCTCCTTAATTGCTGCTTCGGCGGCCTTTGTTGCTGCAGTAGTGGCTTTTGCTACCCTGCAAGGTGGTCAGCAGCGTCAGTATCAGCCCCGTGAATCAGGCATCAACGCGGCCTATGCGGGCTACAGCGACTACATGCACATGCTCAAGGCTAACCAGGTGACCGGTGAAATTGACCCCAATGCGGTGCAAGCTGCCTGGGCGCAGATGCAGCAAATTTCTTCAAAAACAAATACCTTGAACTGGGAGACCAGGGGCCCCGACAACCACGGCGGTCGCACAAGAGCCCTTTTGATTGACCGAACCAATTCCAATATTGTTTACGCTGGCTCTGCGGGTGGTGGACTGTACCGTTCTACCAACGGTGGTGCGAGCTGGTCGGTTGTGAGCGACCCAAGTTCGAACCAATCGGTGGGCAGCATTTGCCAGACCAGCAATGGCGATATCTACTACGGAACGGGCGAGATTTGGATGGGTTACGGAGGTACCGGGCACAACACCACTCCCAATTTTGCGGGTCGTGGGGTCTACAAATCAACCGACGGAATAAACTTTGTTCAGCTGGCCAGTACGCTGCCTGCCAACAACTCTGCAAGCGCCGCTTGGACTGCGGTAGCTCGAATGGAGGCTCATCCTACGGACGCAAACACCGTGTTTGCAGGCACCAACAATGGACTGATGAAGTCCACCGACGGCGGAACTACCTGGACGCAGTTGCTCAGTGGAATGATTACCGATTTTTCAATGTCGGTTTCGGGTAAGCTATGGGTAAATCAAGCGGGCCGGACCATGAAGTCAACCGACGGCAGCACGTTTACCGAGGTGTCGAGTCCTGTTCTAAATGCCACCAGCCTTCCTCGCCGCGCGGGCGGTCGCATTCGCTACACGGTTAGTCCCCAGGACGAGAACTACGTTTATGTGGTTCAGACCAACGGCAGTGAATTGTCTGGTGTATACCGCACCACCGACGGTGGTGCTACCTGGGCTCGAATTGCTCAGCGCAGCAACAACTTCGACCCCCTCTGCAACGGAGTGGGTTCCGGCAGGTACTGCCAGGGTATTTGGGATTTGTTTTTAACGGTTAGTTCCAAAGACAAAGACAGAATCTGGCTTGGCGGCATTACCGTGTGGACCTGGTCTGCCGCAACCGGGTGGGAGCAGGCTTCAACGCTCAATGATTTTGCTCAAAATCCATTCTACCTGCACGCCGACAGTCATGAATTGGTGGTGGATCCAAAGAATCCCGACGTCATTTTCACGTCGAACGATGGCGGGGTATTTAAGTCAAACAACCACGGAGCAACCTGGTTTGAGCGCAATCTTGGGTACAATACCTACCAATACTTTGGTTTTGGTGTAGGCAAGGATCGTCGCTTGCTTGGCGGTTGCCAAGACAATGGAACCAGCTACCTGGACTACACCAGTGTTAGTCCGCATGGGGTGAAGAAGGTTGCCGGCGGCGACGGCGGACACAGCGACATTTCTTGGCTTGATCCCAAAGTGATGTTCTCGGAGACCCAGAATGGCAACTTTAGCCGCTCTAACGACGAGGGTGAGGGTTGGTCTGGCTTCGAGAGCCCATACATGAATCAGGCCACCCTGCAAGGGCTTCAGCTGTCGAGCTGGATGATGCCTTTTGAGCTTTGGGAGACGACGAACGATGCTTTGTCGCATGATACGGTGCGCTTTCAACTTCTCCCAGGGATTCGTTCCATGGGTTTTGGCGACGGGGTCAAGCGCACGTTTAGAGGCAAGATTTCGCACCTGCAGCTTGCCGCTAAGTTCATTCCCAATACCCTGCGCATCAAGGCCGGTCCTTTGAATGCCTCGTCCAATGCCAACGGAGTCATCTCTGGAGACGCGACAGGGGTATTCAATGCGGACTCGGGTTATTTTGACATCACCTTTAATTCTCCGCCGATTGCAGAAGTTATTTTGACCTGCAACGTTTACCTGCCAGCGGGTTCAAGCATCGGCTTGAAGTCTGCGATTGGCGCTCTGCCTGTGCGTGCGGCTACTCCAACTCGATTGGATTCCGGTCAGGTATTCAAAATCCAAGACCCCATTCAGTCGATGTTTTTTGTGGGTTTGACTTCGCATTCGACGGCAAGCTTCCCAAAAATTGGAGGAATTTTCATGACCCGTCAGGTGCATGACTTCAGCAAGACTCCTGAATGGTGGCAGATCGCGCATCTAGGCAATGGTGTAACTCCCCACTACATGAAGATTTCGAACGACGGCAATCATTTGTTTGTGTCAACCACCAACGGACGTCTTTACCGTATTTCAAACCTTCTTGCGGCGCGCAAAGCGAGCCAAGCCTCCCTTACGGACACGGCCAACTACCTCCTAACGGTTACGCAAATTGGCAACTGGTCGGGTCGTGCCGTTACGGGAATTGATGTGCATCCAACCGATGCGAATCGTGTTGCGGTGAGCTTAGGTAACTACGGCAATAGTTCATACATTCATGTTTCGACCAACGCTTTGGCCGCTGCTCCGACCTTCCAGAACAAGCAGGGCGATCTGCCGACCATGCCTTGCTATTCGGTTTCGTTTGACAAGGGCAATCCCAACCGCCTGATGGTTGGTTCGGAGTGGGGAGTCTTTATGACCGACAACATTACCTCGGCCACGCCAACCTACAGCGAAGAGAACAACGGCATGGCGCGCGTTCCGGTCTTTGAGATTGAGCAGTACCGCACGGACTTCTTGTATGACCCGAACAATCCGGTGTCGTCGCCTACCGAGGGGGATTTCTTTATCGCTACCCACGGACGCGGTTGGTTCCAAACCACTACGACGAGTGTGAATCGTCCCCTTGGTTCGTCTAATGACGCAGTGATTGCCGACAAGGAGTCCTTAGGAATTTACCCCAATCCTGCCTCTGACATGGTTCGTGTTCCAATTTTGGAGGGTGCGGTTACGCTCACGCTCCGCACCATGGACGGCCGTCTGGTGCGTCGGGTTGACCTCAACAACACCGCAGGCATTAAGGCTGTTCCTATGCAGTTGGATGGCTTGGCCAAGGGTCAGTACATTCTAACCCGCAGTCAAGGTGGTAGTGCCAAGAGCGAAATCTTAATCAAGCGATAGGACTTCGTCCAAAGTTTGGAGAGCCGCCCCGCAGGGGCGGCTTTTTTTATGTTAAGCGGTTGTGTCAGGCACAAAAAAACTGCCTCCGGTGGAGGCAGCTTTATTATCAGGCTGGGTTTCGGTTAGCCCTTGGCCCTATGAAAATCGTGCTTAGCGAATTGCGCTTTGAATGAAGACCTTGAGAATGGGGTGCTCTGGGTTGGCTTCGCTCATGGCATCAGAGGTGCTGCGAAACAGGGTGGAGTCCCTCATTGGATCAAACAAATAGAAACTGCCTGCAGATTGATAGAGCGCAAAAATATTGGCCAGGGATGCAGGCTCCTCTTCGATCATGCTTTTGAGGTCGTCCCGGTGCTTGGTGATTCGCGCCTCATACACCGTGAAAAGTTCGGCATTCTTCTCTGCCGCGTTCTCTAGGCCTTGGTACGTGGCTGCCTGCTTATCAAGACTGTCCATGAGCATGGCTGTCTGGCGAAGTGGCTTATAATGCGCCAGAAGACGCTCAGAGAGGTCTGACCCCGAGAGTTCATAGTCCGTAATGCCATTGGTAAGCGAAACGCTTCCTTTGATTTTGTCTCCGCGCTCGATGCCGAGCCTTAAGCTGGCGCCGTGGTCAAAACTCAAAGCATAGAAGGTGCTTCCGGAGCTATCCAAAGGAAGTTCCGTTTTAAGAACCCCGTCCGCAATTTGAATCGTATCCCAAGGAACAAGTTGGTTTGCATCAATCCTAAAAATGATGGCTTCTTTAGAGTTTGGAACTTCAAGAGATAGGGGGATGATGTCGCTGCCCGTGCAGGCAGTCAAAGCGAGCGCCGTGGCGCCAATCCAGAATTTAGTCATTGGGTGGTTTTTTATTAATCTAACTGACGGCGAAGGAGTTCCGTCGCAATTTTGGGATCAGCGGAACCGCGGCTGCGCTTCATTACCTCACCCATAAACAAACCAATCAGGCCCTTCTTTCCGGACTGGTATTCGGCAACTTTATCGGGCCAATCGGCCAAAACTTCATCAACTATGCCCTGCAGGGCATTCGCATCGCTTTGCTGCATGAGTCCGAGTTCTTCAGCAAGCTGCAGCGGATCCGCCTCAGGCTCTGAAGCCATGCGCAGAAAAATTTGCTGGGCAGCGCTATGGCTCACCCTGCTCGACTCAATCAGTGCAATGAGCGCGGCAAGACGCGAAGCCGGCAGGGGTAAGGCATCGATGGTCAGAGCACGTTCGTTCAGCCAACCCGCTACGGGTCCGTTGATCCAGTTGGCGGCAGTTTTGGCCCCGGCTCCCGCGGCCAAAAGCGCATCAAAATACGCCGCGACCCCAAGGCCGTCGGTCAAAAGCTCTGCGTCGTAGTCAGAAAGCCCAAGCTCGCTGCGGTAGCGTGCCTTGCGCGCCCTAGGCAGCTCAGGGAGGCTGGCTCGGTTGCCCTCAATCCACGAGGGGCTCAGGCGAACCGGGGCTAAATCGGGCTCGGTAAAATAACGGTAATCGTTTGCGTCTTCTTTAATACGAAGAACCGTAGTTATGCCCTTGCTGGAATCAAAGGTGCGCGTCTCTTGCAGAATGGTTTCTCCGGCTTCGACCGCAGCCACCTGGCGCTTAAACTCAAAGTCAATGGCCTTCTGCACATGCCTAAAGGAATTGAGGTTTTTAACCTCAACCTTGGTCCCAAACTGCGCTCGCCCGACGGGCCTGACCGAAATGTTAACGTCGCATCGAAGCGAGCCCTCTTCCATGTTGCCGTCTGAAATATCGAGGTAGCGCACCAACTGCCGTATTTCATTGAGAAAGGCATAAGCCTCTTCTCCGTTGCGAAGGTCTGGCTCGGTAACCACTTCGAGTAGGGGAACACCGGCTCGGTTGAAGTCCAGAAGGGTGTTGAACGGATCCAAATCGTGAATGGACTTGCCCGTATCCTCTTCCATATGAATTCGGGTCAAGCCAAGTGTTTTAGGGCCACTACTCGTATCAATAACCACGGAACCTCCGTTGCAAATGGGGGTTTCATGCTGGGTAATTTGGTAGCCCTTGGTCAGGTCAGGGTAGAAGTAGTTTTTGCGGGCGTATTCGTTGTATTCGCGAATTTGGCAGCCTAAGGCCAATCCCAGTCGGGTTGCAGCCCGAACCACGCCCCAGTTCGCTTGGGGTAGGGCGCCGGGCAAACCCAGCGAAACCGGACTAATTTGGGTATTGGCTGCCTCTCCATAGCCGTAGGCTTCGGAGCCATATGCCTTACTCAGGGTGCTCAACTGCACGTGCACCTCTAAACCAATAACTGCTTCGTAGCCCTGCTGCGTCATAGCTGCAAAGGTACACGGAACCCATGGGCCTTCCATTCCTGCTGAAGCCACTTTAGCAGGCGCGGACCGTCCTGGTCCAGCACAATTTCGTGCGGAAGCACATAAACGCGGAATTCGGACCATGCCTTGGGCTTGGAGCCCATTCGGGCTCGGTCTTTTTTGGTAGTTACAATGGTAGAAATTCCGCGTTCGCGGCATTTTTGAGCAATAGACTGCACCACAGACTTGCTGAATGGCTCATGGTCGGCGAGCACGAAGGCATCAGCCATGGGTACCAGACGCCGCACGCCTGCAAGAAATACCTGAGGCTGACCTATTCCGCAAAGGGCGATGGCCTTGTCGGGCTTTATCGATTCCCAGGGTTCGGCGCCCCATTGCGGCTGGGGTTCCCCGTACCGCTCCCAGCTGCAAAACAAATCTTGATCGGGACTCAGCTGCAGGGTCTTGCGAATGTCGAGCCGCGTGAGCGGATCCACCGGTCCTGGGCAGCGGGTTACCACCACGGCATGAGCGCGCAGGGCGGCCGAAGAATGCTCCCGAAGTCGCCCGGCCGGAACCACGTGATCCTGCGTGTACCACTGCCCAAAGGGACATACCAAAATTTGCAGTGCGGCATTGACTCCGCGATGCTGAAACGCGTCGTCAAGAATTACCGCGCCAACCTTTCCCATGGTTTTAAGGGCGTCGGCGCGCTGGTTGGCAACAAATACTCGAATGCCGCTGCTGTGGCCAAAGTGCTGGCGCACCATGAGCGCTTCGTCTCCAACATCGAGGGGTTCATCCTCGAGGGTCACCTCGCGAAGCTCCCGTGTTTTGCGTCCGTAGCCGCGACTGAGGTAGTAGACCGGCTCAAAGCGCTGGTGCAGCTGCTCCATAATCCACAGACTGAGCGGCGTTTTGCCGGTGCCGCCAAGGTGCAAATTGCCAATGGATACGCTCGCAATCTCGGGTTGGTAGGTGCTTCGGATGCGCCAGCGGTAGGCGGCCGCGTGCAGCCAGGCCCCCAGGGCATAAATCCACGATAAAGGGAGAAGAATCCTACGTGCTAGCATGTTTGCGAAGGTAGTTCCAGGCCCCTTCTGCGGGAATGCGCAGACTCCCCTCAATTTTAGCGAGCCAAGTGCGCTGTCTTTTGGAGTACTGCCGGGTGCGAAGGGCAATCTGCGCGGTCATTGCTTGGTCGTCCAAGGAACATGACTTGGGCTCATAAAATTCCCTATAGCCCACCGTTTGAAGCGGTGTCAAGGAGGCAAAGGCCTCTAGGCCAAGGGCTTCGTGGCGGAGGCCTTCGGCCATCATTTGCCTGCTTCGCTCCATTATTCTTGGGTCGAGCCACTGGGAATCCGACTCGAGAACGACCTCGCGCACTGCCGCTGGCCAAACGCGGCCAACCTCGCCTCGGCGCTGGGCAGAGTAGGCCCGGCCACTGGACTCCATAACTTCGAGTGCCCGGAGCACCCGCCTTGGGTTTTGCAGGTCGGCCACAGCGGCGTAGTCTGGGTCGAGATTGCGCAGTCTTGCTCGCAGTTCGTCGGGATTTTTGAGCCAAATAGCCTCGAGCTCGCTCCGAAATTCGGGCAGGGCTGGGGGCATGGGGTCGAGTCCCTCGAGGAGTGCCTTGGCATAGAGCCCCGAACCTCCTACAACGACTGCAGAACCGCACTGGGCTAAAATTCCGCGCAGAATAGGCTCTGCCCAGGCGGCATAACTCACTGCGGTCAGAGGCTCGTGAATGCTGTGGCTAGCAATTCCATGATGCCTTACCTCAGCAAGCTCTGCCTCGCTGGGTCGCGCAACGCCAATACGCAGCTCGCGGTAGACCTGGCGGGCGTCGCTGCTCAGAATCTCACAGCTTAGGGCCTTGGCGAGCTCGATGGCTAAAGAGGTTTTGCCCGAGGCCGTCGGTCCGTGAATCATCCAAATGCTGGGAACCGCCTTCATTTTGCTAAGGTACTAAGTGAAATTGGCGTACATTTAAGAATGGTCTTTCCATCACGCCCCGCTCAGACCTCTGCCTACCGTTTAATTAAGCGGACTGACTTGCTCGGCCTCACTTTTGCCGATCAGGATGCCCTTAGCAGTGAAGCCATGCGCCAAGAGCGTTGGGGTCTGCTGCACAAGGCTACCTTTCAGGGCAATGTAGAGGAGCGCAAAGTCACGATTTTTTTCACGGCAGACCAGGGTCGTTTTGCCCTCAATACGACCATTTGGGCCTGCACCGAGCAGACCGTGGTGTTTAAGGATTCCGAACAAATGCCGATTCGGGCGGTGGAGGCGGTAGAATTTCACCAATCCTCCGAAGAGGAATAGCCGTCGGCTAGGTCTTCTTCGTCAAAGCCCAATTCGTCGTCGTCGTCGAGGTCGTCCTCGTCGCTGAATCCGCCCTCTGCGCCGTCGTTGTAGTGCAGTTCGGGTGCCGTTGCCGGGCGCTTGCCGTAGCTGAACACCAGGGATGGCTCGGGGACCTCCGCCTTCTCGTCGCGCACAAATTCCACCAAGAAGCTCCACATTTCGAGAAAGTCGTAGACCATTAACAGCCTCTGGCCGCTTGCACCAAGTACCTCGCCTACGCTTAGGTCTGCCATGCTAGGGCCGGTCGCCGGATCCATCGCCATCAGGGGAATCTCGTCGCCTTGGTTCCATTCTGCATCGGTGCGGTAGAACGAGGCCATCTGCCCTGGCTTGAGCTCAAAGGCTAGTGCTATTGCGGCATGCGCCTCCTCGAGGCTTGCCGTGGTAGAAATAGCGATATCCCTAAAGATGTCTTCTTTAGTGTTTAAAATGGCGCGGATAACCTTGGTATTCATGATTTGCTAGCAATTCCGTGTTGAGCAGCCCAAGCGGTCGCAAAGGCCTTGGCGTCGTCAAAGGTATTGGGAATTACGCCATCCAAAATAGCCTCGCGCACCGCCGTCTTCATCTGGCCGATTAGGGCGCCTGGGGGCAGGTCAAACCATTCCATGAGCTGCGTTCCGTCAATCGGAGGTTGCCAGTTGCGCAAGTGGTCTCGGGCTTCCAATTCGGCCATTTTGGCCTTCACATGCTCGTAGTTTTTGAGGTAGCGGGATTTTTTCTGCGGATTCTTGGTGGTGATGTCGCTCGAGCAAAGGGTCATTAAGTCTTCGATGTCGGGCCCGGCGTCAAAGAGCAAGCGGCGTATCGCGCTGTCGGTGGCGGAATCGCTTACCACCGCAATCGGCCGCGAACTCATTTGAATAAGCTTGACTACGTAGTCCATGCGCTGGTCTAGGGGCAGCGACAGCCGCCTAAATAGCTTTTTTGCCATTTTGCCCCCCAGGAACTCGTGGCCGTGAAAGGTCTAGCCGGTGTCCTTCATGAACTTCTTGGTCGGAGGCTTACCGATGTCGTGCAGCAGGGCGGCCAGTCGCAGCCAAACGTATTCCGACTGCCTCGCGCAGTTGTCGACCACCTCGAGGGTGTGCCAGAAATTGTCTTTGTGCAAATGTCCCTCGACTTCGTCCACGCCGGCCAAGTCCGACACTTCGGGAATCAAGACTTCCATGGCGCCGCAGCGAAACATGAGGCCCAGCCCGACCGAAGGAATGGGGCTTTCTAAAATTTTGAGCAGCTCGTTTTGAACACGTTCCGGCGACAGGATTCGCAGCCGTTCCGCGGTGGCCTTCATGCCCTCGAGGCTCTCGGGCTCTATTTCAAAGTCAAGCTGGCTTGCGAAGCGTACTGCGCGAAGAATCCGCAAGGGGTCGTCGCTAAAGGTGTCAATGGGCTCAAGGGGGGTGCGAAGGATTCGGTCGTCGAGGTCGGCAAGCCCATCAAAAGGATCGAGCAGTTCGCCCCAAGACTCCCGGTTGACGCCAATGGCCATGGCATTGATGGTAAAATCGCGCCGCAGCTGGTCGTCCCTAAGGCTGCCCGGAACCACCGTCGGCTTGCGGGACTCGCTGCGGTAGCTCTCGGTACGCGCCTGAACAAATTCAATTTGCCATCCGTTCCAAGTGAACTGCGCCGTGCCAAAATTGGGGTA